>Ga0314774_1001276_pt1 | contig 16498 bp, 12 predicted proteins | sample MetaGCBIA2018_FD_204515 | JGI IMG/M metagenome (GOLD analysis project Ga0314774, IMG submission 204515) | Cryopeg brine microbial communities from Beaufort Sea near Barrow, Alaska, United States - CBIA 2018 | ecosystem: Environmental > Aquatic > Marine > Coastal | place: USA: Alaska | collected... | reverse complement strand
AGTCAGTGAACAGGAACTGTACATGCTGTTCAACCTTCCGCACATCAACCAGGTGTACATGTTTTTTCGTGGCAACCTGATCGATCGAGCCTTCGCAGCAGGCGAAGAAAGCCTGGAAGTCAGACTCTTTTCCGAAGGTGAAATCCCTTGGGATGAACTGGCTTTTCCAACCGTTGGCAAGACACTCAAGCAATATTTCCACGACCGCCAGCACAGTCATTATCCATTTCGCACGCACGACATCCTCTATCAACCTGGACAGTCACGCAGGAACAGCTGATGCGCCTGCACGTATTCCTTCTGCTGGCCTTGCTAGGCGCGACATCCGTCTCTGGCGCAGCTCAAGCAGATGGGGCCAGAATCGACAAAGTGTTGATACTCAAACAGGAACGTCGGCTTGACGTCATCAGTGGCGGCGAGATTATCCGCACTTATCGCGTGGCCTTGGGCCGTCAACCGGTGGGACACAAGCAAGAGGTCGGTGACCAGCGCACGCCAGAGGGCATCTACACTATTGACTGGCGTCACAAGAGTGCCGATTTCAACCTCAGCATGCACCTGGATTATCCCACCCTGAAGGATAAGACCGCCGCCTATAAAAGAGGGGTCGATCCCGGTGGCATGATCATGATCCATGGCACGCCGATTGATGAGGAGTACCCCGAGTGGTACTTCGAAGGCCTGGACTGGACTAATGGCTGTATCGCACTGACCAATCAGGAAATGCGCGCACTGTGGGAGCTGGTGCCGGACGGCACTCTGGTGGAAATAAAACCCTGAACCGTATCAAGGTGGCTCTCTGGTCCGTAAAAACACAGCTTGTACATGTGCCCTCCAATATTCGAATCAGCATGAGCACACCACCAGCCTAGTCGTATCCGGCTAACAGCACGTCCAATAACTCCGGCTTGAAAATCCGTTCGACAGTAATGGCATAGAACCGCTCGTAAACGCCGGTCAATGCCTCGCGCTCCACTAGCCTGCCGGTCGCAAGCTCGTCCTTGGCCACAACGCGGGGCAGGACTGCAAAGGCCTGACTGTCCCTGGCCATCAGTCGCAGCATAGCCATGTCGTCTACTTCTGCCTTGAGTGTAGGGCTGAAGCCCCGTCGCAGACAAAAGGCATCAAACTCACCACGGATGGCGTGTTTACGCGACGGAAGTACCCAGGAATGCGCCTTAAGATCCGCCGTCGCCAATGCGGGCGGACAGACAATCGCCACCGGCTGCCTGGACAATAGCTGGATTTGCCACGCCTGATTATCACTGATCTCAACGTTGGCGTTGGTCAGAACTACATCAAGCTCATGTCGGGTCAAGTTATCCACTAACTTGTTCTGGTTATCTGACACCAGTGACACGCTGGCCTCGGCGTCCTGCATCGCCGGGCCGATGAATTCCTCGATAAAGTTTCGCGACATGTGGCTTGTGGTGCCTATACGCAAGCGTTTGTTGGCGGAGCTGACGCCAAGGCGAAGCAGGGACTCAAGCTCTGCACCCCGATGGAATATATCTTCAGCGAACTGCATCGCCCGCTGGCCAGCTTCAGTGAGCACAAGCTTGCGCCCTTCGCGATCAAAAAGCTGACACTCAAGGTTGTCCTCCAAGTTGCGGATCTGGGTGGACAACGCAGACTGAGAAATATGCAACTGTTCAGCGGTACGCGTGAGATTGCCGGTGACGGCGACCTGCCAGAAGTAATAAAGATGATGATAATTAAGTCGGCTCATGGCAATTCTGTTCTAAAAAAAAGAACGATAGCATCCTTATAATGAATTTCACAGAATGAATAGAGGCACCGATACTCTCTACAGACCACCGGGAGGATATCGTATGGAATCTGTAGCCGCTTTTACTGTTTTTGCAGTGCCCCTTGCCTACGCAGCAGCCATGTTGCGAGGGAGTCGCAGTATGAGTGCTCTGATCGCTTTATTGCTCGCACTGATAGTTACCCTCGTTGGCGGGTTCGGGCTCGTCGATTTTGCTCTGGCCCCAGTGCAAATGATCATGTTGCTGCTCGTGGCGAGTATCGGCTGGATTGTCAGCCGATTCAGCGAGCAATACCTGGCAGGTGACCTAGGACAACCGCGCTTCTATCGCTGGCTCAACGCATTACTGGCCAGCGTAACCGTCGTTGTTCTGGCGGACAATCTGCTCTTGTTGTGGGTCGCCTGGGTAGCGATCAGCCTGACACTCCATCAATTACTGCTGTTTTATCCTGAACGACCCCGAGCAGCCCTGGCTGCCCACAAGAAATTTGTTTTTGCGCGCATAGCTGATGTCGCCCTGCTGAGCGCCATTGCAATAATCTACTGGCAGTACAAGACCCTCTCCATAAGTACTTTAGGCGATATCTGGCAAACCCAACAGGTGCTGCCGGTGTCGATGCAGTTCGCCGCCCTGTTGATTGTTCTGGTCGCCCTGCTCAAATGTGCCCAGATGCCGTTCCATGGCTGGCTGATTCAGGTAGTCGAAGCGCCAACTCCGGTGTCAGCGCTACTGCATGCCGGCGTGGTCAACCTGGGTGGTTTTCTGCTCCTGCGCCTGGCTGGCATGCTTGAACTGGCAGCAGCCGCGACCGGGCTGCTATTACTGGTCGCGGGTATCACCCTGGTGCTGGCTGGGCTGGTCGCGGTCACGCGCATAAGCGTGAAGATCCGTCTGGCGTGGTCAACAGTCGCCCAAATGGCCCTCATGCTGATGCAAATCGGCCTTGGCCTCTACGCTCTAGCGGTACTGCATCTGGTCGCGCACTCTTGCTACAAAGCCTATTCCTTCCTGAATTCCGGCAGCCGGGTTGAGGAGTTCGTAGTGTCTCGAATGGCGCCGGGTAAAGGTCTGAAACTGCGTCATGCTGCGCTGGGCAGTATTGCCGCACTGGCAGCCTATATTTATCTCGCGCAGATACTGACGCTGCAGGTCACGGCTGCGCAGTGGTTACTACTGGGCCTCTACAGCGTCGGCTTCGGCACTCTATGGCGCCGCCGCGGCTGGCTGATGTCACTTGGTATGATTGTCACTCTGGTCTCGCTGCACCTGGGTCTAAAAGCCCTGGTCGAGACTCAGATAATTCTGACTGATAGCCCCGCGGATACCTGGGCATTGGCATGGACCGCAGCTCTCATCCTGGCGCTTGGTGCCGGTGGCTGGCTGGTGATGTTCGGTCGCAACACCGCGCTGCATCAGGACCTCTATCGCACCCTGTATGCCGGGCTTTATCTGGATGAGTGGGCCACCCGGCTCACCCTGGCACTCTGGCCCGCGCGACTGCCCAAGCCCTTCCCACTGATCAACCCCGCACTGGCTCAGGAGACTCGCCCATGATCATGACCGCAGAAAAAATCGTCCCGTCGACGTCAGTTCTGGACGCTGCCAGTGAGGCCTGTGGCCGGATTGCGCCCAATTGGCCACTGGACCAACTGATCGCGGTCAATCCCTGGTGGGCCATGCGCCACCGACCGATGGCCGAGGTAGCGGGTGAATTATCCTGGCTGGGAGGCATAAGCTGCTTCCTGAATTCGGACGATTACCGCGCACAGGCTATTTCCGACGCCATCATTGCCGAGGTGCTGGCCGAACAGGGCGTGCACAACCCGATCGACCAGTTCGTTGCCGCTAACCCAGTGCGGCCTGCCGTTTGGCAGAACCTTGACCAGATGCTCGACGGTCATCGTGATCTGACACGTCAGATTAGCTGGCGCGATGAGGTCCAACATCAGCTCAGCCAGTTTGCCGGGCGTTATTTTGTTGATCAACAGAGTGATTTTTATCAAGCCTGGTTGAAGCAGGTACGCAAGGATCGGGGTCTTTCCATTCTAATGGCAGAACCTGGTCTCACTCGTCAATTCGATGCACTGCCCGACTCGGCCGACACGCTATTGATCATGGCGATGGAGGAACTATTGGTGCCACCACCGCAGCAAGCCGCTTATGCCCACGCCCTCTTACTGAGCCTGAACGGCTGGGCCAGCACCGCGGCCTACCGCTCATGGCAGGCCGGACTGAATGGGACCAGCGACAGCAGCAGCATGGAACTGCTTGCCGCGCGCCTTGCCTGGGAGCTGGTATTGTGGCGCCAACTTGGTCAGAAAAACACCAGCGTGGCAGCCGACTGGCAGCGTCAGATAGACAAGGCCAACCACCAGCGCGCGGCACACCTGGCGTATGCTGAGCACCTTCATTGCTGGCAGTTAGCAAGCGAGCGCTTTTTTCAGCAGGGACTGCAGAGCAAACTTATAGAGCCCTGGAATAAAGATTCAGAGCCAACAACTGACGCGTCTGCGCCCTCTTTGCAAGCAGTCTTCTGTATCGACACACGCTCTGAAGTCATGCGCCGGGCCCTTGAGATTCAGGATCCGACCATCCAGACATTCGGCTTCGCCGGCTTTTTTGGCTTGCCTATCGCTTACCATAGCGGCGCCTACCAACGCCCTCAGTTACCCGGGTTACTGGCTCCTCAGCTAGCGGTCACTGACGCTGACAAGCAGTATCAAGAGCCCACTGCTGCGAGCCTGACCAGCCGCTGGTTGGCTCTGGCCAAGTCGCCGAACGGCGGTTTCAGCCTGGTCGAATCATCGGGTCTTGCCTATGGGCTGGGCCTCTTGCGCAACACCTTCGGCTGGCGATCCTCGGCCAGCGCGGTTAAGCCCGGCAATCGGCTACATCTGCACAGGGATGGACAAATCCTGTCCACCGTCGAGCAGGCAGAGCTGGCATTAGGGGTGCTCAAGGCCATAGGTCTGGACAAGGTGCTGGCCAGCCAGGTGCTACTGGTGGGGCATGGCAGTGATTGCCAGAACAACCCTCATGCTGCTGGGCTTGATTGTGGCGCCTGCGGCGGGCAAACGGGCGAGGTCAATGTACGATTACTGGCGCAGATGTTGAACGACAACCACATTCGGCAGGCTATCTCCGACAAGGGGCTAACCATCCCCGAAACCTGCATTTTTATTCCTGCGCTACATAACACCACCACCGATGAGATTCGTATTCTGGCCGGCGAACTAAGCCCTCAGGCCCAACAGTGGATAGCCATGGCCAGCATAGGCTGTACCAAGGAAAGATCGTACAACCTGGGAATTAGTAAAGAGACCGCTGTCAGGGCAGTTGCCCGTCGTGCCAAAGACTGGTCACAGGTGCGGCCGGAATGGGGCCTGGCCAACAACGCGTGCTTTGTAGTGGCGGCTCGGGCAAGGACCCGACATCTGGATCTCGCCGGGCGGAGTTTCCTGCACGATTACCAATGGCAGGATGATCCCTCGTTCGCATTACTCACCCAGATACTTACAGCGCCCATGCTGGTGACCAACTGGATCAACATGCAATACAACGCATCAGTCACCGAGCCCCACCTCTACGGCTCGGGTAACAAGACGCTGCATAACGTCGTAGGGGGCAACCTCGGCGTGTTTGAAGGCAACGGTGGTGATCTGCGCATTGGTCTGCCATATCAATCGATTCACGATGGCCAGAAGTGGATGCATCAACCCTTGCGGCTGAGCGTCTACGTGGATGCGCCTAAACAGGCCATCGCAGAGATAGTTGCCGCCCACGATGACGTTCGCTGGCTGGTGGACAATCAGTGGTTGTATCTGTTGCAGCTGACTGACGCCGGTGGCTGCCGCTATTTTGAGGGGCAGTGGGCCAAGACGAATAACCTGGACTAGGTTTGCGACAAACAATCTGCCCGCCAAGGCGTCTGGCGGGCAGACTACAATGGCAGCGCTTCAAAACCTGCTGCTAAGTTGATCCTGATCAACTTTTATCCAACAGATTGGCGTACGCTGGAATGGATCGATAGTTTAATCATCCCGCCCGGAGACGCCACGTGGATAACAATAAGCAAGCTTCGTCCAAGCCTGAAGAAGACCTGGCGTCGCGGTTCCCGACAGCCTATACCATTCTGTTTCTGCTTATAGCTCTGGTTGCAGCACTGACCTGGATCATTCCGGCCGGGCAGTATGAGCGCGCCATGAACGAAGAGGTTGGGCGCGAGGTTGCAGTGCCCGGCACCTACGAGATCGTCGACCCTAATCCCCAGGGCTTCATTGATGTGATGCTGGCCCCAACGGCAGGCTTCTACGACCCCGACAGCTACGCCGCCAATGCAATCGATGTGGCTCTGTTCGTGCTCTTTCTTGGTGGCTTTCTGGGCGTAATGAACGCCACCGGCGCCATAGACACAGGCATTCGCAGCACCATGCACCGACTGGAAGGTCGTGAGATATGGATGATCCCCATACTCATGACACTCTTTGCGCTGGGGGGCACAACCTACGGCATGGCAGAAGAAACACTGGCGTTCTATGCCATTTTGATTCCTGTCATCATCTCCGCGGGCTACGACGCCGTTACCGGGGTTGCGGTCATTCTGATCGGTGCCGGTATCGGGGTGCTGGGATCCACCATTAACCCCTTTGCTACTGTTATTGCGGCCAACGCGGCCGGCATTCCCTTCACGGACGGCATCGTACTGCGGTTTATATTGCTGTTAGGTGGCCTGATCATTTGTGCCGCATACGTCATGCGCTATGCGCAGCGGGTCAAAACAGACCCATCACGCTCAGTGGTCGCCAAGCAAAGAGAGGCCCACCGCGCACTGTTCCTTCAAGGCCATGATGAGCTGGACAATTTTGAGCTCACAGGCACTCAGAAAATAACGCTGAGCATTTTCGCACTTACCTTTATCGTCATGATCTGGGGCGTTTCATCCCAGGGTTGGTGGATGGCTCAGATGGGCGCCCTTTTCCTCGGATCAGCCATCGTAATAGGTATCATCGCCCGGTTGGGTGAGAAAAAACTGACCGGCAGTTTTGTCGACGGTGCTCGCGATCTTCTCGGTGTTGCGCTGGTCGTCGGCCTCGCACGCGGCATCGTTGTGATCATGGAACAGGGCATGATTGCCGACACCATACTGCACAGCGCCGAAACCACCTTGGGCGGCCTACCGGAGCTGGCCTTCATCAACCTGATGTTCTGGATCGAAGTAGGTATGAGTTTCTTTGTACCCTCCTCGTCTGGTCTTGCCGTTCTGTCCATGCCGATTTTGGCGCCACTGGCCGACTTTGCCAACGTGGGGCGTGACCTGGTAGTCACCGCCTATCAGGCGGCCAACGGCCTGGTCAACCTGATCAATCCGACCTTCGCCGTGGTGGTAGGCGGCCTGGCCATAGGCCGCGTGTCTTATGACCGCTGGCTGGTCTTTATCTGGCCTCTGCTACTGATTCTGACTGTCTTCATCTCGCTAGTGATCAGTATCGGTGCATTTCTGTAACCCGCAGGCAAACAAGGATTCAACATGACCAAACACATTCTGGGCGTCCATTCCGAAACCGGCACCCTCAGGCAGGTAATCGTCTGTCGCCCGGGGCTGGCCCATCGGCGGCTGACCCCATCCAACTGCGACGCACTGCTGTTCGACGACGTGTTCTGGGTCAAGCAGGCGCAAAAAGACCACGATGTATTTGCCGAAGTGATGCGTTCGCGCGGCGTAGAAGTACTGGACGTTAACGACCTGCTAGCCGACACCCTGGATATTCCCCAGGCGCGCGCCTGGGTGCTGGACAACCGAATCACGTGGAACCATATCGGTGTGGGCATGGTATCCGACCTCAGGGCCTGGATGGACGAACTCCCTGGACGCACTCTGGCGGAATTCCTCATCGGTGGACTGGAAGTAGGCGACCTGCCATTCGATCCTGCAGGGCTATTTGGCAACCATCTGGGACCGCACGGGTTTGTTCTGCCGCCGCTACCCAATTTTCTGTTTACCCGGGACAACAGCGCCTGGATCTATGGCGGTGTCACTCTAAACCCCATGTACTGGGCCGCGCGCAAACCGGAAACCCTGTTGATGAGCGCGATCTATCAATACCATCCGAAGTTCGCTGGCAAGGTCAACGTACATTGGGGCGATCCCCTTCAGGACCACGCCCTGGCAACGCTGGAAGGCGGAGACATCATGCCGGTTGGTAATGGCGCCGTTCTGGTCGGCATGGGCGAACGTTCCTCACCTCAGGCCATCGGCCAATTAGCCAAAGCGCTGTTCGCCAGCGGCACGGTAGACCGACTGATTGCCTGTCAGATTCCCAAGACGCGCTCGGCCATGCACCTGGACACCGTTTTCACCTTCTGTGGCGGCAATGTTGTGACAACCTTCAAGGAAGTCGCGGACCAGATGGTGTGCTACGACCTGCGACCGGGCCGGGGCGACAAACATATATCATTCAAACAAGATCCCAGACCGCTGTTCGACGTTGTGGCAGAAGTCCTCGGCTATCCATCCCTGGAGATCGTCCCCACCGGCGGCAACAACCCCGCCGAGCGGGAGCGCGAACAATGGAACGACGGCAATAACGTGTTGGCCCTGAGCCCCGGCGTGGTGGTCGGCTACGACCGTAACGACGATACCAACGCGGCACTGGAAGCGGCCGGCATAGAAGTCCTGTCCATACCCGGCGCCGAACTGGGTCGCGGCAGAGGCGGCGGTCGTTGCATGAGCTGCCCCACCATCCGAGATGCACTTTGATACAGCAGGAGCACGGTAATGGCGTTTAATCTCAAGAATCGCAGTTTTCTGACCCTGCGGGACTTTAGTCCCCGGGAAATTACTTTTTTGCTAAAGCTGTCCGCCGATCTCAAAACCGCCAAGTACACCGGCACCGAAGTGCCGCAACTACAGGGCAAGGACATCGCCCTGATCTTTGAAAAGAACTCCACCCGAACGCGAGTCGGCTTTGAAGTTGCCGCCTATGATCAAGGTGCACGGGTAACCTACCTGGGGCCAACCGGTACACATATCGGTCACAAGGAATCGGTTAAGGACACAGCTCGAGTGCTAGGCCGCGTATATGACGCTATCGAATACCGTGGGTTCGGCCAGGCGGTCGTTGAAGAGCTGGCACAGTATGCCGGCGTACCGGTTTATAACGGTCTGACCAATGAATTCCATCCGACCCAGATTCTGGCGGATTTCCTCACCATGCAGGAAAACGTCGACAAGCCCCTGCGCGAGGTAGCGTTTGTCTTCATAGGCGACGCGGCCAACAATATGGGCGACAGCCTGCTGATCGGCGGCGCCAAGATGGGTATGGATGTGCGCCTTTGTGCACCCAAAGCCTGCTGGCCGTCCGAGGCCATTCAAAGCGAAGCCCGAACCATTGCCAGCGCCACGGGTGCTAGGATCATGATTACGGATAATATTGACGCCGCTGTGGCGGGCGTGGATTTTGTCTACACCGATGTGTGGGTCTCCATGGGTGAGCCCAAGGAAAAATGGGCAGAGCGCATCAAACTGTTACTGCCCTACCAGGTAAACGCCGCGCTGATGGCAAAAACCGGCAACCCCCGTGCGCGTTTCATGCATTGTCTCCCAGCGTTTCACAATACGGACACCACCGTCGGCAAGGAAATGCAGGCCGAATTCGGTATCGATGCCATGGAAGTAACGGATGAGGTTTTCGAAAGCCCCGCCTCCATTGTGTTCGACCAGGCGGAAAATCGCATGCACACCATCAAGGCGGTGCTCGTCGCCACCCTCGGGTCAATATAAGAGGAAGCTGACATGCTTGTGGTAGCAGCCCTTGGAGGCAACGCCCTGTTAAGACGTGGTGAACCGCTCACGGCTCAGGCCCAACGGGCCAATGTGAAAATTGCCGCAGTGGCGCTGGCCGGCGTCATTCGGGCCGGCCACCAGCTGGTCATCACCCATGGCAACGGACCGCAGGTAGGGCTGTTAGCGTTACAGGGCGCTGCCTACAAACCGGAAGAGGCCTACCCGCTTGACGTATTAGGCGCTGAAACCGAAGGCATGATTGGTTATATCATCGAGCAGGAACTGGAAAATGCGCTGGACCACGATCGACCAGTGGCCACTCTGCTCACTCAGGTGCTGGTAGACAAGAACGATCCGGCATTCAGCAATCCCACAAAGTTCGTAGGGCCGGTGTACGACAAGGCAGAAGCTGAAAGCAAAGCCACAGCCGCCGGCTGGCATATAGCCCAGGACGGCGATAAATGGCGGCGCGTAGTACCTTCGCCCCAGCCCCTGGAAATTCCGGATCTGCGCGTGCTCAAACTGTTGCTGGCTCAGGGCGTCGTGATTATTTGCGCCGGTGGCGGTGGCATTCCCATTCTACGCCGTGAGGACGGCAGCATGATGGGTGTGGAAGCCGTGATCGACAAGGACGCCGCCAGTGCACTGCTCGCGCGCCAACTCGGCGCCGACGCCTTGCTCCTGCTGACTGACGTGGCGGCGATTTACCGTGATTTCAGTAAGGACACCGCAGCGCCCATTCCCAGCCTGACCCTGGAGGAAGCCCGCGACCTCGACTTGCCAGCTGGCTCCATGGGCCCAAAGCTGGCCGCTGCGATTGACTTTGCAGCCAGTGGCGGCCTCAGCGGCATCGGCCGCCTGGAGGATGCGCTGGCGATCCTTGAACGCCGCGCAGGTACCTGTGTGACCGGTTAGCTTTTAAGGCGAAAAATCATCCCGGGGTTTTCCCAAAGAACATACGCCGCAGCGTGTTATCGCGAAAAAAGTAGTGATGGACCAGCGCTGCAGAGGCGTGAAAGCCGATGAGGTAGTAGCCCACAACCGCCGCCGTTTCGTGGATATCCTTCACCCACTTGGACAGATCCTTGTTCTCCGCAACAAGAGCCGGCAGCTCGAACCCGAAAAAAGGAATCGGCTTGCCACCGAAGCTGAGAATCAACCAACCTGCCAACGGCATCCCCAACATCAGTGCATAAAGCGCGATATGAAAACCTCTGGCAAGCCATTCCTGCCATTGTGGCGGGCGCGGCAGGATGAGTGGTTTTGGGCCGTTATAAAAACGTATAGCCAAGCGCAAAATAACCAAAAAGAGCACCGAGAGACCCAGCATGAAATGCCAGGTCTTCAAACCTTCACGAAAGTCGCTTCCCTTTGGAGCCAGAAAACGCAGCTCCATGCAGGCATACACCGCGGCGATTAACAACAGCATCAGCCAATGCAAGCTGATCGATAAAGCGCCATAACGAACAGAATTATTCTGCCAGTTCATATAATGTCTCGATGAAGTAGCGTTAACGCCATGCCCGGCGAAAGACGAATCAATCGCAGGCGTTTGGGGCCAGCCTTTGACAAGGATGAGGGTTTTAATGACTTGTATTTCAGAGATTCTGAACGGCGATCTGGGTTGCCGTTGGGGATTTTTACTGTATTCCCGTCCCGCACTAATAGATACGGCCAAATCGTAATGTTCTGTACTGCTTGAATTCGCTGCTATCCCACGTCACACATGCCCGCTGCCGCGCTTGTGATCAACCTTCAAAGAAGGTGACGCTGAGCGTAGAGAGCGTTCCAATGAGCGCCTTTGCGCTGGGCTATTTCGGTATCGAAATAATGCCTGAGACGCCGACGGTCCTCCGGCTTATCCTTAAGGGCCGATCCCAGCAGAAAATGCACTAGATTTTCATCGGACATGCGCCCCTCGGTATAGTAAAAAGCATGCACGCTCAATGCATGGGCCACTGCCACTGCTTCAGCGGTGGACATCGCTGCCCCCGCCAGGCGATCGGTGCTTCGCCCCGCTAGCGTCTGGCCATTGCGCAACTCATGAAAGATCGTAACCAGCACTTCCAACACCAAAGGATCGGGCTTGATAGTAATGCCCGCTTTGGTATTTAGCTTCTCAGTCTGCCGGACGACCACCTCGATCTCATCGCTAAGCTGTGCGATGGGTTTGACGATTTCGAAATTCATCCGCCGCTTCAAGGCGGCGCTCATTCGGTTGACGCCTTCATCCACGCTATTAGAGGTCGCAATAATATTGAAGCCTTCGCTGGCGTAGATCACACCCTCATCGCCGGCAAGCTCGGGAATACTGATAACCCGGTCCGAGAGAATGGACAGTACCGAGTCCTGTAACGTCTGCGGGCAACGTGCGATCTCCTCGAAACGCAGAAACTTCCCATCACGCATCGCCCGTAGCAGCGGACTGGGCACCAGAGCCTCAAAACAGGGCCCGAGCTGACGCAGCAGCGCTTCATTCCAGGTGTAAAGCAACTGGCTGATACTGTTGACGGCACCGCCCTGAATCATCAAAGACGAATCCCCGGAAGCAGCCGCCGCAATCAGCTCCGACAATAGCGACTTGGCCGTGCCAGGCTCGCCGATCAGTAGTGCACCACGATTGGTGCACAACGCAATCACCACGCGCGTGACGACGCCCGGCTCACAGACAAACTTGCGCTCAATACCCAGCTGTTTGTCGCCTTCGACAAACTTGCCCACAGCGACGGGAGACATACACCAGCCGGGAGGTACCGGATGCTCATCAGCCTGTCTCAACCGCTCCAGCTCTTCCTGATATTCCGCCTCGGCCGGCAGACGCTGCTTGTTCTTGAACGTGCTCATGGGGCTTCTCTCCTACCGCCGCGCGATTCGGGCGCCATGCGCTCCTGGGGCAAAATGCGTGGCAGTTCCGACAGGGGTATGGTGCCCGCGATAACGTGATCAAGCGCACTGTCACGCATAGTACTGAGCCCGCCATCCAATGCCAGCCAGCGCATCTCACCAATAGGAGGCTGGCGCGCTATTGCGTTCCGAATATCCTGATTTACATGCATATACTCGATCACCGCCACCCTGCCGCGCGTACCTTTACCGTTGCACGCCGGGCAGCCGGCTCCCTCGTAACAGCGAAAGCCCATAGGCGCTCCGTCCGGGAACAATTCCGCCAAAATAACCGGGTCCGGCTTGGTCTCAGCACGACAATCCTTGCAGATTCTCTTGGCCAGCCGTTGCGCGATCACGGCGAGCAATTCACTGGCAATCGAGTTCGGATGCGCGCCCAGATCGTACAGTCGCTGAAGTGAGTCCACGGCGTCGTTACAGTGCAGAGTGGACAACACCACGTGACCGGTTTGTGACGCCCTGATGGCCTCCAGCGCAGTCTCCTGATCACGAATTTCGCCCACCATGATAATGTCAGGGTCCTGCCGCACAAACGCCCGCATCGCCTCAGCAAAGTTGAATCCGATATCCGGCCGTACACGGGTCTGCTGGATATTGTCGATGGAGTACTCGATCGGATCCTCTACCGTAATGACCTTGCGCTTACCGTCATCCGCCAGCTCCTGAAGACCTGCATAGAGTGTTGTGGACTTACCCGAGCCGGTCGGCCCGACGACCAACACAAGCCCGGCAGGATTGCTCAACAGCCGCCGATACTGCACGGCAATCTGCGGCGACATCCCCAGCTCTTGCATCGTCATGGCACGGCCAGTCTGGCGCAGCAGACGAATCACCACGTGCTCACCGTGCAGGGAGGGCTGAGTCTGCACTCGCAGATCGTAAGACGCATCGCCAAATCGGAGCATCGAGCGTCCACCTTGGGGCAAACGCCGCTCGGCAATATCGAGCTCGGCTCGGAGCTTGATCACATTGACGATCCCGAGCAATTCGCCCGGCGTCAGCCGATAGTGGTTAAGGTCCTGCAGGTCGCCATCGACGCGCAAGCGAATGCGGATACGGTCGTCGTAACGCTCTAGGTGGATGTCGCTCGCCTGATTGGTGACGCCCTCAAGCAGGATTCCTTCGTAGATGGAAACCAGATAAGGGCTGATGCGACTATGCGCCTCATCCCCAATATCTTCACCCTCGTTATCGCTGGCCACCTCGGCAAGGTGAGTGCGCGCCAGCATATCGCCCCGCAAGGTAATCGCCAGATGGGACCAGAGGCGTTGAAAGTCGGCCGGGGTAACCAGCAGTAGCCGAGAGGTGTGTCCGCTGGTCAACCTTTCAATCGCGTCCAGACGCGCATCTGGATCATCGCTGGCGACGACCATCTCGTTCCCTTCCATGTAGGCGGGGATCAGCCGATGCTTATCCAGAAAGGTCCGTGAAAAACGCGCGAAGAGCCGCGCATCAAGACTCGGCAACAGTTCTTCCAGTTCAACAAAAGACACGCCCCGCTTTTGTGCTGCGAGCCTTCGATACAGCTCTTCATCCTCGAAGTTAACCAGTCTGTGCAGTGTGCTCATCAGCGGTTTGCCGCTGGCGACTGCGGCCTCCTGAGCTTTGGAAACTGTTTTCTCGTCGGCGGTACCGAGATCGATCAAAACGTCCGCGGTGCTGCGTCTGAAGTCCACCCAGCCCAGCGTACCTATCCGTTCGAAGCGATCACCGTGACGGCGGTATTGCACTAATGAAGGGGAGCGACCTACTTCCGGCTCCAGATTGATCAACATGCCACCTTCCTTGATCGACTGCAGCAGATGGGCTGGATCCTTAAGGAAAGTGCCACTCAATATAAAGTCGCACGGGGCGTCTATATGAACGGTCGAATGCGCATCCGCAACAATAATATCCACATTCTTAATACCGAAACGGGTCAGGTTGGCGACGGCTATATCCGCAATGGCGGGCTCCTTTTCCAGTACATATACCCAGCTGAACAAGTGCGAGAGCGCTGCGGGTACGTAGCCTGAACCGGCTCCGACGTACAAAATCACCTGACCCTTGTCGATTGGCGGGAGCACATCGAGAATCTGCTGTAACGCGGCTCGAGTCGGCATACTGTGGCCCGATATGTGTTCAGCCAGATCTGACGAAGCAATAAACGCCTCTCGCGGGACAGCCGCCAGAACAGCCTGAATTTTAGGATTACGGGTACTCACGGCTCCCTCCACTATGCATTACCAGACTCCATACGGCATCAATCGCCACCAAACCGAGCACAAGTCATATTTTTACCATGGCCCTCGTCTTGGGCCCTTGACGCAGATCATCCGCGGCGGTGAAAGCCATGACGATGGCTGCAGCCAATGTAGGCAGTACCTCGAACTGCATATTGCGCTGACAGGCGCTATTGGTGATCATCTTTCGATCAGTCTGCCCAGCGGCACTAGCACAACCACCGCGCAGGCCTTAATTGTTACGGAGCCGGTATGGACAAAAGACTGAGTTTCAATCGTGATCTGATCGCGAAATACGATCGGCCTGGGCCGCGTTATACATCTTATCCAACCGCACCGCAGTTTCACAAAGCCTTTGCCATGGATGACTACCAGGCGGCGGCCCAGGCTAGCAACGTAGAGTCGTCACCCAAACCGCTATCGGTGTATATCCATATCCCGTTCTGCAAGAGCCTCTGCTATTACTGTGCATGCAACAAAATTATCACCCACAAGACCGAGCGCGCAGTGGAGTATCTGGAGTATCTCAAACGGGAAATAACTGAGCAGGCCAGTTTGTTTGACTCTTCGCGCCCCCTGACTCAATTGCATCTAGGGGGTGGGACGCCGACTTACTTCACCAGCGAACAACTGGCTGACCTGATGCGAACACTGCACAACGTCTTCAACATGAATGACAACGAAGATCATGAGTTTTCCCTGGAAGTCGATCCCCGCACCGTATCACCAGAGCAAATCCATTCGTTACGAAAACTGGGGTTCAACCGGCTAAGCTTTGGTGTGCAGGACTTTGACGAAGCCGTACAGGCCGCGGTAAATCGTATCCAGAGCGAGCAACAGATCCGGGACCTGGTCACGGCTGCCCGCGATGCGAGCTTCAAATCAGTCAGTGTCGATCTTATTTATGGTCTGCCGCTGCAGACCGTAGCCAGTTTTGATATCACCCTGAGTAAAATCATTGATTTGCGTCCCGATCGCATCGCTGCCTATAGCTACGCGCACCTGCCGGAACAGGTCAAGGCGCAGGGGCTGATCAGCTTGGAAGACATGCCACCACCGGAGCGCAAGCTAGAGCTGCTCGAGCTGACCATCCGCCGCCTCACTGAATCCGGATACGTGTATATCGGCATGGATCACTTCGCACTTCCAGAGGATGAACTTAGCCGAGCACAGGCTAAAGGCACGCTGCAACGCAATTTCCAAGGCTACTCGACCCACGCTGACTGCGACCTGATCGGCATCGGCGTCTCGTCAATAGGTAAGGTGGGCGACACGTACAGCCAGAACGTAAAAGAGCTTTCACGCTACTACGCACGCATGGACAGCGGCATGCTACCGGTGCAAAGGGGCTATCAACTCAGCGAGGACGATCGTCTGCGCCGGGATGTAATCACCGATTTGATGTGTCATGGCCGGGTCGAATATTCGAAATTTGAACGCCAGTATCGGATCACCTTTACTGACTACTTTGCTGACGCGCTGGCACTGCTAAGCGAGCACGAAAGCGATGGCTTGGTGGAGTTGCATAAAAACTCCCTGGTGTTGTTGCCCCACGGGCATCTGCTGATGCGCAGCGTAGCGATGACGTTCGATGCCTATCTTGGTGAAGAACAGAAGGGCAAGTTCTCTCGCACAGTATGAGCATTCTGCGCTGGCTTTATTTCTACTCTTGGCTAGCCACTCTCTGACTCAACCATTGCCGCAGAGTGTCGCCAAGATGAGCCTGGGGATAAGACCAACTCTCTTCTTCCATGCCAATCTCTTCTTCCCAGACGCGTATCTGCTGGTTGATCTGGGCGACCATCGCATCCGGATTGGTA
>Ga0314774_1001275_pt1 | contig 16512 bp, 9 predicted proteins | sample MetaGCBIA2018_FD_204515 | JGI IMG/M metagenome (GOLD analysis project Ga0314774, IMG submission 204515) | Cryopeg brine microbial communities from Beaufort Sea near Barrow, Alaska, United States - CBIA 2018 | ecosystem: Environmental > Aquatic > Marine > Coastal | place: USA: Alaska | collected... | reverse complement strand
AGGAATGCCTTCCTCGCCGAGCACCCGAACTCTGCCCGGCGAGAAACATGAGAGATGCTCACATCTGCAAATGTTACTCCAGCCGGCGGGCGGGAACGCCAATCATTCGCGTCCTCACGACTGCGGACCGTGCCCGCCCGCACCGACCGCAAAAAACCCCGCTCCGCAAGCTGCAAGCTTGTGAAACGGGGTTTAGCTGTGCGCCCGAAGGGATTCGAACCCCTAACCTTCTGATCCGTAGTCAGATGCTCTATCCGTTGAGCTACGAGCGCATGTCGATCTCGCGAACTTTGACACCCGGAGACAACTTGAAAAGCATACCAGCTATTGCGAGCTCTCCGCGCCGCGTGATGAGCTCAGCTGCACAACGACCGTCGAATGCGGCGATTCGGCGACTTTTTCGGGCGCCGGTCGCCGACAAAAATCAACCCCTGTTGAGGCTTCGATGCGGGTGGTTTACTCACTGGGTGAACGAGAAGAGTCGCGCCCAACTGCAATCCTTTGACTACTCCAACCGGCGTGCCGTCTTCATCAATTGCACCCTCAAACGCAGCCCCGAGGTCGGCAACACCCGGGGCATCGTTGATCTCAGCGCCAGAATCATGCGCGAGCAGGGCGTGCGAGTCGGCCTGATTCGCGCCATCGACCAGGACATCGCCACCGGCGTTTACCCCGACATAGCCACCGTCCCCGCGCGGAGCGCGCTCGACGTGAGCGTCACCGGCGGCATGGTGCGAGGCATTCGCGAGGGCGCCGTGTTGGCCTGGCGCGGTATCCCCTATGCGGCCCCGCCAGTTGGTGATCTGCGCTTTCGCGCCCCGCAGCCGGTCGTTCCCTGGCCGGGAGTACGGAACGCCTTCCGCTACGGCGACGTCGCTCCGCAGCCGTATCGTCGCCCGCTCACGGGTGCCAGCCCGCGCGTGCGCTCGAGTGAAAGCTGCCTGACCGTCAACGTGCTCTCCCCCGCCGTCCCCCGGCGAAAACGCCTGGCCATGCCGGTCATGGTGTTCCTGCACGGAGGCGGCTACAGCACCGGGTCCGCCCACGAATTCCCCGGCCAGGGTGAAAGATTCGTGCGCAGCGGCCGCATTGTGTATGTGAGCTTCAACTACCGACTGGGCGCTTTGGGCTATCTCGATTTCAGCCGATACAGCACGCCCGACCGCCCGATCGAGAACAACCTGGGGTTGCGCGATCAGGTGGCCGCCCTCGAGTGGGTACGTGCCAATATCCGCTCCTTTGGGGGCAACCCGCACAACGTCACCGTGTTCGGCGAGTCGGCCGGCGGCAACGCGATCATCACGCTGATGGCGACTCCCGCCGCTCACGGCCTGTTCGCCCGCGCGATCGCGCAGAGTCCGCCGAGCAACGCCGCATACACCAAAACGCTCACCGACGAGTGGGCGGAGTATTTTGTGAGCGTGCTGCGTGCGGAGCGGCCGGGTGCGCCGGCTTCCCCGAATGAATTGTTGGCGACCGCCGATGTGGGGGCCCTGATCAGGGCGGCCCTTGCCTTGCAGGTGCGCACGCCCGACGCGAACCCGGGCACGTACTGTTTGGCGCCGGTCGTCGACGGTGACTTCCTGCCGGAGCACCCGCTCGAGGCTTTTCGCGCCGGACGCGCGCACCGAGTTCCGCTGATCATCGGCACCAACGATCGGGAGGGCGCGATTTTTCGTGGCAGGGCAAATATGCTCCCCCGTTCGCCGTGGCGCATCCAGGCGCTGTTCGGCAACGCACCGCAAGACGCCCACGACGCGATGCTGGCCGTCTACCCCGGCCTGCCGATTTCCCGTGCCGCCGCCGATTTCGGCGGCGACTATGCCTTCTGGTATCCCAGTGTTCTCGTCGCTGAACTGCATTCCCGGTTCGCACCGGTACATTTCTACCGCTTTGACGTTGCCCCGCGGCTCATGCACCTGCTTGGGCTCGACGCCACGCACGGCGTTGAAATGTATGCGTTGTTCGACCAGGTCGACTCCCCGTTCGCCCGCACGATGACAGCACTCGGCGGTCGGGAACAGTTCAGTCAGGCCGGCGAGCGGATGCGCCGCCATTGGCTGCACTTCGCCTGCACCGGCAGGGTCGAGAGCACGTGGCCGCGGTACACCGAAGCCGACCGACTGACCCTCATCATCGATGTCGTCGATCGGGTTGAAGCTGACCCTCGCGGCGAGCGCCGACGCGTGTGGCACGCGTTTCTGCCGAGTCTGTAGCCCTCTAGCATGGGGTCATGGCCACCACACGCTCCCGCCGTACCGCTGGACGTGGCAGCTACCTCGCCATCGCCGTCTTTGCAGCGCTCTACCTTGTCGGCGCTGTCTACTGGCCGCGGCCTCTCTGGGTTGCCGGGCTGTATCTGGTGGCGAGCCTGGTCTGCTACGCCCTCTACGCGACGGACAAGCGACGGGCGAGGTTCGGCGGCTGGCGGGTTCCGGAACGCACCCTGTTGTTCTGGGGCTTCATCGGCGGCTGGCCGGGCGCGATTGTGGCGCAGCAGGTTCTGCGTCACAAGACCCAGAAGGTGAGCTTTCGCGAGGCATTCTGGGTCACCGTCATCTTCAATGTGGTGCTCTTCGTGGCGCTCAGCACGCCCGTATTCGACCATCTGGTGACCCAGGCAATCACCGATCTCAATATTCGTTGAATTCGGGCCTGGTCGCCTTGTCGTGTTTGGACTTCAGCATCGCCAAATTGATGAGGACGAACGCTTCCAGACGTTCGCTGCGATGTCGGGCGTAGTCGGGTGCGCTCTCGTCCACGGCGAGCTCGATGAGCTTGGACGAGACCGCCGAGCTGACTTCCTCGCTCGCTGAGCGTTGCGCACTGGCGACGATCCGCGCCACCTGCTCGTCGTCATCGGCCACAGCGTCGAGGGCGAGCGTCAATCGTTCATGCGCGCGAAAGCGCAGCGCGAACTGCTTGAGATCGTGTCGTTGGTCGTCGGTGAGATTCCGCCGTTTCTTTGACGACAGCTCCCGGCCCATCCGGGACACTCGCCGGGCGTAGTCCTCGTTCTGCCGCGCCAGGTGGTGCAACTCGGTGCGGGCATTATCGGCGTATCGCGCGGAGTCGTAGTCGAAGTGCTCCCGCAGCGCGCCCACGATAATGTCATTCTTCACGGCCATTCGTACGGCCGACAGAGCAATGAGCAGACCTTCTTCGACCGTGCGCTCGAGGTCGGGAAGCTCAGCGTTCACGTCGGGTTGGCGAACAGGCGCGTCTGCGTCTGCTGCGTCTGCGTCTGCTGCGTCTGCTTCTGCGTCACGCCGGGACCGGTTCCAAATAATTGCGCCACCACTTCCTCGTGCAGGTCGCATCCATTTTACCTGATCGAGGTTGGCCTCATCGAGCGGTCCTATACGTTGCGAACAATCTGCCTAGTCCAACGGATCCGATCCGCTCAACAACTGACGCCGACGGCGCGCCCGCCACAGCAGTCCGATGCCCGCGAGCAACAGCAGCAGGGCCGCCGTGACAGCGAGGAACAACGCTGCAGCATCAACACCCGTGCGCACCAACCCGAAGATCACCGGTGCCGCCAGAACGGTTGCCGTGTCAACGCCCGTGATCGGTGCCTGCGCCGTATCCGCGTTGGTGCTGTGTGCTGTGACCGTGTTCACCACCTGCGGGAACGCGGCCTCCAGCACGTCCACCGTGAGCATCACGGTGCGACTTCCGCCCACCATGAGCGTCCCCTCGAACGTGCAGGTGACGCTCTGCCCGGCGGCCACACACTCCACGTCCTCGCCCGCGCTGTGCGCGTACCTGAGCGAGTCCGGGAGCACGTCCACGATCGTGAATGCTCCGGGGTCTTCCGTCGGCCCGGAGTTGGTGACGGTTATCAGGTAGTCCAGCGTCTTGCCCACCTGCGCCTGCCCCACGTGGGTCTTCGCCACACCGCGGCTCACGAGCGGGTCGACCACGAGCGCATCCGACGTCGTGTTGTTGTCGGCATCGGGGTCGGGTGTCTGTGCGGCGACCACCGCCGTATTCTCAACCGAGGGGTAAGCGAGCGCTCCGACCGACGCGTTCAGCACCAGCTCGGGTGCGATCAGACGCGGGCCGAGGTCAGCGGCCAACGAGCAGGTGACCGGCGTCGTGCCGGAATCCGCATCCGTTTCGGATGCAACGCAGGTCCAGAGCGGGTCGCTGCCGGTGCTGTCCACAAACTCCAGCCCGCGAGGCAGCGTGTCGACAACGCTCACACCGGTGGCCGTTGACGGGCCGTCGTTGGTGACCTCGAGCTGGAAGGCGGTATTTTCACCGATACGCCCGGCACCGGAGTGCGACTTGACGATGCTCAGGTCGGCGCTCTGACCGAACGTCACCGCCACCTCGCCCACGTTGTTGGCGAGGGTGATTTCGTCGGTCGGGGTCGAGACGACCGCGGTGTTGGTGAGGGAGACGGTACCCAGCGCCGGGTCGGAACTCGTGGTGAGCCCCAACGCCGTCGCGGTTCCGCCGGTGGCCAGTCCCACGGTGCCGTCGCCGAGGGTGCACGTCACCGGCTGAACCTCGCTGTCGAGGACCGCGTCGGCAACGCAGGTCCATCCAGGGGTGTTCGCCTGAAAGCGGATGCCGACGGGCAGGCTGTCGACAATGGTGATCGCGCCGACAGCGTTCGACGGTCCCGCATTCACGAGCTCGAAGTCGAAGGTGACGTCGTTGCCGGCGAGCACGTTCTCGTTCGGGGTGGATTTGACGAGACCGAGGTCGACGAGCGCCACCACCGTCACCGGAACGGTGTCGGTGTCGGTGCCCCGCTCGGGGCGGCTGTCACTCCAGCCGACTGTGGCCTCGTTGGTGGCGACGGTTCCATGCGCGATCGCGGACGACACGGCGGCCGTGACGGTGATCTCCGATGTCGTCACGCCGAGGGTCGCTCGAACGCAACTCGTCGTGGCGAGGGTGCAGGTCCACCCGTCACCGGCGATTTCGATGGCGGTGAATCCCTCCGGGAGCACGTCGGCAACAGTCAGTGCACCGGCGTTCGAGGGGCCGGCGTTTGTCACGGTCAACGTGTAGCTGATCGGCGTGCCGGCCACGATCTCCGTGGCGCTCGGCGTGATCGTCTTGACGATCGTCACCTCGGCCAAAGTGGTCACGACGGTGGCGTCTTTGGCCCGGTTCGGGTTCAGGTCGTCGGCCGGCTCGGGGAGCACGCCGGTGACCGTGGCGACGTTCGTGAACGTCGCGGCACCGGCATCCGCCGGAATCGACGCCGTCACGGTGATGACGCCGGCAGTCGCACCGGCGGCAAGGATGCCGGTGCTCATGCAAGTCAGCTCCTGACCATCCGGGGCAGCGCAATCCCAGCCGCTGCCGCTGGCCGATACCGGCACCAGCCCCGCCGGAACCTGGTCAACAACGACGCTGCCGATCGGGGCGTCCGTCGGCCCGAAGTTGGCAACGGTGAGGGTGTAGTCGATATCCGTTCCCGCGAGGACATCGCCGGTCGGGTGTGACTTCGTGATTCCGAGGTCGGATTCGCCGGTGAGGGACGTGTCGGTCGTGCCGGTGGCCGGAGGCGTGTTCGCCGAGGAGACGGTGGCGCTGTTGCGCACGTCGCCGGTGAGCGAACTGGGCACGTTCACGCGAACGTTCACGGTTTCGGTGCCGCCCGCCACGAGCGAGCCGGTCAGGGCGCAATCGATGGTGGACGGATCCGCACTGGTTTCGGTGCACACCCAGGTTCCGGGGCCGGCGTCGCCGGTCTCGACGAAGGTCAGCCCGTTCGGCAGGACGTCCGCGATGGCCACCGTGCGGGCATCCGCAAAGCCGTTGTTGGTCACAACGAAGCGGTAGGTGCCGGTGGTGCCCGGTACCAGCTTGTCTTCCACGAGCGACTTGGTGATGCCCAGGGTCGTGGTCGTGTCGACGGGGGTGACGGTTTCGGATTCGTTGTTGGCCGACTCCGGATCGGTCGTCGTGCCCGACACCGTCGCGGTGTTGGTGAGGCTGCCGGTGAAGCCGGAGTCGATCGTGGCGGTCACCACAATCTGCGCAGTGGCGTTCAGAGCCAGATCACCGTTGAGGGTGCAGCTCACCGCGCCGTCCGTCACCGTGCAGGTGGCGTCGTCGGAGACGGCGACCACGTCGGAAATGTTGCCGGGCAGGGCATCGGTGACGGTGATGGAATCCACGGAGAGCGACGGGCCCAGGTTGACCACGTCGAGGTGCCAGCTGGCCTGCTGGCCCGCCGCGAAGGTCCCCTGCGCCGTTTTCGTCACGGCGAGGTCAGCGCTCGTGGTGACCGAGATCGTGGCCTCGCTCGTGTTGTTGGCCAGCGCCGGGTCGTAGGTGCGGGCGGCGACGGTGGCGGAGTTGGTGACGGTGGTCGCTTTGACGACGTCGGAGGCCACGGCGACGGCGACGGCGATGACCGGCCAGGCCGCAGCCTTCGCGAGCGTCTCGTTGGCGTTGCTGCGTTCACAGCTGAACGCCCCGGTGTCGGTGTTTGGAGTGGTGCAGCTCCAGCCGGTTCCGGATGCTGCGGTGACGGTGATCCCGGCCGGCAAGGGCTGGGCGGGCAGATCGCTCACCACGAAGGTGTGCCCGTTCACGTTGCCCACCGCGGTGTTCGGCCCGGCATTGCTCACGGTGAGGGTCCAGGCGGCGGAGGTTGTGGAACCGGCCACGAGGGGGTCGCCGGCGGCCTTCACGATGCGTACGTCCGCGGAGTGCAGGAACGCATCGGCGGTGGCGGCACCGGGGGCGTACGACGTGGGACCGGACCGGCCGGTCGCGTCGGTCGCATCGGTGGCCACAGCGGTGAGGGTGTTGCGGTGCTGCACGGTTGTGCCGGTGCCCGGGGTGGTCAGCGCCGCGGTTTTGGGCTGCGCCGAAAAGCGGATGACGATGGTCGTGCCCGGCGCCACCGCGGTGAACGGGGCCCAGACCAGGGTCTGCACACCATCCACGGTGCTCAGTGCGGGGTCAGCGAGGGCGACGGCCGCCGCAGAACCGATCTTCACCGTGCTGGTGCCGGCGCTGTACACCCAGTTGGCGGGCAACGCATCGGTGGGCGTCACAGTTTTGGCGGTGCCGCCGCCCGCGTTCCGCAGGGTGAGCGCCCAGCCGAAGTCGGTGTCGACGTAGGCGGTCGAGCCGCTGGCCACGGCCTTGGTCAGGACAATGCGCGGGAAGGCGGGCGTGACCGTTGCCGTTGCGGTGGGCGGGTTCGCGGTGTACTCGCGTTCATCCGTCGCACTGGTCGGCAAAGAACGATAGGTCGGCAGGGCAACGGAATTGACGAGAGGACCGGCGCCGAGAGTCGACGACGCGGCGAGCTTGGCCTGGTAGGTCTGCACGTTGGTGCCACCCTTGGCGATCGTCAAGACCGTCCAGGTGATGGTGTTGCCCAACAGCACACCATCATTGCTGATGTCCGTGATGCTGCCCAGGTCGATACCCGTCGGGATCGTGTCCACGATGCTCACGTCGAAGGCGTCGCTCGTGGTGGCGTCGTTCGCGTTGCGGGTCGTAACCGTGTACTCGAATACCTGGCCGGGTTCCGGCGTTGTGTCGGAGACCGTTTTGGCGATCGTGAGTGCCGGTTCAAGAACCGTCACATCGGCGGTCGGCGATATGGCGGTTTCATCGAAATCGGCACCGGCGGATGCCGGCGTGCTTCCGTTGCTGCGCATCCAGCCCAGGAAGGCGCCGTTCTTGAGCACGTCTCCCGCGGTTCCGGCGGCGCTGAGCACGGTGGCCGTGAACGTGACCGTAACCGTGCGATCCTCGGTCGCGGCGAGCACGTCGCCGAGCGCCCAGCCGATCTTCTGCCCGGACGCGACGAGCGCCGTTCCAGAGCCGGGGAGGTCATCGTCACAGGAGCCGAGGGCGGTTTCGCAGCTGACCGTGGCGGCACCCGCACGAATCCCGACGGGCAGGGTGTCGATGATCGCGGCGTCATAGAAGTTGACGTCGCGCGGCAGCGCCACGGTGATCGTGTAGTCGATCGTGCCGCCGATGGTGGCTGTGGCGGGCTGCACCGTTTTCACGGTGACGGCACCTTCCACGGTGACCTTGGCGGATGCCGACGCCGATACGACGAGTTCGGTGTCCGGGTCGTTGATCGCACTGCCGTCCTGGCCCGGGTCGTTGTCCAGGCTCGACCCGGTCACGAACGCGTTGTTGGTGTAGCTGACCAGCCCGGCGGACTGCGGGTCGATGGCGGCCTCGAAGGTGACCGTCGTCACCTCGGGGTTCAACAGGGCTCCACTGCCCGGCAGGGTCCAGGTGAGTTTGGTGGTGCCGGCGGCGCATCCGTTGGAACCGTCTCCGGCGGTACTCTCGGTCACCGTGCCGGTGGGCGCGGTAAGGAATCCGTCCGTGGCGGTGAAAAGCAGGCCCTCGGGCAGGCAGTCGGTGATCACCGAGTCGAAGGCGGCCGGGCGGCCCCCGGTGTTTCCGGCGGCGAGGGTGAACGTGACGATGTCGCCGCCGCGCGCGGTCGTCTGGTCAACAGATTTGGTCAGCGTTGGTTTCGGCGCGACGACCGTGACGGTCTTCGTGGCGGTCCGCGCGGGCACCGCGGTGCCCGCGCGGGTCGCGTTGCTGGTGAACGTGGCCGTGTTGGTGAGCGAGCCGGACGAGAGCCCGACGCCGACGAGTACTCCCGGAATCGTCACCGTGAAGGTTTCGTCGATGGCGGTGCTGTTGTCGTAGGTGCTCGGGAATGTCAGGGTTCCGGTGGCGCTGTCGAAACTGCCACCGACCGGCAGCGGCGACACGGTAGCTTCGGTCCCGGCCGGAATACTCAGGCCCGAAATCATCGGGTCGCTCAACACACCGTCGAACACGGTGGTCCCGGCCGGGATGGTCACGCTGTAGTTGTAGTCAACCGTTTCACCGGCGACGACTTGGGAAGCCTGGTCGTTGTTGGTCGCGACGATATTTGTCACGCCGGACTTGGTCACGACGGCGTCGGGCAGGTGGACCTCGGCCGTGTCGTTGGCCGCGGCGGTGTTGCCGTCGATATCGTGGCTCGGGTCCAGGGAGCCCCTGGGGAAGAATTCGGTGTCGCCGCCGCTCGTGGTGGGCGAAGTGAACGCGACAACGGAGGCGGTGTTCGTGAAGCTCGAGGTCACGCTGACGGCGCTCGGGACTGTGAGCGTGTAGCCGACGTCGGTTGTCTCGCCGGCCGTGATCGGGCCGGGTACGGTCCAGATGATGACGCTGCGCGGGTCCGAGTCGAGGCTGGCAGGGTATTCGTCGTCGCCTGGGTTCGCGCAGATGCCGGAACCGCTGATCGATGCGACAGCCCAGCCCGCACAGTCGTAGTCGGCCGGGAGTGCGTCCCACACCATGACATCCGCTATGTCGACGTTGTTGTTGTCGGTCGCGGCGAAGAGTTCGTTCGTCACGTCGATGGAGTAGGTGACCTCATCACCTTCGCGCACGGAGACGCTGTCGTTCGGGGCGACCGGGGCGACGCCGTTCACGAGGGCGACGCTCTTGTTGAGCGTGACGATCGGTGCGGGCGCGACACCGTAGTCCGCCCGGGCACGAAGCGCCGTCACGGTGCCGTCGGTGGAATTCTGGCGGTACTTCATGAGGTTGGCAGTGATATCCACCTCTGAGGTCGCGGCCTGGCCGGTGACCGTTGCGCTCACGTACAGGACGAGCTGTGCTCCCTGGGGCACGAAGCGGTCGGTGCCGCCGTCCGTGTCGCCGAGCGCCCAGGCTGCGGGGAGCGGGTCCGCGCCGGCAGCGGCGTCGGATTCGGTGCCGAGGATCGGCGTGACGGTCACCGGGCCTGCGGCGACCGAATAGCCGGCGTATGTTGTGCCCACGGGCACGAAGTCGGTGATCTCCGCGTTGCGGGTCTTGGTCGAGTCGGAGAATGCCACCGTCAGTTCGAAACAGACCGTATCGCCGAGCTGATACGTGGGGGTGTCCGTATCGGAATAGTCACCGGCGTTGGCCGCGCAATCCATCGGGGACCCCGTGGGTGTCGGGCGCGGGAGAACCTTCTTGGTAATGATCGGCCCGCTCGAATTGAGCCCGGTCTCGGAGTCGTCGGTCACTGCCTTGGCGCCTTCACCCGGCGTGCGCCCGGTGGTCGTGCCGGCGATGGTGACGGTGTTGAGAAATCCGTCGCCGGCCACGGTCGGTACGCCGTTCGCGGTGCCGGTGGAGGTGGTGCCCTGGTAGCTCGCGCTCATGTAGGCGTCGTAGCCGATCGTCAGGCTCGTGTCGTGGGCCAGCGCAGTGGGATCGGGCGTCATCGTCACGGTGAACGTACCGTCGGGGTTGGCGACGGCGGTATCGATGGTGGCGCCGGTGACGATGCCATCGGTGGCGCAGCCGGTGCTGCGGTCGAACTCGACGCCGACTGGAAGCACCGGGCAGAGGCCGTTGGGGATCACGTCAACAATGGTCATGGCGCTGTCATCGGTGTATTCGCCCGCCCGCAGGAGCAGCTCGAAGTGCGCCAGCTCCCCCGCCGCGAACGTTGAGGTACCGGATTTGACGATCGAGAGGTCCATCGCCCGGATGGTCACTTTGTCGGTCGAGGTGGCAGCGCGGTCCGCCTCTGTCGCAACGGCGCCGAGGTAGTGGCCCGTGGCGGTGGCCGTGTTCGTAAACGCCTGACCGGAGTCCGCGGTGTCTTCCTGACGTGTCGACGCGCCGGTGTTGTTGTCGAGGTTGGCGCCCTGCGCTGCGCTTTCGGTGTCAGGCGCCGGGTCGGACCACATCTCGTTGGCGTGCAGCGGGATACCGGCCGCATATTTCACGGTCGTGGTGGAACCGGCGGGGAGGGTGGCGAGGTTCCAGGTGACCTTGGTGAAGACGTCGTCGCCAAACCCGGCGCGGTCATCAATGGTCTCGACTGAAACCGGGATAAGACAATCCGTGGTCACGGCCGGCGTCTGGTCGAGACGGCCGGATGTCGGGTATTCCTCGGTGCCGGGAGCGCTGTTGTCGGTGGCGCCGCAACGGAGGTATTCGAGGCCCGCGGGCAGGTAGTCCACCAGAACGACGTTCTCGGTGGCGGCGATGGTCGTATTGCGGGTCGCGATCGTGTAGACGGTCGATTCCTGCTGCACCCCGCGCATGAGTTCGTTCTCGGGGCTCGGCTCCGACTTCGTGACCTCGATCGCGGCGACCTTCGTCGCGACAGGCTCGGCAGTGTCGGAGGCGGTGAATCCGCTCGCCGCGCCCGTCGCGGAGTCGAATTTCACGAGCAAACGCGGATCGGACTGAGCGTAGACGCCCGCGGCGCCCGGAATCGTCGATCCGACCGGGTAGAGAACGGAGTCGGGAACGACGGAGAACGACAGCGCCGCGGTCACCCCCACCGGGAGGTCGGCCACGTTGGACCACACGAGCATCTGGTGGGTGACTGCGGCCACACCGGACCCCGCGGGCGTGTCGATGATGGTGATGATGGTCGGGTCAATCGCCGGTCCGGTCGTTGCGGAACTGCCGGCGGCGTAGCTGACGCCGACGGGCAGTTCGTACCGGAAGGCCAGGTTGTAATGGTTGGTGGAGCTGGATGCCGTCGCCTTCAGCGTGATGCCGACCTGATCCCCGTTCAGGATGGTGTCGCCCGCCGTAGCGGACAGAGAGATGTACTCGTCGGCACTGGCCGGGGCCAAAAATACGCCGACCGTGAGCCCCACCGCGACGAGCAGGCTGGCTGTGGCGCCGGCTATGACTCGCATTGTGCGAGTGGCCGGAGCGAGGAATCCGTGAGCGAAAAGGCCCCGACGGTGGCGAGCGCGGACGGGAAGAGACGGCAGTGGCACAGTGGAACTCCAGGAGTGGTGCAAACGCTACGGATCAGCGCGATTGCCTGCCCGAGTCTTAACGACAATTCATTTCTAACACAGAACATCCACTAGAACATCCACTAGAACATCCACTAGAACATTCTGTCTATCCCTCCCGGATGAGGGGTTCTTCAGAGGATGCACTCAATCGTTACATAACGCCCTCGTCGGTGTCAGCGGGCTACCGCCAACTGCTGCAGAAGAGCGCGTGACTGCGCGCGCGTTGGGGAATCCCCGAAAGGCCTCGAGCACCGGAAGGGTCGAAGACCCGTAAGGAAGCATGTTAGTGTTTCTAGTTGCGCGTCGATCTTATGACGATTCGACCTCTCCGCTGCCTCAATCCACGGCCGGAGCCGCACACCCGCTCGACCGGAACACGGTCGATTACCCACGCTGCCGAAGTCGGTGTGCGCAATGCTGCGCGCCGATTTCACCTGCCACAACGGAAAAGTTTGTTTCACATGTTTGCTCCCACCCATCCCTTCGATCACGCCGCGGAAGCCATCGACACTCTGTCGTCCGAGCACCGCCAGGCGATTCATCTGTCCCGCTACGCCGGGTTCAGCAATGCCCAGGTCGCCGAACTGCTCGGTGTGACCGTCGACGTCGCCGACGCCCGACTGGTTGACGGGCTCACCCACCTGCGGGAAGCCATGCGGGTCGCCGCCTGAACCTCAGCCGGCGGCAACGGCGTCACCACTGGCGGTCACGGTCGCATGCGGTGATTGGCTGCTGCGCCGCGCGAAAACAAATCGGCGCTGCACCAGAAAACTGAGCACATACAACGTGGCATCGGTGAGCAGCTTTGCGGGCACGAGGGCCATCCCGAGCCCGGTGAGAACCGTCAGGAACAGGTAGCTGGCAGCTACGAGCGCGAGCGCCAGCACGATATAGCGCAGCGCATCTCCGCGCCCGTGCCCGCTGGCCGCGGCTCGAAACACAAGCCGCCGGTTGAGTAGAAAGTTCATCGATCCGCTCACCAGCCGGGCGCCCACGACCGAGACGAGCAGTGAGCCCGTAGCGGTGAACAGCAATTGCAGGCCGACCACGTCAACGAGAAATGAGCCGAAGGACACCGTAGCGAACAGCAACAGCGGCAGCATGACCCGCAGCGAGTCGGTGATCGGACGAAAATGCGAGGACGCATTGTGCTCCAGATAGATCGTTTCGATGTCCAATTCATCGATTCTCGTGTCATTCGCCGAGGAATCCAGAAGCATGTTGAGCTCGTACTCGAAGCGCTCCCCCTTGATGGAGAGCAGCCAGGGCAGCATTGCCGTCGGATAGCCACGCAGGCCGGTTTGCGTGTCCCGAATGACAAACCCCGTGGTGGATTCGAAAGCGTGCCGGGCGACGAGGTTGCCGACCTTGCTGCGCAACGGAACCGTGCCGGTGAAGTGGCGGCCTCCGAGAACCATGGCGCCGTCGGAGCCGCAGATCCGCTCAGCGACCCGAACGATGTCCGTCGTGGAGTGCTGACCATCGCTATCGGCGCAGACCACGTCCTGGCCCGGGTAGGCACGCAGGATGTGGCGGAAGCCGACCTTGAGTGCGTGCCCCTTTCCCCGGTTCGTCGGGTACCGGACAACCTCGGCTCCCGCACTCCCGGCCGCGGCGAAGACGGTATCGAAGCGTGCTCCGCTGCCGTCGTCGACAACGAGCACGGTCAGCCAGGGCGCCTGTTGGCGCAGCCCGGAGACGACGTCGACGAGGCGAGGACCCGGTTCGTAGGCTGGGATCAGGGCGATCATGGTCGACCTAGCCCTCGATGTAGAGAATGTCGGAGGTGCCGCGTTCGGTGCCGGTGCCGAGCGGCGTGTTGACCAGGCTGCCGTCGAAGTACATCGTCGACGAACCACCGCCGTCGATGTTGTAGGCGGTCGTGGCCCCGAGATTTTGCATGATGTCGGCGAGGTCGGTCATGGTGACGCCGGCGCTGTAGCCGGGGCTGCGCCCGTCGACGACGACGAAAACAAGGTGGTTGTCGTCGATGACGCCGATCGCGGTGCGCGGCTGTTCGCCCTGGATTGAGTGGTTGCTGAAGTTGGTATCGACTTCAACCTGGTCGATACCGGCTGGGATTTCGCCGTTTTCGAGGAGGGCAGGACCGAAAGACAGGGTGTTCCAGACGCCGGAGGCGAGGAGCGCATCGGCCGTAGTCGCCGTTTCGTCGTAGACCTGCACGGACCCGTCGAGGTAGAAGGCGAGGCCCTCGCGGGCTCCCTCGTCGCGGTAGACGACTCCGTTGCGGATGACGATGCCGGTGTCGCGAAAACCGTAGTAGTCGCCGTTGATGGCGAAGATGGCACTGTTGTCTTCGGCGGTGTCCGAGGTGGTTTCGGTGATGTTCTCACCGAAACTGTTCTGGGCGAACGCGGATTGCAACGCCGTCGCATCCGTTAATGTGACGTCGGCGACGTAGTAGGTGACGGTGTTGCTGCCGGTTCCCGTGACGACGGTGGAGATGGCGATATCAGCGCTGTCGGAGACGTACGTCGTGTCGGTGATGACGGCATCGCTCGCGGCGGCGGCACTCGCGGCAGACCCTGACGAGCTGTTGGCGGCCTCGTAGGCGTCGACATCCGCAATGGAGACGTGCTCAATGACGAACCGGTCAAGCGCCCAGGCGGTCCCGCCGCCGAGAGTGAGGGTGAGCGCAAACGCAGAAGCGACGACGATGCGTCGACGGATGCGGCGGGGCCGGCGTTGCGGCCCGCGATCAGATTGCTCGGTGCTGAGGTTGTTTTCTCGCATACCTCTGTCTAGATGGCCGGGTTTTGCGCCCGCTATGCCAGACCTATGAGCAGCCTATGAGCCGCAACCCCCGGCCATCACAATTCAGCCGCGTTGCTCAGACGACATCGCTCGAGGCTGCCCAGAGGTTGATCCCGAGATCAGTCGCGTACCGGTCGATCTCCGTCAGTTCGGAGTCTTCGAACGCCAGATTGCGCCCCGTCGGAAGAAGACAACCAGGCGAAAGGTAGGATGTCTGCATGGCCGTCACCGATATAGCGATTTTCAAAATCAAGGAAATGATTCTCTCGGGTGAACTTCGACCGGGCGACCGACTCCCTCCGGAAAAGGAGCTGAGCGAGCGGCTGGGCCTCTCGCGCAGCTCGATGCGCGAGGCCGTGAAGGCGCTGGAAGTCATCCGCGTTCTCGACGTCCGCCGCGGCGACGGCACCTATGTCACGAGCCTGGAGCCGCATCTGCTGCTCGAAGCGATGTCGTTCGTGGTGGACCTGCACGCCGACTCGTCGATCCTCGAACTCTTCGCTGTGCGCCGAATTCTCGAACCGGCGGCTGTGGCGCTGGCCGCATTGACGATTGACGCCACCGCCATCGCCCGCCTGCGCGCCCAAATCCAATCAGTGAACGATGCTACCGACGTGGAGGGACTTGTTGCTCACGACCTTGAGTTCCACGGTGCCATTGTGGCGGAGTCGGGGAACTCATACTTGGCGAGCCTTATCGACTCGCTGTCGAGCAACACAGTTCGGGCGCGCATCTGGCGCGGGCTCACCCAGGAGAATGCGGTGGCACGAACCCTGGCCGAGCACGCGAGCATCGTCGACGCCTTGGAACGAGGCGACACCGAACTTGCCCAGGCGCTGACCATCGTGCACATCTCCGGTGTCGAGCAGTGGTTGCGGGATGCGGCCGCTGCGGCCTGAGCTCAGGCGCCCTGGCCCTGCAGAGCGCGCTCCACGGCGTCTTCGAATTCCTGCGCCGAACGGTCGCTGACGTCACAGGAGAGTGCGGCCAGAATTACCGACGGTGCCGCAGTGAAATACGGCACACCGGCCGCGGCAAGGCGAACGATGTCGTTCGGAGTGCGGAGGCTGGCCGCGAGCACATCTGTGCCGGTGCCGGCGACCAGTGCCTGCATGGCCGCGATCTCAGCAACACCGTCTCGGCCGGAGTCGTTCAGGCGACCGAGGTACGGGGCAATGTACCGGGCGCCGAGCGTGGCGGCGGCAAGCGCCTGCGCCTGCGCGTACACGGCCGTTACGAGAACCGTCACGCCCGCCCCGATCAACACAGCTGCAGCGGTGAATCCGTCGCGCGTCGCCGGCACCTTCACGACGACCTTGGGACCGAGCGCCGCGAGATGCTGGGCATTGGCAATCATTGCCGCCGCGTTCTCACCCCAGGCCTGGAAGAATATCTCGCGGGCGCCTTCGGCCTCCCACCGCGCGTACAACTGAGGGATGTCCTGAACCGAACGGTTCGCGCGCTCGAGGATTGTCGGGTTTGTGGTGACTCCGTACACCAGCCCATCGGCGAGCACACCGCGCACTTCATCGACATTGGCACTATCGGCATAGAAACGAAATTCACGAGTCACGGGCTGGGTTTCCTCCTGGGGCTAATGGCAGCGTCTCGCTGCCGTCGATGCAACCACCGATGAACCGACCCTAGTCGCACCGGTCCGGTAATGTAATTACAGGTAGAGGGGGGCGTGCACGCCGACCCCCATGACGGGCTTCATCGCTCCGCGAAAGGCAAGAACATGAGCCAGACAAAGTCGTCGGCGACATCCTCGGGAGGCGTGCTGATTGTCGGAAGCATCACCGCCGACCTCACCACATTCTCCAAACGACTCCCCGCTCGCGGGGAGACCGTGCTCGGCGAGGACTTCACCCTCGTGCTCGGTGGAAAAGGCGCGAATCAGGCGGTTGCGGCCGGCCTCGCCGGCGGAAACGCACAGATGGTCGCCTGCGTGGGA
>Ga0314774_1001274_pt1 | contig 16513 bp, 16 predicted proteins | sample MetaGCBIA2018_FD_204515 | JGI IMG/M metagenome (GOLD analysis project Ga0314774, IMG submission 204515) | Cryopeg brine microbial communities from Beaufort Sea near Barrow, Alaska, United States - CBIA 2018 | ecosystem: Environmental > Aquatic > Marine > Coastal | place: USA: Alaska | collected... | reverse complement strand
AAGTAATTTTTAAAGTGCATCCCGCATTAAAAAATAAGCTTCAAGAATTTATAGTAAACCGTAGTTGGTATCCAATATATACATATAACATTAAAGATAATATAGCCTAATGATAGAATTTTTTAACACAAACAAGCAGGCGATCATCTACGCGGCAATCGTCGTTGTTATGGTTTTGCTCCTTATCTTTTTATCAAATCTTTTATGTAAATGGTTGATCAAGAAAGTAAAGGCAAAATTCCCGAATGAAGAACCTTCCACGGTCTTTCTTGTTAGAAGAATATTAAGGGTGTTGTGGATCGTTTTGGGGCTTGCGGCAATCAGTTTCATCTTTATTGACGAAGAATCTTATAAAGTTGCCACCGAGAATTTTTACATCGTACTCTATTTGGGCATTGTCGCAATTGTGACCATTGTGGCGGCATCGTCTGCAAATGTATATTTTTCGCGTTCCATAACTAAAAAGAGAGAAGCGAATATTGATTTTACGAGTGTTAAATTCTTTCGATATTTGGGAGTGTTTTCCATTTATTTTATTGGTGGTTTGTTGGCAATTCTGGCATTTCCTTCCATGCGTGTTTTTGCACAAACAGCTTTGGGTGGGGCGGGAATTTTGGCAGTCATTGCAGGTGTGGCATCACAGGAAGCACTTGCAAATCTTGTAGGAGGCGTATTTATTATAGCATTCAAACCTTTCAAAATAGGGGACATCATCAAACTTGATGAAACCATGGTGGGTAGCGTTACAGATATCACGTTGCGACATACCATCATCCGTAATTATGAAAATAAAATGATCGTCATCCCAAATGCGGTCATCAATAAAGAGAAAGTAATCAATTACGATTTGGGCGAACGTATGTGTTGCCAATGGATAGAGATTGGTATTTCTTATGATAGTGATATCGACCTTGCCAAAGGCATCATGCGCGACGAATGCGAAAAGCATCCATACATCCTGGACCACAGGACCGAATTGGATTTGTATAACGAAAAACCTAAAGTGGTCGTTCGAGTGATCAAATTAGAAGATAGTGCAGTCACTTTACGGGCTTGGGCATGGGCGCAAAATTTTGACCAGGCATTCGCAATGAAATGCGATTTGTACGAAAGCATCAAAAAACGTTTTGACAAAGAAGGTGTATCCATTCCGTTTCCACATCGTACGATGGTGTTTAAGGAAAGTCAGTTGCAATTTCTTAAAGGGAAAATAAATGGAAAAGATGAGCCACAACCGAAAGAAAAGCCAAACACTTAGCTCCATGAAAAAGATAATAAACCATCTCCAAAAATGTTGATGCGTACATCGTTTTTCTAGTTACCGCAGTCTTGGTTACATCTTTTGCACCTGGTTTTTGGTATTGAGATCCTTTATTTATTGAGCAATAAAATAAACACATATAAACATAATCAATTAAATTCAAAAAATGAATAACCTTATTTTATTAATTATAACTTTAATTATTTCAACAGTTGCTTCAACATTCGGACAAAATACAACGGGTTCCAAACAACAATCGGATTCATTGCAAAAACAGGCTTCCATTGGCATCAAAGAAAAATTTCCAGGAGCAAGGGTTTTTAATGTTGAATATGGTCAAAGTTTGAACAGGGATTTTAGTTCCGAGGTGTTTGATGAAGCTTTTCAGGAAGGTGAAATTAAAAGTCAGCACAACTTTAGCGCATCGGCAAACATCCCTGTTTATAGAACACAAAAATGGAGTTTGACAGCGTCGGGAAATTATCAGTTCAGCGAATTTGAATTCGATAATCTTGCAAATGTATCCGCTACGAATATTTTTGAGCAGGATGGCATTGTAGCTTTTCATAATTTTTCTACAGCCTTAAGTTCCACTTATTTCTCCATGCTTTTTAAGAAACCGGTTATTTATAATGCGTCTATCATTGCCGATGGAAATGACGATGGTTTTGAACGTATCAAAGGGTTCCTAGGTTTAACTTTTATCATGAAACGAACGGAACGTACCACTATCACCTTGGGAGCCATTGTTTTTCTCGACCCAACGTCCCAAATACCATTCTTTCCAACCTTTACTTACAATCACAGATTTAAAAACTCCAAATGGGATTTCGATTTCATCCTGCCACAACGTTTGCTGTTCCGCAGACCCATTGGAGAAAACGGTCGTTTTTCAATTGGTAGCTCTTTCGGTAGCACAGGATTTTATGTGAATGTGGACAGTCCGGGTTTTGCCGACGTTTTTGAATACAGCCAATTGGAAATAAAATCTGGGATCATCTATGAACACCGTTTTAGCAATTATCTAATCGGTACTTTCCAAGGCGGATTTCAGAATTTTATCAGCAACCGTTTGACGGAAAAAGGTGAAGCAACAAAAGATTATATCTATAAAAATAAACAAGATGGAACAGGCTATTTTCAGGTTGGGATTTCCATTGACCCATTTGCCAAAAAATAGAAGTGAATTCACAATTTAAACTTTCATTAGTATGATAGCGATAGAACAGATTGCCAACAAAAACATCTATGTGTTTCAAATTACAGAGGAAATTGATCAAGAAGGCGTAGAAAAATTCCTATCTTTTTTAGCTGCGAAAGCAGAAAAAGGGGAAAAAATGAAGATGATCGGCGAAGTAAAAAGTTTTACCGGATTTGAAAATTTTAAGGCTTTTACAGAAACTGCTGAAATGAAACTGAAAGCGGCAAGCAGTATTTCAAAATACGCCGTTCTGTCCGATAAAGATTGGGTACAAACTGTTATTCCTGTAGCAGACTTAATAACACCAAACATTCCTATCAAACATTTTGCATTAAATGAGCGCGACCAAGCTATAGAATGGTTGGAGATAGATGGTTCGGAGGAAGAGGAATAGTTTTTAAATATTTCATTTTTAATACTGTACTTCCAACTAGTTATAATCGGGACTTTGGGCTACTTTCAATACGAAAGGTAACTATATGTCAACAAAATAATGATCCAAAAAATTTCAGAGGTGGGTGGCAAAGCCTATTCCCTGATGGTTTGAATAATCTTATAATTTTAAACTAAATTAAAACAACAAAAGTCATGATTAAACTGAACAAAATTGAAGGAACGGACATTTTTGAATTTGCCATTGAAGGGAATGTGGATAAGGAAGGTGTCGAAAATTTCTATAAGCTGTTAGAAATAAAAGCAGCAGAACACCAAAAAATAAAATTGCTCGGCACCATTCAAGAGTTTCCGGAATTTGAGGATTTTGGGGCTTTATGGGGAACGGTGAAAATGAAAGCAAAGGCAATTGCCAACCTTGATAAGTTTGCGGTACTTTCCGGCAAACAATTGTTAGAAACAATAATGCCTATCGGCAATTTCCTTACCCCGGGAATTCCCATAAAACATTTTGACTTAGCTGAACGTGACCAGGCAATTTCCTGGCTCAAAAAGGATGAAGTCAAAACCGTTTCGGAAGAAGAATATCTTTCAAAAATGAATGTGGAAAAAATTAAAGGATCCAATATTTACACCTTCACTTTAAACGGGAAGATAGATGAGGCGGGAATGACCGCACTTTACAATATCCTTGAAGATAAAACCCGTGAAGGCAAAACAAATTTATTGGCCTACATCGAGCTTTTTGATGGATTTGACAGTTTTAAAGCCCTCATCGAAGGACTAAAAGTTGATTTTGCATCCTTTGGGAATATTGACAAATTCGCCATTGTTTCAGATAAAAAATGGATCAATAACATCGCTGAAATAGAATCTAAAATATTGCCCGGGATCACCATGAAAGGTTTTGCAAAAGATGAAAAAGACAAAGCTATGGCGTGGTTGAAAGATGAATAAGTAATGGAAAAGCAAATATTGCTTCCGCTAGATTAAATACAAATAATAAAAATCAAAAAAGTTATGATCACAAAAATTGAAACACCAAAAGAGATCCTGGGATTCGAAATCACCGGGAAACTAAAAATTGAAGATTTCAACAAAATGGAACCTCTAATGGATAAATACCAAAAAGAATACGATGGCTTGAAATTGTTGATTATCTATAACGATTTTGAATGGCCTACTATCGAAGCATTAAAGGAAGATTTAAAATCGTATTTTGAATATGATATCACCAAAATTGCATTCGTGTCCAAAACTAAATGGTTGCGGGAAGCAGCCGATAGCGTTGCTGAGTTGATGCCGGGCGATATGAAAGCAAAAGGTTTTAAGCCTGAGGAAAAAGATGAAGCCATTGCTTGGCTTGTGGCATGACTCGTCAAATAATTATTGTTTTTGACAAATATACAGTCCAATTAAATTAAACCACGTCACATCCTCAATAAAGAAAAACCTTGACAAATAATAGTACGATAAAACAGAATAACTCTGAAGGACTTCAAAAATCTATTCAATTACTGGAAATAGAGTCATCAAAAGCCGTAACCAGTGACTCAGGTATTACGACTGTTAGTTTTTTTACGACTACTGATTTTAGTGAAGTTAAAAAACAGCTAAAACACAATATCATCCAAGTCCTAAAAGCTAATCCATGGCTTGTTGGAAGACTAATAAAAATAAAGGACCAACCCTTGTTGCAATTACAATACACTGACAATATATCTGAAGCACAAGTTGACGAAATATTTAATGATGAACTACAAATTGCAATCAAATTAGAAATGCCTTTCCCTGAAATATGCAAGCAAATTATAAAAAATAAGTCAGCCATGATTTCTAGTGGATTGTCATTGATTAATAAAGACAAATCACTGATAAGATTGAGCGTTTCGCATATTTCTGATAATCAATATGCATTAATTTATAGCCTAAGTCATACTATCGCAGATGGTTCAACTTTTTATCGAACACAGAATATGTTGTTTGGGGGAGAAAAAATCACAGCTTTAAATCCGATTCGCAAGCAAAATTATTCTATGGAAAAGGCTGTGGGTAAAACTGATAATGCTTTTGTTTTTTATGTAAGCTTTACTCTGAATGTTCTTAACTCTCTTATTTTTGGAAGAAAACCTAAGTTTTTTTCATACTATATCAATGAAGAAAGTATTAAAAGCACCAAAGCTGAATTTACTGGAAATACTGAAATTCCATATATATCAACGAATGATATTATCAGTTCCAGCTTTATGCGTGCTGTGAAAGCACGGCTCGGAATGATAGTAATTAACTTTCGCAATCGCTTTCCAAATGTTGACCTAGATGATGCTGGCAATTATGAAGGCGTTAAACTGTATGATGCCCCAATCTATAATACCCCTGAAGGAATACGAAAGTCCCTACTTGGTGAAATACCGTATAAAACTCTTATGAATAAAATACCCGGAACTTGGGAGCGAACTCATCTCCGAATGGCACAGGTGAATAACTGGGCATCATTTAGTGGGGGCTTCGCTTTAGAAAATTGTCAACTTCAGCTACATCTACCTATTATACCTAGCACAATTCCTTTTGACATAGCTGTATTATATCGCCCTAAGCTAAATCGAACAGCCATTCTTATTTTATCTAAAAATCACAATAAAGCTTTTTATATAAACAATCCTAATAACCCACTAAGTCAATACTTGGGAAAACCAGTATCGGAAACTGTTTTCAATGATTAAGAACCATCACCATGGGCGCTATTGTGTTTATTGACCCAACTACGCAAATAACCTTCTTTCCAACGTTTAAGTATAATCAGAGGTTTAAAAACTCAAAATGGGAACTGGATTTCATCATGCCATAGCGTTTAATATTCTGCAGATTGTTTGTTGAGAATGAGTGATTTTCAGTGGGAAGCACCTTTGGAAGCAGCGGTTTTTATGTGAATGTGGATAATCCAGGTTTTGCAGATGTTTTTGAATACAGCCAATTAGAGATAAAACCACGAACCACTTACGAGCACCGTTTTAGCGATTTTCTTATTGAAACTTTTCAAGTTGAGCTTCAAAACTTTAACGGCAATCGCTTAACGGAGAAAGGAGAACCTAATAAGAATTAAATTTATAAAAACAAGCAGAACGCCACAGGTTACTTCAATATTGGATTTTCAATAGATTCCTTTACAAAACTCAAATAGAAAGCACTAAAGAATTGAAATATTATCACTTCACCACATGTTAAAAATATTATTGTCAAAAATACATCTGCAATCTTTCCTGTTAATCTTGCTAATGGCATGGTCCCAACTTATAACGGCACAAGATAAAAAACCTATAGTGGCTTTGGTGTTAAGTGGCGGTGGCGCAAAAGGCATAGCACACATTCCTTTATTACAAGCACTTGACTCACTAGGTATTGTGCCCGATTTAATAGTTGGCAACAGTATGGGCAGCATTGTTGGAGGCCTTTACGCCATGGGATATTCGGGTGACAGCATTGCGAACATCACAAAAAATGCCAATTGGGATAAACTCATGGGCGGTGGTATTTCATTAAAAGATGTCAGTGTTGAAGAAAAATCAGAATTTAACAGATATTTAATTGAAGTTGATTGGATAAAAGGCAAATTAAAATTAGGCTCTTATTTATTGAATGACCAGAATTTAAGAGAGTTTATATCTTTCCTAACATATCCCTCCTACAAAGAAAATAATTTTGATAACCTTTCAATACCTTTTCGGGCAATAGCAACCGATATCGTAAACGGGAAAGAGGTAATTCTCAATAGTGGTTCTCTAGCGGATGCAATGCGTGCCAGTATGTCCATTCCAGGTGTTTTTTCAGCCGTACCCTATGAAGGAACGCTATTGGTAGATGGTGGTGTACTCAATAATTTTCCCGTTGATGTGGCCAAAGAAATGGGGGCAGAAATAATAATTGGCAGCGACGTGGGGAGTGGTATGAGGACCAAAGAAAACCTGGAGAATATTACTTCCTTACTTTTTCAGGCGAGTATGCTGAGCAGTAATATGAAAAACCCCTCAAACAGGAAACTCTGCGATATCTTAATCGACCATAGCTCTAATTTGACTTATACTACCGGGGATTTTGCCAAGTCAGCCGAAATATATGAAGAAGGTAAAATAGCAGTTTCCCAAAATATGCATGCCCTGTCCACTCTGGCAAAAAGATTAAAAAAGTTTGAGCAACGAACCCATCAGCTCCCTTATGTAAAAGATGAATTTATCCTGGATACCATAGTCTATAAAAATATAAGTAAAACCAACCTTGCCCTTGTAAAAGCACGGACAAATATTCGGGCTCATAAGAAATATAACAGGCAGGAGATAGTAGATGGTATGAACAGGGCAATGGGTACCACAATTTTTAGTCAAATAACCTTTAGCCCCTTAATAGATGGCGATAAATTGGGATTGCAGTTAAACGGGTTTGAACGGTCGAAACATCAGGTTAAAGGGTCTCTGCACTTTGACGGCTACTATGGCGCAGGCTTGCTTGTTAATTATACAGGTAGAAATATCATTGGTCGGGCTAGTCGTTCGCTTATTACCCTTGATATTGCAGAACATCCCCGGTTCAGGCTTCAACATCAGAAAAATTTTGGTCAAGATAGAAATTGGTGGTGGCGATCAGAAGTTTTAGGACAACAATTAAAACAAAAAGTATTTGTAGGGGGTGAAAATGTTGACAATATGAGGTATCGCTATTTTGAGTTTGACAATCAAATTAACAGGAATTTAAGTTCTTTAAGAAGCTATGTAGGCATCGGCATTAAATACCGGAATACCCATGTAAAACCAACAATAGATCCCAATTTGAACGATAATATATTCGGTCTTAAAAGTTATAATTTTAATACCATCGAATTAAATACCCATTATTCATATAATAGTTTAAATAATCCATTTTATGCCACAAATGGCGCTTTATTAAAAGCCGACTTGACTAGTTCAGTTCACAATAATATTGATGTGGCGCTTACTGATGAAACGACCCCAAAGGTTGATGGATCTATCAATGGCTATACTAAATTGGCTTTGAGCTCTGAAAAAAGATTTGTTATCAATACCAGATTAACTGGAATTATTGGCGCTGGTGCTGCCTTTATTTTTGAGGATGATCCGGAAGATAATGATGTCCCTTTTTCTGATTTTGGATTGGGGGCAAAATATACTTTAGGCGGAAATATTTTAGATCCCAGAAGCGATAGCTATGTTTTACCGGGATTAAATGAAGGTGAATTGATGGTAAACCAATTTATAAAACTTAATATGGGGGTACAATTTCGTGCAATGAACAAAATCTATGTCACACCACATTTTGACATCGCATCGGTTGGTTTTAATGATTTTGGTGATTATATGAAAGAAGCTTTTTCGGCGAAAGGGAAATGGCAAGATGCAGCTGAAGCAAGTATATTGGTGTCAGCTGGCACAAAACTTTCATATAATTCAATTTTAGGTCCAATAAATTTTGATGTATCATGGGTGAACAGCACGAATAAAATCCGGTTTTTTATCGGTATCGGATTTCAATTTAACCGCTCTAATTGAGAATAAACCTCAAAATCATCAGAATTACTTCCTTAAAGAACCCTTACTAAATATTTCTGCAGGTATATCAGGATTAAAAGTAACTTCTTTGATGATGAAATCGGTGCCTTTTCCTGTTTTCAGCATGTCTTTATAATTCATCTTTGTAGGATACCATCTGCCGTCAATTTTTTTAATTTCGCTCATTGTAATTTTTTTGAGCAATTGGCCACTTTTGGCAAAAAGCTCTTCCTTTAATGGCACAAAGCGTTCCTGTTCAACCCAAACCATACGTTTTTGATATGTGGCATCATCAACTTTGGCAATAAGTTCTAGCTGCCAAACTTTTTTACCATCGATAATTTCTTCTTTAATAATGGTTGAATTATAGATATCATTCAATTCCCTGTCTTCCATCATATCTTCATAAGATAAATCGGAACCCATAACCGATTGGCGTAACATGTGACCAGATAGCTGAATAGTCCTGTCTGTTGAAGGCGAATAAATCCATAACCTGTCTTCTAACTTTAACATTTTTGTACCTTCTTCTCTTTCAGGTGCTAAATATTCGGTAAATGAATCATGTTTGCCTCTGGTATAACCTTTTGAGGAGATTGTCCTACTTCCTCTTTTACCATGAATAACCATATCAGAGACTGAAATTTGAGTATCAGAACTCATATTTTCATCTACTTTTTCTATGATGGTTCTAGCATCTAATTTTTGTGATCGAGCAGTAAATACTACACTTAATAATGTTAGTAATACTAATACGTATTTTAAATTTTTCATAATTATAATCCGCTAAAGCGGGATTTTATTTTAAATTAAACTTCCAGTTCTTTAAATAAATTTGCGGTTTCTCTTTTATAGATTCCTATTCCTGCTAGCATAGTTCCAAAAACCATGGCAAATACACCCGGAATAAAACCAATGTAAAATAAATTAGGTGTTACTTTTGCCCGTAAAACCGAGGGCATAATCATTGATGAATTATCTAAATAGCTACTGATATCAATTCCAACGACCTGCATATAATATGTTAAGCCAAGTCCAATAACAGTACCAAGTATAGATCCTATAACACCAATCAAAACGGCTTCTAAAACCATTGACCAATAAATTTGAGCTTTGGATTCACCAAGCGCCAATCGAATTCCAAATTCCTGATAGCGTCTTAAACCACCTAGTAGACCAGTATTCCAAAGTACGATTGACATCGCTAATACAAAAATGAAGATGAAAAGTGCAGACATGACATTGGCGTAATCGAGTAAACTTGCTAAATTGTTTTGCTCCCTTAATGTGAGCATTTCTGGCGAAAACTCATCTGTACTCTTTTTATATTTGCTGTTAAATCTTGTGGCAATTTTATCTGCTTCCCCTTGATCGTACACACCACTTTTTAAATAGCCTAAAATTTCACCAGAGGCATCATCCATATCCAACATTAATTGGGCATCGCTAATGTCAATAATTAAGGCTCCTTTGTCCATGGCAGATGTGCCGAACCTAATAGTGCCACTAATCTTGAATGTTTTAAAAGTCATACTCCCATTCATGGTGGAACCAAAAAATGTTATTTCATCGCCAAGTTTCAAATTTAATTTTTCAGCAAAATCATCACCAATAATAGCTTCTCCAGAATTTTTTGGGATAGTTCCTTTAACCAGGGAGGCTTCAATATTCATTCTTTTGTTTTCACCACTGTTTTCTGAAAATAATTCGAGAGCCATTCCAGTGGTTGGCCCTTGTGCTCTGGTGTTTCCGTTTTCGTCTGGCACATCAATCAATCCACCAAACTTAATGCGTTGTATCCACTGCATTTGTGGAAATTCAGCATGAAGCGTGTCCATCCATTCCGAAGTGTTCAATAACGCTAAATCGTTAGGGATTTGATCTTTGTTTTCGGCATAAGCTTGTGTCATAACCTTAACATGGCCTGTATCAAAACGAGCATTCTGATCTACAATATCGCCAAAGGCACCTTTTAAATAACCACTTAACAAAACGGTTAAACCAACACCTAAAGTTATGATAATGATAGGAAGCAAGCTTCTACTTTTATCACGTAAAATACCTTTCAATAAAAATTTTATCATTGTAATTTTCCTTTTAAAGCTAATACCGGATTCATTTTAGCAATCTTACGTGCTGGTATATAACTCACTATAGCAGATGCCAAAATGATGAACAATATGGTTAATATTATAATAATTGGATCATAAACAGGAAAAATGGCCTTATCCAATCCTATTCCCATACTTCCTGCAAATTCGGGCATGGTAATTCCTGTTTGATTGAGATATGTAAAAATTGGAATGCCATAAATACCACCTACTAAAATGGCAAAAACACTGTGCATAGTTCCTTCTATAGTAAATAAATTAACCACTTTTGGTCGCGTCATACCAAGTGCAATATAAGTTCCTATTTCCTTTTGCCTTCTAAAAATTGAAAGCACTTGTGTATCGAAAATTGCCAATAGAGCAATTAGTAAAAAGACTAAATACATAACTGCAGAGCTGATGCTTTCTGTAGCAATAACATCTTCTATATCTTTTAAAAGTTTTTTTTGGGTCACAAAGTTCCAGTTGTTCAATGCTTTAACTTGGTAGTTCTTATTAACAACAAACATGGTGGCCTGATTCTGCAAATCGGTCATTTCCCATAATTTATTTAATGGGAGCCAAATTTGATCAGCATCAACAGAAGCTACCGTAGTATCAAAAATATCTACTATAGTAATGTTTGACGCATCAAAAGCACCATTCCTGTCACGCCAACGCAATATGACTTCATCCCCTATTTTAAGATTGGCAGAAGCAGCCATATGTTTCCCTATAATAGCAGGAATTACAGATGTGGAATTTCTAAATACTCCTGAAGGAATTTTAAGAATGTTTTGATTGGGATCTATCCCTTTAAGTAGAACTGGTACCATTCTGCCATCTGGATAAATAGAACCTTGTTGAATAAGTATAGGTGTTGCATTTTTTATGTCCTTAGGGATTTTATCATGTCCATCTTGCAATGTAAATGCGTCGTAAGGATCGTAGTTATTGTTTAAGATATGACCGTAACCATAATCCCAGGCAATGCCATCTTCTTTAGCTTGATTGTTCCAGCCTTGTAATAAGGCGTTAAAAAAGATAATGATAATAAACGCAAAGGACAATACAGCTACATTAAGCCAGGTACGTAATCCTGCTCCCATTAAATTTTTATATGCCAGTTGTAATGCTAATTTCATTTTTGTCTTTATTGTAATTTTCCTTTTAATGCTGCTACAGGATCCATTTTTGCAATTTTTTTAGCAGGTAAATAACTGACAATGGTCGCTGAAATAGTGACTAATAATATGGTGCCGAAAATTAATTGTATGCCAAAAACCGGAAATATTCTTTCTGCCAATGAAATCCCCATATCCTGTGTGGCTTGAGGCATTCCAATTCCTGTTTTATTTAAATAGATGAACAATGGAATGCCATAAACAGAGCCAACAACCATGGCAAGAAAGCTATACATACTACCTTCAACCGTAAATAATTTCACTACTTGTAATCGTGTCATTCCTAAGGCAATATAGGTTCCAATTTCCTTTTGTCTTCTAAAGATGGAAAGTACCTGTGTATCGAAAATAGCCAGTAAGGCAATTGCTAGAAGTAATAAGTAAAGAATAGCCGAACTATACTTTTTCATGCTAATGATATCATCCAAATTTTGAAGCATTTCTTCCTGACTTTCAAATTTCCATCCTTCAATAGGAATGTTTTTATAATTTGAATCTGCAATGGCCGTGGTTGCATGATTTTGTAAACCTGTCATATCCCAAAGTATTCCTATTGGCATCCAGATTTGACCTGCATCTACAGTTGCAACAGTAGTATCGAATACATCTATAATGGTAATATTTGAAGCATCAAAAGTGCCGTTTTTGTCTCTCCAGCGTAATAACACTTCGTCTCCTATTTTCAATTTTGCAGATTCTGCCATACGTTTTCCTATTACGGCCGGAATTTTTGCAGTACTATTTTTAAAAGCTTCCGTTGGAATTTTAAGAATCTTCTGATCGGGCCTAATACCTTTTAATAAAACGGCCACCATCCTTCCTTCAGGATAAATAGTGCCTTGCTGAATAAGAATGGGTGTTAAGCCTGTTTTTATTTCCGAAGGAAACTCAGCATGACTGTCTTGCAAGGAAAACGGATTGAATGGGTCATAATCATTATTTAATAATTGGCCACTGCCATATTCCCAGGCTACGGTATCTTGTTTGGCTTGTTGATTCCAACCATCCATTAAACCGTTAAAAAATATTATAATCACAAAAGCAAAAGACAATACAGCCACATTGAGCCAGGTGCGCAAACCTGCTCCAATTAAATTTTTATATGCCAATTGTAATGAGAGTTTCATTATTGATAGGCTTCTTTTACAATTATTTCGTCTTTTTCAACACTGCCATCACGCAAAGACACTATTCTATTGAGGTACTTCATAACCTTTTCATCGTGCGTAGAAAATAAGAATGTGGTATTTAATTCCTTATTAAGTTTTTTCATCATTTTAAGGATGATATGTGCATTTTCGGCATCTAAATTTGCAGTAGGTTCATCTGCAATTACCAATTCAGGCCTTTTTACCATGGCTCTTGCAATTGCAACGCGTTGTCCTTCGCCTCCAGAAATTTTATCTGGTTTTTTATCAGCTAAATCTGTAAGGCCAACCCATTCCAGGGCTTCCATAACGGCTTTTTGGCGTTCTGCTTTGGTGTAATTTTGGAGCAATAAGGCAAATTCAACATTTTCATATACCGTATAGACAGGCAGTAAGTTATACACCTGAAAGATAAAGCCTATATGATGGTTGCGAAGCTGTGCCGATTCTTTATGTGAAAGTGTTGCAATGTTTTTTCCTAGTACCAATGCTTGCCCTTCTGTGGGGCTGTCTAAAGACCCTATAATATTTAAAAGCGTGGTTTTACCTGATCCGCTGGGGCCTACAAAACCTGCAAACTCACCTTTTTTGAAGTCCAGGCTAATGTCTTTTAATGCTGTAAAAAAACCTTCGCCGACTTTAAAGCGTTTGGTGATATCTTTTAAACTTACAATGTTTTTTTCCATTCTTAATTATTTTAATGATTATATACAAACATGAGCCTGATGCCTGGACCTGAAAAATTATTTACCAGTTCATTTAATTGAATACCCTGTTGAGTTTCGGGATTATAAAACAGCATCAAATAGCCTGTCAATTTTTTAAATTGATGTTCAAAGTTGACAAAAAAAGTAAGGTTTTCGGCTTCCCAATCATAATAAAAAATAGTGCTTAAATTATCAAAAAAGCTTATCGGATAAGAAGCTGTTAGTGCAGAAATATGGCTTGTATTTTTAAAAGCAAAAGCATCTTGATCAAAAGACGAAATGAGGTGTTCTGCTACGATATTGAGTCCATTACCAACACCAAAAGTATAGTCGCTACCTATATTAAAAAGTGTTTGATTGGTAAGTTTTCCAATGTTTTTACTTTTATGGGAATGCGTTGCTTCAAACCAAAGCCCAACGGTTACATCCCATTTTCCATCAACGCCAAATTTGTTTTCTTCAATCTTTTCAAATTGTGGAATGCCCTGTAAATCCGAAGAATTTGCTATTCTGTGATGATAGGAGAAAGCTATTTCACCTTTGGGAACTGGATGTTGTATCCTTCCTCCAAATTCGGGTATTTTTTTATTGGTTTCCACGGCATCAAAACCTCTTGTTTTTTCATTGCCATATAAAGCCCAAAGCCAGATATTGGCATTATTTAGAAAATAATACCTGCCTAAAGCTCCGTAAACACCATTGGTTAGTTCTAAAGGGTCACGTGGATCTACCTGATTGAACCACTGAAGCGGTCTGAGCATAGTGGCAACACCAAAATCTATTTTTTGCAGACCCACCCTGATTTCATATTGACTGCCAGAATATCTTGCCCATACACGATAAGGATCAATACTTCCTTTTGTATCTGAGGCATTAAAAGGATGAAATAAAACAGAACCTGAAATATTCGCAGAAGCCTCAAAGTCAAAAAATTGCATCGAGTCTATGGGGATTTTATAAGACAATTCAGGGATATATCGTCCTCCTCCAAACCAGTCCAGGGTATTGTCTGGGCTAAAACTGACAGCACCGGAAAGCTGCCCGTCAAACTCCAATTTTTGTTGTGCAAAAATATGGCTTGATAGTAAGAGCAGGACTAATATGTTAACTTTTTGCTTCACAAATAATGTAGCTTAAGGCAGTATTCCATAAAAAAAGAAATTGGTCAATTGCATAACCAGGTCTTCTTTTTTCGGAAACATTTTATTTAGCTTTTCATCTAAAATCTTATCATTTATATCATTTAGCATAAAGAGCATAAAGTCCAAATTCAAATTTTTTCTTATTTCCCCTTTTTCCTGTGCATGTTTAAATTCGAACATCATATCATTAATAATGTCATTTCGGAAATTTTCCAGTTTATCGATCAATTTGTTATTGTCTTTTTGATAGATATCTTTGATAAATTCCGGGCTAATACCTATAACGTTCTCATGTTCCAATTCTACCAATTTTTGAGCTTTGGATTTAAAGGGCATATCATCATTCATAATTGATTGATATTTGCCTTTATAGTTATGAATTAGACCATCGATAACTTTTTCGGCAATTTCATTTTTGTTTTTAAAATTCCGGTAAAAGGTCATTTTGCTGATCTTGGCTTCACTACATATTTCTTCAACTGTTACTTTATGAATGCCATATTTCCAAAAGAGTTTTTTAGCCGATTTAATAAGAGTACGATGGCATTTATTACCTGATTCCATAATCCGTGTGTTACTAATATTGTGTGAAGTTACTATAAAAGTAACATAAAAAAATTTATGTACTATTTTATTTATTATTTTAACATTTAATAATAAATCATTAAATGTTAAAATAATAATTGGATGGAATAATTAAAAGAGGTTGCTCCAGTTTCATAAGTTATTGAATCAGTTCCAAACAAGACACTAACAATAATCGCCCAAGTTGGGTATATTTTAGATTGGTTGATTATATTGTAAAAACGGTTTTCAAAACGTTCAATAGAATCCAAAAGTGATACCATCTGTTTTTGATACGATTCAATAATAAAATCGGCTGCACTTTCCAAAAAATTCGCGGTTAATTTCTGAGGGGTTATACTGATATACATTCTATCTATAATTTATAGTTCGATCATTGTTTTAAGCTTCTGGAGGCAGGGATTCTTTATCTGCCCGGAAATTGTTATTCTCCAGGATCAGGGGTTTCTTTTTTGGTTCGGCTTGTTCCAGAAGAGCCATTAACATTCCGGCAGTTGGTTTGGTTTGTGTTTTTTCGATGTCCTTCATTATTGCGATCACTGCATTTATTCTTTTCTTCAGACTATTTTTAATTCGTCTGCCGGTGAGGCCAAAATTTTCTTTTGGAGAAATCTCATTATATAAGAAAAAATCCAGCATCCCTGCCATGGCATTTGTATGCGTTTTGTAATGAGTTTTAGAAAATTGCTAAAAACGTTCAGCAGTTTTCTTTTTAAAACGAATGTTAATATACATTTTCATTTTCTATCATATTTTAATTTTGACGCAAATTCTTGCTATTTTACTGGGGGTTTGAGACCATTTGCCGCAAATTGGACGGGTTTTAAAAAGTGTCAATCGTCATTACAAATCCTATTTATTTTCTTCCAACCACTTGCAATAGGCCTCCTGGATTTCAGGATATGCTGCAAAATAATCCTCGTGCAGCTTATTTTGTGATTCCATAATCATCCGGTAGACTTCAAAATTTTGCTCTATCTTTTCATTAGATGTATAACCAAAATACCCCAGCAATCCCAAACCAAGAATTCCTGCTATTCCAAAAAGGAGGAGCAGGTAATTAGGTAGTAGCCTGGCATGTTGTAATTTCCTATCTATATCCTGAAGGATTTCATCGCTTTTTTCTTTTTCCGCTTCTTGATTTTGCAGAAAGCTGTTCAGGTCCTTTTCCAGTGCCTCCGTGGTAATGGGGATGCTCAGCTTTACTAATTTTTCCGAAAGCCGTTGAAGCTCCAGAACAGCAG
>Ga0314774_1001273_pt1 | contig 16545 bp, 11 predicted proteins | sample MetaGCBIA2018_FD_204515 | JGI IMG/M metagenome (GOLD analysis project Ga0314774, IMG submission 204515) | Cryopeg brine microbial communities from Beaufort Sea near Barrow, Alaska, United States - CBIA 2018 | ecosystem: Environmental > Aquatic > Marine > Coastal | place: USA: Alaska | collected... | reverse complement strand
AACGGAAACAAACATATTATTCAATTTGCCATTGAAAATTGGTGGATTGGCGATTTTAATGCGTTTTATAATGGAGTACCGTCAAAATTTTATATTGAAGCCATTGAAGATTCACAGTTATTGGCCATTCATTACGATGATTTACAGCAATTGTTTGAAACCGTTCCTAAATTTGAACGCTATTTCAGGATCTTGGTTACAAGCGGATTTATTTCATTGCAAGGCAGAATATTATCCTCACTTCAAAATACAGTAGAAGAACGTTATTTGGAATTCTGCAAAGCATATCCCACTATTGAACAACGCGTAGCCAATTACCATATCGCAAATTATTTGGGCGTTTCTGCCGAAAGTCTGAGCCGGGTCCGACGAAAATCAGTCAAAAAACCTTGATTTCTTGATGTAGGTCAATTAAATTGGAAAATTTTAGCCGTAATTTTGTTTCTTATTAATTTAAAATGAAAATTATGAAAAATATACTATTTGTATTGACAAGCAATGATTCTTTAGGATCAACCGGACATAAAACAGGTTTTTGGATTGAAGAATTTGCGGCACCTTATTATTTGTTGACTGATAAAGGTCATAAAGTCACATTGGCATCTCCAAAAGGAGGGCAGCCACCTATTGACCCGAATAGCGCTGGGGATGCTGCTGCAACACCGGCAACTTTAAGATTCAATAAAGACGAAGAAACAAAGAAAATACTGGCCAACACCTTAAAATTGGAGAATGTAAATCAAAATGATTATGATGCTGTTTTTTATCCGGGAGGCCATGGAGTTCTTTGGGATTTAGTTGAAGATAAAAAGTCCATAGCACTTATCGAATCTTTTTACAATCAAGGAAAACCAGTAGCTTTTGTATGTCACGCACCTGCAGTTTTAAAAAATGTAAATGGAAAAGACGGCAAACCATTGGTGAATAGCAAAAAAGTTACCGGATTTACCAATGAAGAAGAGGCGGTTTCTCAACTTACAGATGTTGTGCCTTTCCTTTTAGAAGATATGCTTAAAGAAAATGGCGGTATTTATTCAAAAGTAGGGGACTGGCAACCTTATGCCGTTGAGGACGGATTGTTGATCACAGGCCAAAATCCTGCATCTTCAGAAAAAGTTGCCGAATTATTGAATAAACAATTAGATTAAGCTATGAGTAATAAACAAGCATTGTTGCAACCTTACAACACAAACGGGTTGAGCTTAAAAAATAGGGTTGTAATGGCTCCAATGACCAGAAGCAGGGCTGACAATCCGGGAAATATTCCAACCAAAGAATTACAAGTTCCTTATTATGTGCAACGGTCATCTGCCGGCTTGATTATTACTGAAGGAGCCCAAATATCTGAAATTGCTGTCGGTTACATAAATACGCCGGGAATTTATACAAAAGCGCAGGTTGAGGGCTGGAAAAAAGTCACTGAAGCTGTTCATGAAAAAGGAGGCAAGGTCTTTATTCAATTATGGCATGTTGGAAGGATTTCAAACCCGGATTTTCATCATGGAGAATTGCCTTTGGCACCATCAGCAATCAATCCGAACAGTAAATCGTTTACGCCACAAGGATTTAAGGACACGGTTACGCCAAAAGCTATGACTTTGGAAGACATTAAAACAACCATCAACGATTTTAGGCAAGCGGCCAAAAATGCCGTTGAAGCAGGTTTTGATGGGGTTGAAATCCATTCTTCCAACGGTTATTTGTTTCATCAGTTCTTTAATAATTGTTCAAACCAACGAACCGACGCTTATGGCGGGAGCATTGAAAATAAGGCAAGATTATTTTTTGAAGTGTTGGAGGCGGTTAAAAAAGAAATTCCAGAACAAAAAATTGGAGTAAGATTTAATCCTTCGATGCACAATTTGCATGGAATTACCGTTGATGAAGAAACCATTCCAACCTTTGAATATATCATTAAAAAACTAAATGATTATCAGTTGGCCTATGTTCATTTATCTGAGCCTTTTAACGATGTTTCTGAGGTACCTTATGCCGTAAAAGAAATCGCAAAACATTTTAGGCTGTTATATCACGGAACATTAATGATTAATGGCGGGTTTACACAAGAAACCGGAAATGCGGTGATTGAACGCGGCGAGGCCGATTTGGTGGCGTTTGGAAAATTATTTATTTCAAATCCGGATTTGGTGGAACGCTTTGAAAATAATCTGGCATTAACCGATTGGGATCAGGAAACGTTTTATACGCCCGGTGAAAAAGGATATTTGGACTATGAACCAGGTAAATTATAATTAATAAAACTAAATCAAGTAAAATAGCGCCTTAAAGGCGCTATTTTAAATTAGTTAAATAAGTATGCAAAGTCAATTACGACTAATGAATACAGGAAATTTATTGTTTCTTACAACGATAATTTATTAATTTCTTCTTCCAGTTTGGTGCAAGATTCAGCAATTAGCATATGTTTTTCTGAAAAAGCTTTGTTTAGGTTATCCAGAAATTTTTCAAGTTCCTTATCAGGGTGGTTGAATAAATCCACTTGAAGATAGCCTATTTTTACAACCAGACTTTCTGCGGTGTTTTTGATGTCTTCTAATCTTCTTAATACATCTTCTTTAATTTCAATGCTTCCTTTTTCCATAATATTTGTTTTTTAGTTATTTATTTTTCAAAGAATTATTGCGGCAGCTATTTAAAATTATTTAAAGTTAAATAATTATTGTTGAAAATAATAATTATTTAGCGTAAATATGCACTGAAAACGAGCGATTTACCTTATTTAATTTTAAGACAAATTCATATAATTTAAATATTATAGGTTTTGGAAAAGGTGTTTTTGATTAACAAATTTTTAATTGAAATTAAAAAATTAAGATGCCGTAAATGAAAAATAGCGTCAAGTGACGCTATTTTAGACCGTTTTTAACAAGTTATAATGGTAAGACTGATTAGTCGGCTATTATTAATTTCTAACTTTAGAAGGATAACTTTTAGGGTCAATAGCAGTAGGAGACCAGTTATTAAAAAATTCCAATATTTTTTCAGTAGAATACCCTTTACCTTCTTCTAAATAAACGCTGCTTTGGGTATGCAATCTATTTCCTTTACCATCCAACACCACAAATACAGGAAATCCAAAGCGTTGAGGATAACCTAAGTTAGCCAATATTTCTTCATTCCAGTTTTCCTTAGAATAATTAAGATGATAGGTGATGTATTTCTCTGTTAATACACTTTTTAAAGTGTCATTCTTAGTTACTTTTTTATTAAATCTAACACACCAACTACACCAGTTTCCGCCAATTTGCAACAGCACATGTTTTCCTTCAGCATTTGCTTTTGCAGTACTCCTTTGAATTTCCGTTTTAGCATCTGCTTCAGGATTGTATAATTTGACTTCTGACGTTTGGGCATTTAAATCAACCATCAATAATGTGATTGCAATTAGTAGGACTGTTTTTTTCATTTGATAAAATTTAAGAGTCCAAAAATATAATAAATATTTCACCCAAAAATTAATTTATGCTTAAATAAATGGAACGTTAATTATACTTATGGAATAAAATAGGGAAGCGTGATGTGGAATACTTATATTTTGAGCATTCCTAAATTGATATATATCATTGCCTTGTTTTTTAAAATAACTTAATTTAATATATCAAAAGGAGGTTGAATCTTAAAAGCAATAAAAATGAATCCTAAACCAAAAGTTGTTGTGCTTGGATGCAATTTTGCAGGACTTACAGTCTCAAGATATTTGCGACAAGAAGCTAAAGATGCTATTGATATTACGGTTATAGATCGTAAAAATTACGTGAATTTTATACCAAATATTCCTATTGAAGTATTTAATAACCACAATCCTGCTGATAATTTGGAATTTTCATTTTTGAAATTCTTGAAATCAGACAAATCAAATTATATTCAGGGAGAAATAGAAGAAATAGATCCCGAAAGCAAAAAAGTATATTTTACGCCAAATGAAAGACATGGTTCTGCTAAAGAATTTATTGTTTATGATTATTTAGTCGTTGCGTTGGGATGTAGACTCGCTTTTGATAAAATAGAAGGTTTTGCCGAATTCGGGCATACATTTTCAGACACCTATTACGGAAATGAGGTTCGCAAATTTTTAAATAACGATTACAAAGGAGGACCAATCGTAATTGGCTCAGATAGATTTATACAGGGCAAAAGTCCAAAATTACCAAAAATACCAATAGCGATGGCTGCCTGTGAAGGACCACCGGTTGAAATTGCTTTTTCTATGGCCGATTGGCTAAAACATCATAAACTTGGTGATGCGAAAAAAATTACAGTATTTACGCCTGCAGAAGTTATTGCTGAAGATGCAGGGGAAAAAATATTGGATCAATTGTTACCAATGATGACTGAAATGGGTTATGGATATAGAAATAATACGCTTGGCATTAAACGAATTTATAAGGAAGGAATTGAATTCAAGGATGGAAGTAGTTTGGAAGCGGAATTAAAGATTATTTTCCCGAATTGGGAGCCACATCATTTTATGAAAAAACTACCTTTTGTTGACGATCAAGGTTTTGTGGTTACCGACTTTCATATGAGAAATCCGGATTACCCAGAAATATTTGCAGTGGGTGATGCTGCTTCAGTTACAGTTCCTAAATTAGGATCTCTGGGTCATATGGAATGTGAGATTGTTTCAAAAGTAATTGCCAATGAAGTACTTAATAATGGTGATATATCTGCTATAGAACCTTTAAAACCAATGGTTTTATGTTTTGGAGATATGGGAAATTATAAAGGTTTTTATATGCACACCAACGAATGGTGGGGCGGAGATACCAGTATTTTAAAAATGGGGTTCACGCCTTATATTTTAAAAATGGGATTTAAAAATATGTACTATACGCTTGGTGGAAAGGTTCCAAGTTGGGGAATGCCTTTATCCGAATTTATTGGTGATCATACTTTCGTTTAAATACATGATAAATCGTTTAGCTGTTATTTTTAGTTTGCTTAAATAGTTTTGCTTGTTCAAGTATTTGTAAGGTAACTTCAGCAATGTTGTGCAATAAAATGTATTGCATTTGTGTTGACTCCTTTTTAGTTGCAAGTAATTGTGTACTAATTTCTTCTAAACTATTTTCAATAGTTTCTGTTTTGCTGTTATTTTGAGTTGTTAACCAATCATAGGCTTCATCTAAAGCTTTTAAAATATGATTTTCAAATACAAACATTTGTTTAGTATGCTGATCTCTATGGGCTCCTAATGCCGATAAGTATGAAAGTAATGCATGGTTTAAGTAGGTTAGGGTAAAGGCCGTATTTTTTAGTTCTTGATATTTTAGTGGGTCTAATTGCATATTTTGCCAAGCCATTACTAACGCATTATCGGCACGATGCGCTTCTCTTCTGGAAATTCTATAGGCTAAATCATCCTTTTCTGGATTTTTATATTCATTTAAAATGGCTTTAAAATAAGCTGTATTTTTAAGAATTACGTCACTTAATAAAGCAGGTAATTTCTTGTATTGCCACTCCGGCCATAAAAATCGTACGACTATAAACGATATAAAAGCACCAATTAACGTATCTATTAAGCGCGGAGCCATGACATCCACTCCTTTATTGGTAATAATATTAAATACACACAACACAAAAATGGTAATAAAAATAACGCCTATTGAATATTTTCGTTTCATCCAAAACAAAAATAAATAGGCCGCAGTAAGCATTAATACAATTTGCCCTGAAAAAGTAAATAATTTAATTACTAAAATACCAATAATTACACCCGCCAAAGTTCCTAAGGTTCTTTGTAATAGTCGCCTTCTTGTTTCGCTATAACTAGGTTGTAACACAAATAAAATGGTAAGAAGTACCCATTCTCCTTTTGCAATATGAAAATACTTATATATTGCGAAACCAATTAAAAAAGAAATACTTAATCTTAAGGCATGGCGCATTCTTGGGTGGTTGATATTTAGCTGTATTTTTAATCGCTCAAAATAAGTGCGGGTTTCTTTTTCTAACTTAGGCAATAAATCGGTATCATAATTTTCATGAATGTTTTTTAAAGTTTCATGAGACTGAGTTAAATTACGAATCAATAATTTTATAGGTAGTGAAGGTTTCAATTCATTGTTTTGGAGTAAATTATGAATTGTTTTTGTCAGCCAATCTAAAGCTATAGGATGTTTATACGGAACACCTGTTAGCAAACTTTGAGCAAAATTTTGAGTAGCATGTGACAGTTCATGAAGTAATTGACGAATTCCACCAATTAATTCACTATTTGAAGGATTGGCACTTAATAAATCATAGCGTTCATGGCTAGATGCTGCTCGTTCATGCAAACTTTGCAAAACCATAAAATAATACAAATACGGTTGTAATGGTTGCTGATTGGTAAGTGACTCTCCATAGCTATTCAAAACTTCTTTACAGCGGTCTAAAGCTTCAACAGTTTGTACATTTAATAGCGATAGTTTTGCTCTTATTTCTTTTTCTGCGTGTTCATTGCTCGGAAAAAGTTTTGATTTTTCATTTAAATACAATGAGAGTGCAGAAAAACCTCTAGCGAGTTGTTCTTCTAAAAGACTATAAGGTTTTAAACGCAATAGGATGTATGAAAAAACGCCATAAATAAATGCCCCAGAGATTAATAGAATAGGTTGTATGTACCAATTGGGGCTAATTTGCGTTCCAATCATGGTGTAAATACCCACCAATAAAGCACCAAATGTTACGCCTCTAAAACGCTCACTTACACCTCCAATTAAAATAAAAACAATTGTAGACAAACCAAGTCCAATTCCTAATAGTACGGGATATGGTTGCAACAATTCTACCGCAAAACTTGATAATGCAAAGCTGATAATTTTTAAAGACAGAGACTTTAAGCGTCCGTTGGGATGATCATCCGTTTCAGAAAGTGCTCCTGCAAGAGCACCTAAACCTAATGTTACCGCATAAAAAGGCATTCCAATACCCACCATTAAAATAACAAGTATTCCAATTACCATAGTTGCTTTAACAGCCAACAATCTATTTGGATTGCTTAAAAAAGTAGTTCTAAATGAAGTATACCAAGGTATTTGTTTTAGGTAAAAAGAAAGTTGCTCCATTTTTAATGCAGATAGGTATCAAATTACAATTGAATAGCAAAAGTAAACAATAGTGGTCTATAACTAAAAGCAAATGAAACAAGTTTATAATGGCCTTATTAAATTTCTTGAAAAAATGGAAAAAACAGAACCTCTCAAAAAATTGATTAATTAAAATGTAACCATTGTTCGTGACACTTGTAATGTTTTGTTTATCGGAAAAAGCATCTATTAAGTATAATAATTGTTACTTTTGCACAACTTTTTAGATTCAAAATGATTACAAAATAACTGTAATTCTGTTAAGCCTATAAATATTTAAAACTAAAATGGCAACTTTCTACATCCAACATCATGGTTCTTAAAAAAGCCATTAAATATATGCTTATTAGTTCATTGGCTTTTGCCTGCATGAACGTTACAATAAAATATTTAATGCACGTAAACGCATTTCAAATTGTATTTTTCAGATCGCTTGGCTCCTTATTTTTCACCTTTGGATTTTTGTTGAAAAACGAAATTCCAATTCTTGGAAACAATAAAAAAATAATGATACTTAGAGGGTTGGTTGGCGTAACTTCTATGACACTTTTTTTTATGTCAACAAAATATTTGTCAATTGGTACAGCTGTCTCTATAAGGTATTTAGCGCCAATTTTTGCCGGTATTTTTGCAGTAATTTTTATGAAAGAAAAAATATGGCCCTTGCAATGGCTTTTTTTTATCATGGCATTTTTAGGAGTGCTCATATTAAAAGGCTTAGATCCTCAAATAAACACTTTTGGTCTTATGTTGGTATTAATTGCCTCGGTATCTAGTGGATTGGTTTACGTAATTATTAGTAAAATTGGCAAAAGCGAACATCCTGTTGTAGTGGTAAATTATTTTATGATTATTGCAACTTTAGTTGGGGGTGTTTTGTCTATTAAAAACTGGGTAAATCCTGTAGGAATAGAATGGGTATTGTTATTTAGCTTAGGCGTTTTTGGCTATATTGGACAAGTATATATGACCAAAGCTTTTCAAACCGGTAAAACGGACCAAGTGGCACCGGTTAAATATATTGAAGTGATTTTTACGGTTGTATTTGGTTTGCTATTATTTAATGAAGTTTATTCGTTTTGGAGTTTATTAGGTATCCTAATGATTATAGGGTCTTTAATATTGAATGTGTTGTACAAAGCTCGTAAGGATAGTTAACCAGTTTAAATTAAAAACTAAAATTATTTTGAATTACACAGAATATTTTTCTGAATGATTGTGCATAATGTCATAAAGAAATTGAATATACGTTTTACAATGAAAACATAGTTTTCTATTTATTCTTAACAAAATCCAAATCAAGGACATTAAAATTATTTGCTGCCTTAACCAATAGGGTAGAGCCAATAGTTTCAAATAAATCATTGGTTTTTAGCACAAATTCGGCCTGCTTTTCAATCTTGTAATTAGGAATACCAATCAATGTTAAATCTGTAGTCCCGGAGTGCTGTTTAATTAAATTATAAAATGCCTCCTGTTCCACAGCATTATCAATAATTTTTATTTCAACAACTACCCTTAAATTATCAACCAGTTCAGAAATTTTTGATTCTATAACAGCATTGTCAACATTGTTATTATTCACGAACAAAATTCTGATTTTCGTGTTTTGCCATTTCGGAGATGCAATGATAAATCGGGCAATATTCAGCATCATCTCAGCATTCTTACTGTCGGTTTCCCGCCACCATAAATCGACTGTTTTATAGTTTCCAAATTTTGTTTTTTTATCAAAATCCAAATACAATAAATTATAATCCAAATGCAATAAGGTTTGTGTCATTTGAGAATATTCCACAGAATTCTCCAGCCCTTTGGGCCAGCCCATCATAATAGTATTGGGTTCAACGCCCGAAAACCCAAAAGTCGTGGCTATATTTGTGATGCCTTTATATATATTATCAACTTTTACTTGCCGTGCAAAGATCCCAAGATCACTAAAGGTTTCATTCCTCACTATTTGTTCCGTTTTTTTAAAGGGCTTATAATTATCCTTTCCCACAATTAGTTTAAAATTGGTAACAATTCCTGTACGACCAGATACCGTTTTACATAACTCCAGCAAGTAAGACTGATGTTTACTTTGTCCACTAAACAAAATAATATTTGGATTCCAATTAGAATTTTCATCATCCGCTTTGGCGTCTATTCTTTTTAAACCTTTGTTCACAACATTTTCCCAAACACTTCGCCATACATCATTAGATTGTAACTTCACTTCTTTTCGTTGTAATGCAAAATACAAGCCCGCAACAATCGCAAAGGCACCAATCATAGCAAACATATCCAGTTTAAACATGACCGCAAAACAGGCTATAAAGCCAAGTAAACCAATCCAGCGTTTAATTTTGAATGTAGGTTGAAAATCTGGATTCGCCCAGCTTTCCAGGAAATAAGAAATATTAATAAAACCATAGGCGGTTAGGTAAAACATAGAAACCACACGTGCAATAACATCCAATTCTCCTATTAAAATACCGGCTTCCGCAATTATAAAAACCATAAATAAGGCATTTACAGGTTCGTTATTTCCACCTTTTCCTTTACCAAATATTTTTGGAGTTACTTTATCCATAGACATCGCTTGCAAAATTCTCGGTCCGCCCAAAATCCCTCCTAAAGCCGAAGATAAAGTGGCTCCCCAAATTCCAGCGACAAGTGCCGGAGCAAACAGGGCCATTTTCATTAAAAAATTGTAATCCGTTTTTAATACTTCGGAGTTCACATTAAATGCAATAAAAACAGCAAGGCCAAGATAAACAACCAAACCTATACCAATAGCTGATAATGTCCCTAAAGGAATTGATCTCTTAGGGTTTTTTAAATCTCCACTCATGGCAATACCAGCAGTAAAACCAGTAACAGCAGGAAAAAATACTGCAAACACAACTTCTAAAGAAACTGAACCTTCAGTAGAAAATAGATTTACCGTTTCTGGCGCATATTCAGTGGTTCCAAAAAAAACAGAAATTAACGAAATGGCAATTGCCGCAAGAATGAAAAATTGCGCTTTAAGTGCAACCGACGTACTTATTAATGCCAAAACTGTAAGTGAGACCAGTGCAATGGTACCTGTGAATCTAATATCATTAATTGCCATGCCAAAGCCAAAATAACCATTAAGACTTTCAGAAAAACCAATTAAATATAAGGCAATGGAAAAAGCTGTTCCAACATATAATGCGATGCCAATAGAGCCTCCAATAGGGATTCCCATACTTCGCGATAACACGTAATAAATACCGCCTGCTCCAATTTTTTTATCAGATGCCACTGATGATACACTTAAACCTGTTGTAACTGCAATAACGTGTGCAATAATTATAATGATGATGGCACCAAATAGGCCGGCATTACCAACAACCCAACCCAAACGCATGTACATGATTACCCCCAAAATGGTTAATAATGATGGTGTAAAAACACCTTCAAACGTTTTATATTTCTTTTTTTCGGCCATAATTTGGGTCTTATATTTCAATGAATGCTCACAAAAGACAACGTGAATATAGGAAATCTTTTCATTGTATTTACATTCATTTGAAGGATATACTTATTGTCTAAAAGCAAAGTTTAACTTTCATAAGTTTAAATAAAGGTTCTTGTTAATTATTGAGATGAGTGTTAAAGATGTTAAATTTTTTAAACCAAGTTCCTTAGTGTTTGAGCATTAAAAAACAACCGGAATTAGTGATTTGGCTTTAAACCCAAACAACGGATAAGATAATTTAAAAAATATATATAAAAACATCATAAAACACGCTGAAAAACAGCTAATTTAGCTATAATTAAAAATAATAAGAAAACAGATGAACCGAGCATCACAAATTGTGACACACAAAGGAATGATTAATGGTGAACAGCATCTGTTACCGCTAAAAAATAAAATTTAAACAGATGAAATTAAAAAGTAAAAAAGCAATTATAACAGGTGGAGGCAGAGGATTGGGAAAAGCGACTGCAATTGCATTTGCAAAAAAAGGAATTGATGTTGCTATAACTGGCAGAAATGAAAAAATATTAAAAGAAACCGTTGCTGAACTAAAAGAAATAGGTGTTAATGCTACTTACGAAATATTTGATGTAGGAAATTATGAAGAAGTTAAACAAGGAATTAAAAATATAATTGCTACACTAGGCTCTGTAGATATTTTAGTGAACAATGCAGGAATTTCAGCATTTGGATCATTCAATGAGATGGAAGTAAGTCAATGGACTGCTATTATTCAAACCAATGTCATGGGCATGTATTATGTTACCAAAGAAGTTCTTCCATATTTAATAGCGAAAAATCAAGGGGATATCATAAATATTTCATCAACTGCCGGTTTAAATGGAAATGCGAATACTTCAGCATATTCAGCATCAAAATTTGCAGTTATTGGAATGTCACAATCATTAATGAAAGAGGTGCGAAAGAATAATATTAGAGTTTGCACATTAACTCCAAGTACAATCGCCACTGATATGACTTTAGAATTAGGAATTACAGATGGAAATGTTGAAAAAGTTTTGCAACCTGAAGATTTTGCGGAATTGATTGTTTCGGGTTTAAAACTACCTAGAAGAGCAATGCTTACAAGTGCTTCATTATGGTCAACAAATCCATTTTAGACAGTTTTTTAAATATTATTACTAACGAATAACTAATTATAAAAATCGAAACAAAATGAAAACAAAAAAAGTAAGTGCCTATGGCACTGAAGCCGCAGATGCAGCTTTAAAACAGTTAGAGATTAAACGCAGAGAAGTAACTTTAAAGGATGTGGAAATCGACATATTATTTTGTGGTGTATGCCATTCCGATTTACATTTTGCACATAACGATTGGGGAATGACCCAATACCCTGTGGTGCCTGGTCATGAAATTGTGGGCAGGGTAAGACAAGTTGGAGAAGGAGTCAACAAGTATAAAGTAGGCGATTTGGTTGCTGTGGGTTGTTTGGTAGATTCTTGTAAAACATGCGAAAATTGCAAAAATGACTTAGAGCAATATTGTCCTGAATGGGTTGGTACCTATGGCGGATATGATAAACATTTAGATACGACTACCCACGGTGGGTATTCAGAAAGCATTGTTGTAGATGAAGAATTTGTGCTGCGTGTTCCCGAAAATTTAGATCAGGCAGGTATAGCACCTGTATTATGTGCAGGTATTACAACCTGGTCTCCTTTAAGACACTGGAACGTAGGTAAAGACAGTAAAGTGGCGATAGTTGGATTGGGAGGATTAGGGCACATGGCTATAAAATTAGCCCATGCATTGGGAGCTCATGTTACATTATTTTCAAGATCAACTAATAAAATAGAAGATGCTAAAGCATTGGGTGCAGACGAGGTTATTATTTCAACAGATGACGCTCAAATGAAAAGAGCTTTGGAAAGTTTTGATTTAATTCTAGATACTGTTCCTTATGCCCACGATTTAAATCCTTATGTTTCTTCATTAAACACCAATGGAACCTTGGTGGTTGTTGGCTATTTAGGACCATTAGACCCTATGTTGGTTACTGTGCCATTGATTATGGGACGTAAGTCTGTCGCAGGTTCTTTAATTGGCGGTATCGCCGAAACTCAAGAACTATTGGATTTCTGCGGAAAACATAATATTACCTCAGATGTAGAGGTAATTGATATTCAGGATATCAATCAAGCCTACGAGCGTATGCTTAAGAGTGATGTTCATTATCGATTTGTAATAGATATGAAATCGCTTAAAAGCTAAATATAAAGATTACTTTTAAAACAAAAATCCAGTATACTAAAAAACGTATACTGGATTTTTGTTTTTTTATATTGTTTTATAATTTATAACATGAGCGTTGTGTTACTTTTAATAAAGTTAATGGAGCACTTTATATATGCAACGGCGTAGGAGGGAAGTTTAACAAGTAATAGATAGGTTTATTACCAAATAACTTTTATATATTTGATAAAATTATTAACAATCATAAAACTTTGCTAAAATAAAAATATTCTTTTCCATGAAAAAATCAACCATTATTTATGTTGTATTCGCACTATTTAGTCTGCAATTTATTCAAGCCCAAAAAATAAAAAAAGAAGAAAAACAACCATTAGATTCTATTAATATTGATGGCTTGAAATGGAGAAGTATTGGACCTTCTTTAACATCAGGGCGTATTTCAGATATTGCCGTAAACGCTGACAATCCTTTTGAATATTATGTTGCAGCTTCAGGTGGCGGAGTATGGAAAACTGTTAATTCGGGAGTAACTTATACTCCAGTATTTGATCATGAAGGATCCTATTCCATAGGGTGTGTTTCTATTGACCCCAATAATTCAAATATTGTTTGGGTAGGAACAGGAGAAAATAACAATCAGCGTTCAGTAAACTATGGAGATGGTGTTTATAAATCTCTTGATGGTGGAATAACATGGAAAAACATGGGCTTAAAAACCTCAGAACATATTGGAAAAATCATTGTGAATCCAGAAAATTCAAATATAGTTTATGTAGCAGCCATTGGCCCTTTATGGAGCAAAGGAGGAGAAAGAGGATTGTATAAAACAAAAGATGGAGGAGAAACCTGGGAAGCCGTTCTTACTGTTGATGAAAATACAGGAGTAAATGATGTGGTTATGGATCCAAGAAATCCGGACGTATTATACGCCGCTACTTTTCAGCGCAGAAGACATGTTTTTACGTATGTTGGAGGAGGTCCTGGTTCAGGAATGTATAAAAGTACTGACGGTGGAAATCATTGGATAAAAATTAATAAAGGACTGCCAGAAACTGAATTAGGACGTATTGGCTTGGCTATTTCGCCCGCAAATCCAGAATTAATTTACGCCATAGTTGAAGCCGCTGATGGCGAAGGAGGTTTTTTTGCATCAACAAACAGAGGTGTTAGTTGGGAAAAAAGAGGAGACCAAGTGACCAGCGGAAACTATTATCAGGAAATTATTGCAGATCCAATTGATGAGAATACTGTTTATTCAATGGACACTTGGATGGCTGTAAGTCACGATGGCGGAAAGACATTCAATAAAGTAGGAGAAGTTACTAAACATGTGGATAACCACTGTATGTGGATTAATCCAAAAAATAATAAACAATGGCTTGTTGGTTGTGATGGTGGCGTTTATGAAACTTTTGATGCTGCAAAAACCTGGGGTTTTAAAGAAAATATCCCTGTAACTCAATTTTATAAAGTAGCAGTTGATAATGATTATCCTTTTTACAATGTATATGGTGGTACACAAGATAATTTTAGTATTGGTGGGCCATCAAGAGTTCTTACAGATCATGGGATAACCAATTTTGATTGGTTTATTACAAATGGCGGAGATGGTTTTGAATCTCAAGTGGATCCTAATAATCCCGATATTGTTTATGCACAAGCTCAAAACGGATCCTTGGTTCGTTATGATAAAAAGAGCGGTGAAGGTGTCGGAATTCAACCCAAAGAAAGAGAAAACGAAAATGCCTATCGTTTTAATTGGGATTCGCCTTTAGCGGTAAGCAATCATAAATCCGGACGAATTTATTTTGCTGGAAATAAAGTATTTCGTTCAAATGATTATGGAAATAGCTGGGAAGTAATTAGCGATGATTTAACACAACAAATTGATAGAAATACGCTAAAAGTATTTGATAGGGTTGTGAGTATTGATGCTGTCTCAAAGAATGGGTCTACATCACTTTACGGAAGTATCGTTGCCTTATCGGAATCTCCAATTGATGAAAATTTAATTGCGATTGGTACAGATGATGGATTGGTTCAAATTACTGAAAATGGCGGAGCTACCTGGAGAAAAATCTCAAATATTATTGGTGCGCCAAAACAATCCTATATCAACAGCGTTTATCTTTCAAAACATGATGTTAATGTAATTTACGTAGCCTTTAACCATCATAAATACGGAGATTTCAAACCATATATTTTCAAATCAAATGACAAAGGCAATAGCTGGATAAACATCAGCAGTAATTTACCGGAAAGAGGAAGTGTATATTCAATTGAAGAAGATCATGTTGATCCTAATTTAATTTTTTGCGGTACAGAATTCGGTGTTTATTTTTCACCAAATAAAGGAAAGCGTTGGAAGAAATTAGGAACAGGTTTGCCAACAATAGCAGTTAGAGATATTGCAATACAAGCACGTGAAAATGATTTGGTTCTTGGAACTTTTGGAAGAGGTTTTTATGTTTTGGATGATTATTCACCATTACGGACGATAAAAAACGAATTACCAACAATAAACGCTCATATTTTACCTGTAAGGGAAGCTTTAATGTGGGAAAAAAGCCTTCCGTTAGGTTTGCCGGGAAAATCATTTCAAGGAGATAACTTTTTTACAGCGCCGAATTTGGGGCCTGAAGCTATAATCACCTATTATTATAATGATACTTTTGAAACTTTAAAAGAGAAAAGATCTAAAAAAGAAAAAGCACTCATTAAAAATGGTAAAGACACCCCATATCCAACTTATAAAGCTTTAAAAGCTGAAACTGATGAAGATGCACTTCAATTGGTTTTTACAATTAAAGATTCACAAGGTGTTACTGTTAAAAAAGAATTTAAAAAGCCAATGAAAGGTTTACAACGGTTTAATTGGGATTTAAGATATACACTTCCAGATCCTATAAATTTAGAAAAATCTGCTTTCTATAATCCTTGGTCAACTAAAGATGAAGGTACCTTAGTACAACCGGGAATTTATACCGTGGAAATGCACAAATTCAAAAATGGAATTGCCACTCTTTTGGCAGACCCTGTAACTTTTAGCGTAAAATCCTTAGCAAATACAACTTTGCCAGCCACTGACAGGGCTTCAAAAGTAGCATTTCAAAAAGATATGGCAGCATTAGAAGCAAAAGCTGAAATTTGTATGAGTTTAATTGGTGATATAAATAATAAGCTTAAATATATAAAACAAGCCGCCATCCGTTCTGAGCAACCTTTGGGAACATTTTCAAAGGATGTTATTGATATCGAGACCGCTGTTAAGAATATAACAATAGCTTTAGCTGGAGATCCTTTAAAAACAAAGTTGGATATAAGCCAACTTCAAAGCCCAATTAACAGAATTGGTAATATTAATGGGGAACAAAAATATTCTACATCAAAACCCACACAAACACATATAGACAGTTATACAATAGCAAAAAAGGAAATTGATGCCGAAAAGGAAAAATTGGAAATTCTATACAATGTAAGCTTAAAACAATTAGAAGATAAGTTAATTAAAGCAGGAGCTCCTTATACGCCAGGGCGAGGTTATGAGGATTAAATAGCCATGCTATAAACCAGAAGTAATTCATTTAATAAATCGGTTTTTTTAGCTATGAGAAAACGACACTATCCTATAATTTGTGTAAGTTAAAAATAACTTGGGTTGGAATTTTTTAAATTCTGACCCTTTTTTCATAGATGATTAAGAACTGATTCAGAATAATACCCCAATTTCTAATAGGCATCGAC
>Ga0314774_1001271_pt1 | contig 16575 bp, 10 predicted proteins | sample MetaGCBIA2018_FD_204515 | JGI IMG/M metagenome (GOLD analysis project Ga0314774, IMG submission 204515) | Cryopeg brine microbial communities from Beaufort Sea near Barrow, Alaska, United States - CBIA 2018 | ecosystem: Environmental > Aquatic > Marine > Coastal | place: USA: Alaska | collected... | reverse complement strand
AAAATACCTGCAATTATACCTCAATGAGTTTGTATACAAGCTCAATAGAAGGTATTTTGGGGACAAACTATTTGGGAGGTTAGTAATAGCGAGCATTACAGCAAGTGGGAATTAAACGGATATACAGAACCGCTTTTAACCTTACGGCTAAAAGCGGTTCAATAATATTAAACAAAACAAACAATTTGTCTAAAATTTGAAGGCAAGGTTGGTGAAAATTCTTGTCCCATCAATTCCAAATTGAGTGGTTTGCCAAGGGTATTTAAACCTACCAACAAAATCCAGGTTCCTGTCGTTTGGAACTCCGCCGTTATCGCTATAAGCATCGGCAAAAGTATCAGGGTAGACATTAAAAAGATTATTGGCTCCCACGGTTAAATCAATCTTTTCTGTAATTGCATAAGAAAAGCTTAGATCTGTAAGTAATTTACTTCCGTAAGTGGCATCATCCTCAGGATTGCTGGGATGGCGATAGGTTACCTTTCCATAATTCATAAAAGATAAATTGGTAGAGAATTTATCAAGTTTATAGTTTACAGAACCGATAATTTTGGACCTTGGTCTCCATGTTTCAACTCTGGAAACATCTTCTCTGGAGAATAATTTATCTTCAAGATTGTTCTCTACAATAAATTCCGGGAAATTTGTAGCTCTTACTGTGGTTTTATTAAAATTGGCAGCTATACTTCCGCTTAAGAATCCATCCCCAAGTCTGATCATATTGTAGCTAAAAACAATATCTACACCCTTGGTACGGGTGTCTATTGCATTCAGGAAAAAACCAGCGGCTCCTACATTTACAGCATCAAGTGTTTGATCTATCGGGCTGCTTGGATCTCCTGTTGGAGTTACCTGGCCAGAAAGTACGATCCTGTCATCTACATCTATTTGGTAAAGGTCCATGGTAATACCAATTTTTGAAGTAAAACGATAGGTGAGACCTGCTCCTAAATTAAAAGCAGTTTCCGCAGTTAATTCAGGGATTCCCAAAGCTCTTAAGGCCGGGTCGGCATTATTGAGAATACCATTTTGCTGAATTCCGTTTTCAGTTAATGTAGTAGTGATCGCAGTATAAAACATTTGATGTAGTGATGGCGCTCTAAAACCACTGCTTACAGAACCTCTTATTGAGAGCTTATCATCCAGTGCTTTCAACCTGGAATTCAATTTCCAGCTAATATTAGATCCAAAATCACTGTAATTTTCAAATCTCAATGCACCACCTACTAAAAATGCGTCTGTTATATCTGCGGTAATATCAGTATAAATTCCCAGGTTACTCCTATAATCATTTGAGGCATTTTCTGGTCTGAATCCTCCAAAAGATTCAGATCCGGTTCTGTCTGAAGGATCATCTGGAGTACCATCTCCATATGATGCAAATTCCCCCTCTTCTGTCACAAAGTTCTCTGTTCTATGTTCTGCTCCAAAAGCGACGGTTAATGCATCCATTCCCGTGTCTTCAAAGCTTCTTACAATGTCCAGGTTATTAACTACATGGCTAAACTCGTGTGCTCCGTTGTAAAAATCTGACGGACTGCTGGCACCATAAGATTGGTTAAACGAGTTTACAATGTAATAATCGATCCTGTTTCTACCCATTGTTGAACTTAAATCAAAATCCCATTTGTTAAAGGTTGTTTTTAATCCAAGTGCAACGGTATAATCATTTATTTGAGGTGCCATTTCAGCCTGGAAATAATCGGCTCCAGGATAGATTTCTTCAAAACCGCTCACCCAGTAGGGTACTCTGGCAAACTGAGGTGCAGAACCACTTCTGTTCGCGAGTGTTCCGAAAGAGTATATTTCGGTATTAGTATCTTCATCCAGCACATAACCTGTATTGTACACAAAATTGGTGATGGTCATATCCGGAGCTCCAACTTCAAATCCGGCACTTGGATTTCTTTGTAAGAATCCTTGCAGATCGGAGGTTGAATAGTCTGTGTCATCTGTAATTCCCCAATAACCGGCTTCATCAGCAACGCTGGTAATAGTTCCTGCCCTTTGTGATCTTTTTTGTTCAAAATAGTTGAAGGTGAAATTAGCATAACCTTTATCTGCTATTTTAACGCCGAAACCAGTTTCTATTTGATACTGCTCTCCATCACCTTCAGTAGTAACACTATAGTTGGTATTTATAAATGGATCTGAATCTTTTTTAAGAACAAGATTCACAACTCCCGCAACTGCGTCAGAGCCATATTGTGCGGCTGCACCATCCCTTAAAATTTCAACACGTTCCAGAGCTGCAGATGGCACCGATTTCATATCGACTCCTACCTCACCACGCCCCGGCGTAACGTAACTATATACAAGTGCACTGGCGTTTTTTCGTTTTCCGTTTACCAAAACCAAAGTTCTGCTTGGGAAAAGACCTCTTAAATCTGCCGGGCTAAAGTGAGCTGCGGCATCAGAAATAGGTTGTTGGGTAGAATTATATGAAGGCACTTTAAACATCAATTGTTGATCTAAAGTTCCTTTTCCTGTTTGTTTTAATTCGCTCGCCTGAATGTTATCTACCGGCACAGGGGAATCAAAAGCTGTTCTTGGCTTCCCGCGGCTACCTACAACTACCACATCATCCAATTTCGCAGCAGCTGCTTTCATAGTGATGTCAATGGTGTCTTTACCCGTAATATCCACTTCCATAGTTATATAACCAATAAAAGATAGTTCCAGAATATTTTTTCCTTCCGGTACGCTAAGGGTGAATTTCCCGTCAAAATCGGTTTGGGTCCCAACACTTGTACCCTTCACTATTACATTTGCTCCCGGCAATAGCGTGCCATTGTTATCTTTCACAACGCCCGTAATTTCCCGCTCTTGTTTCGGTTTAGTTTCGGATATTGTTTCCTTTTCAGAAAGGATTATCTGTTTCCCAATAATTTTAAAGGAAACTTTGGTGTTTTGGAAAAGCCGGTTTAAAACAATTTCTGCCGTCTCTTTGTTGGCGAATACCGAGACTTTTTGAGCTGTATTTACGTCCTTGTTTTTGTAAAAAAAATTGTAATCTGACTGATCTTTTATCTCTTTCAACACTTTATTAAGCGAAACCTCAGTAAAATTAAATTCCAATTGTTCTGGTGAATTCTCTGTTTTTGCATTCATTTGAAAGATGCTGAACAAAAGAAGAACCAGGGAAATTTTTATTTTTAAACCCCCGGATACACAGGAATGGAATGTTTTCATGGATGAATTAATTAAGTACGTTTTTCTCATAATTTATTGGTTTTGATTAATTATACTTGAAAATTGTCGAAATTGAAAATGTTGTCCAGATTGATTGTTTTAATAAATTGTTATGGTTTTGTTTTCAATTTTATATCTGAAATCCAGTCGAGATGAAAAGGTTTTAATAATATCTTCGATGCTTTCTTTATCAAATTCTCCGGTGAACCGTTCGTTCTCCAGTTCGGGTATTTGGTTTACAATACTCACATTGTAAGCGCGTTCAAATTTTAGGATCAGGTCTTTAAAGGCTTCATTTCTGAACAGGACTTTGTTATTCATCCAGGCGGTAAAATCGGTTGTATTCACCTTGAAAGCTTCCAGTTTTTCAGTATCCTTATTGAACGCCGCCTGGTAACTTGGTTTTAAGATAATTCCCGCAATAGAATCCTTAGAATTATTGATCTTTACTGAACCTTCCACCAGGGTCGTGCTTATTTGATCACTACTCGCATAAGACGATACGTTAAACCGTGTCCCCAAAACCTCAATCTCAAGATCATTGGATTTTACAATAAAGGGTTGTTCCTTATTATGCGCGACTTCAAAGAATGCTTCACCATCCAGGACGACTGTCCGGGTATCTTCTGTGTCTAAAAATTTTTGAGGAAAGCTAATTTTAGTATCTGCATTGAGCCAAACCTTTGTACCATCAGAGAGGATGATTTTAAAGATTTTGCCTTTGGGAACAATTATGGAATTGTAGACTAATTTTTCACCTGGTTTGTTTTCTTTGATATAACTTAATTCTTCCTCCTTATCCGGAACTATATTTTCAGAACCGTCATCTTTAATAAGAATTATTTTATCGCTAAATTCTAACTCTGATGTTTTTTCAACAACACCTTCATCGTTAGTTTTTGATATTTGCCCGGAGTTTGAAAACCATAAAAAAGACAGCAATCCCAAAATAAAAACAGCTGCGTATTTCAAATATTTATTGAGTTGAAAAATATTCTGTTTCTTTTCGGGGAGTTGGTTAATTTTCTCTTTTAATGTTATAAAAGCTTTATTTGTGTTGAACTGATTGGAATCTTCATTAGTATAATTCCATAATTTAACTTGTTCTATAAAGATCTTTTTGTTAGTTTCGTCTTTCTCAACCCAATTTAAAAGCTCTGTTTCTTCCATTTTGGAAGAATTTGCATTGAGATATTTTTGAATTAGTGCTAACATTTCCCTGGTTTTAGGTGTGCTATTCATAGTTATGACGCGATTTTTCTGAAATACCCCTATATATTTTCACATTATTTTAATTATTACAAAAAAGACAGTATTACTTCAAAAGAAATTATACCAACTTTAAAAAACAACGCCCTCTTAATAAAGGACTTAGCCGCTTTTGAAAGGTTATTTATTAAGAATCACAAGAAGCTTTGTGGGTATGTTCTCAAATTATCGGGGAATCCGGATCTTGCAGAAGATGTGGTTCAGGAAGTTTTTATAAAATTGTGGGAATCCAGAGCGGAAATAAGAATAAAAACTTCGGTTAAAAGCTATCTCTTTAAATCTTGCCACAATAAGTTTATAGAGAAAATGAGGGAATCAACAAAAGAAACCACCCTTCTTGAAACCTTAAAATGGGAAACATTAAGCAAGCTTCAGCCTGAAGAGGGAAGAGTCGATAACCAAAAGGTTGAGATCATTAATGTGGCCATTGAACAATTATCGCCCAAATGCCGGGAAGCCTTCCTATTGAGCAGATATAATCAGCTTAAATATAAAGAAATCGGCGAGGTAATGGGAATATCGGTAAAAACGGTAGAAATTCATATCTCAAAAGCCCTGTCTCAATTGCGCCAAGCCGCTGCACTCCTGTTACCTATCTCCTTAGTTTTAATTTCCGACTTTTATTGATGTATTAACCAGAAGAAAGAATATAGAAAATAGATGAAAAACCATTAAGTGGACACATAAAATCTTAAATGATTTTATGTGTCAATATAGTGCCGCCACCTTTATAATAAACTACCTCGCAAATAATCTGAAAATATCCATTTGATTGGATTTTCAACAAAATTAATATTTTCCTACTTTTGCGCCTATGGCAATAAACCGGAAATTAGAGAACAGCGAACTTGATCGCAAAAGTGTAGAAGAATTTAAAGATGCTGCGAAAACGCCCATTATCGTGATTTTGGACAATATCAGGAGTTTAAACAATATAGGCTCGGTGTTTCGCAGTTGTGATGCTTTTTTGATCCAAAAAATATATCTGTGTGGCTTTACCGCACAGCCGCCCCATAAAGACATTCACAAAACCGCATTGGGTGCCACCGAAACCGTAGCCTGGGAATACGTGGAAAACACTTTGGACGTGGTAAAAAAACTACAAGCCGAAAATACAGAAGTATACTCTGTAGAACAGGCTGAAAATGCAACTATGCTCAATGAATTCTATCCTGAAAAAGGCAAAACCTACGCGGTGATCTTTGGAAATGAAGTAAAAGGAGTGCAACAGGAAGTGGTTACGGCCAGTAATGGCGTTTTGGAAATTCCGCAGCTGGGAAGTAAACATTCCCTAAATATCGCCGTGAGTGCCGGGATCGTTTTATGGGATTTGTTTTCGAAAAGTAAATATGAGAATTGAGATGTGAGAATTGAGATGTGAGATTTTAGAAAAAAGTGGGTAGAGCGAACATTTATTTTAAGTTCAAAAAAAAAATAAGCCACAAATTCACGAATGTTTTTATTTATCTGATAATCTTTATCCTGATTCTTGATTCTTGATTCCTGTTTTTTGTTTTTTGTCTCTTTTCTATTTTCTATACTCTAAAATCTATTTTCTCTTATCTATTTCCGGAAATTTCCTCCAAAATCGATAAATAATCCGGGCGGTGGTTTATGAAATCCTTATCTGATATATCAATGATCTGCACTTTTATATTAGTTTGTGATTTTATGTAAGCCAGGTAACTCTGATTTATTTTTGCCAAATAATCGGGTTGTATTTTTTGTTCGTAATCCCGACCGCGATTTTTGATGTTTTCCAGCAACCTCTCTGTGTTTTGATAGAGATAGATATACAAATCGGGTTTTACCAGTTCCTTATAAATAATACTAAAAAGCTTGTTGTACAAGGCATATTCATCCTCCTGCAAGGTGATTTTGGCGAAAATAAGCGATTTAAAAACATCGTAATCTGAAACCACAAAATCTTTAAACAGGTCGTATTGAGATAAATCGTCTGAAAGTTGCTGATAGCGATCGGCCAGAAACGACATTTCCAATGGAAATGCATATCGATGCTGATCTTCGTAAAATTTAGGCAGGAATGGATTGTCCTTAAATCGTTCCAGGATCAATTTGGCATTAAAATCTTCAGAGATCATAGTTGCCAGGCTGGTTTTTCCGGCACCGATATTTCCTTCAACAGCTATATAATTAAGGCCCGTAAAATTGTAATTTTTAGAAGGATTCTTCAGGCTATCCGAAATGCTTCTAATTTCATCAGTATCCTTCGTCTCTTTTAAAAGTTGAACAATACTTCGATTTAATATTGGATGAATTACTTCCGCGGCAATATCGGCAAGAGGCATCAACACAAATTTCCGATTTTGAATTTCCGGATGCGGTAATTTCAGGCTTTCGGAATCGACTATTTCATCCTCCATCATCAAAATATCCAGATCTATAGTTCTGTTTTGATATCCTTTTGAAATACTTCTTGAACGCCCCAATTCATTTTCAATATCGAATAATTTTTTCAGCAGTTCTTTAGGCGCAAACCGTGATCGCACTATTGCACAGGCGTTTAAAAAAGCGCTCCCCTCAAAACCCCAGGCAGGAGTTTCATAGACTTTTGAGATTTGCTGAATTTCACCAACATTCACATGAATTTTGTCTATTGCAAATTGCAACAATTCCAACCGGTTTCCCTGATTGCTTCCAAGGGCGATATAAAAGGTTCTAGATAGATTCAAAATAGCTTAAAGAAAATAGAAGAGAATTAATTAATTTCACAGCAAATTAAGGAAAACAAACTAACATAAACTTAACTTTGTTAGGAAGTGTTCAAATATTATTGAGTTGTAAAGTTCCAGGGCATTCGGTTCGTTTCTATTTGAGAAGTGTACTCAAAAATTAGCCACTAATGCGCGAATGTTTTATTTGAAGGCAGAAATTGGAAATTGGATTTTTTTTAATCCCTGTTCTAATTTATAGGTGATTTGTTTATTCACTAATCTTGCATTCGTGGCTTAAAACAGGAGTTTATTAAAAATTTGATAATTACCGGTATTATTGATATAAAACGGCATAATTATAGACAACAGCCTTAATTGAAAAAAATTATACTGAAATGAATAAATGGTTTAAAATAGTTGGGGCAGTCCTTTTGCTAATTGTAATATTCCTGATTGCCGCACCCTTCGTGTTTGAGGCACAGTTGAAGGATATGGTAAAAAAAGGGGTTAACAATAATCTAAATGCACAGGTGGAGTTTAGTGATCTGGACCTTACTTTATTTCGGAGTTTCCCCCAGGCAACACTGGTTTTAAAAGATGTGAGCGTAATTAACAAAGCGCCATTTACCGGAGACACCCTGGCTTTAAGTGAAGAAATTTTACTTAAAATGTCCATTAAAGAACTTTTTAAGGGCAGCAGTGAACCCAAAAAGATCGATGAATTTAAGCTGAATAATGCTTTTGTGAACATCAAAGTCGATTCCCTTGGGAATAATAATTATGATATTACCATTAAAGACGCCGTTTCTAAATCTGGCGATACCATATCAAATCCGGTTAAACTGGACCTTCAACATTACGAGATCAATAATTCCAGGCTGAACTATTTTGACGAAGGCCAGAAAATCAGTTTGAAGCTGGAAGAATTAAACCATAGGGGCACCGGGGACTTTTCCCTTCAACTTTCTGAACTCAAAACTGAAACAAATTCCCTTGTTTCGCTGGATTATGATGGGGTAAATTATTTAAACCGAAATAAAGTCGCGCTGGATGCTGTCATTCAGATGGATCTGGACAATTCAAAATATACATTTCTTAAAAATGAAGCTACGATCAACCAGTTACTGCTCACTTTTGACGGATATATTAAGGCGAACGAAAATAATACCGAGCTTGATCTGAGTTTTAAAACCCCATCTTCCTCTTTCAAAAACTTTCTGGCCGTAATCCCTGAAACTTATGCAAAAAACATAGAAAATGTAGAAACCAGCGGCGATTTTGTAGTAGACGGAACAATTAAAGGAATTGTTGACGAAACCTATATTCCTAAAATGAATATTAAAATAAGCTCCGGTAATGCTTCTTTTAAGTATCCCGATTTGCCGAAAAGTGTGCAGGACATCAATATAAATGCCGCAATTGTAAACGAAACCGGCCTGATGGATGACACATTTATCAATATTGACAAAATGAGTTTCAGGATAGACCAGGATGTATTTTCCGGAAATGGAAATATAAAAAATCTCACAGGGAACCAATTGGTGGATATGGCACTTAAGGGCACTATAAATCTTGCCAATATCAAACAGGCCTATCACCTTGACCTGAAACAAGACCTCAACGGAATTTTAACCGCAGATATCAAAACCTCTTTTGATATGAATTCAATTGAAAAAGAGCAATATCAGAATGTGAACAGCAGCGGAAATGCAAGCATTCGGGATCTCAGTTATAAATCGCCGGAAATCCCAAATGAAGTTAAGATCTCAAGTGCCAGTTTCAATTTTAACCAGGGAAACGTTCGTGTACCGGAACTCAATTTAACTACCGGAAAAACGGATATCAGGGCTTCAGGAAATATTCAGAATTTTATGGGTTTTTTGTTCACTGATCAAAAATTGAAAGGGAACTTCTTAGTGAATTCCAATACTTTTTCTGTCAATGATTTCAGGATCGCAGAAACTTCAGAAAAAACAGAAAAGAACACAGAAAAAAAGACAGATGTACCAACGGGGAAAGAAGCTGTAAAGATCCCGTCATTCCTGGATACCGAAATGACTTTCGCGGTAAACTGGGTGCATTATGACAACCTGGTTTTAAATAATGTAAAAGGAAAGCTGCTTATAAACGATGAAACCGCGACTTTTCAAAATGTGACGTCCAACATTTTTGACGGCTCCATCGCTTTAAACGGAAATGTATCCACAAAAAATCCGGTACCCACTTTTAAAATGGACCTGAATTTAAATGCTCTTGATATTGCAAAATCTTTTGAAGGATTAAAACTTTTACAGGCTTTGGTGCCTATTGCTGTTGCATTGCAGGGAAAACTCCAGACTCAAATGAATTTATCCGGAAATTTAAATGAAGATCTAACGCCTCAACTCACAAGCCTTATGGGGAATGCCCTTGCCGAAATTTTAACAGCCAAGGTACAACCGGAGAAACTTCCTTTGTTTTCAAAACTTGATGAACAACTGAATTTTTTAGATTTTAAGGATATAAATATTGATCACTTAAAGGGAAAGATCACCTTTAAAGACGGAATGGCGGAAATAACCCCTTTTAATTTTAAAGTAAAAGGCATTAACATTAATGTGGCGGGAAGCCACAGTTTTGACAATAGGATGAATTACAACCTCACCCTGGATGTTCCCGCAAAAATGTTGGGAAATGAAATTGGAGGAACACTAGCCAAATTGAGTGCAAAGAATATTCAGGACATGACGGTTGCTTTACCAATAGGTTTATCGGGGAGTTTCCAGAATCCGCAAATCAATTTAAATACACAGCAAGCCATCAATACCCTTACTCAAAAAATAGTTGAGCAACAAAAAGAGGCTTTTACACAAAAAGGACTTGATGCGATCTCAAATATTTTAAAAGGGGGAAAACTTCCACCAAAACCCGCAGATAGTGTGGCTGTAATTCCTCAGGTTCAAAAGGATTCGGTGAGAAAACAACAGGAAAAGAGGGTTGAAGATGTAGCACGTGATATTTTTGGCGGATTATTAGGTGGCAGGAAGAAAGCCCAGGACACTATCAAAAAAAATTAGGATAAGGATGATCAATTGAAAAACCTAACAGGTTTTTAAAACCTGTTAGGTTTTCTTGTTGGATTCTTTATCTAATATTTATCTCCACCACAAAACCTTCGTGATTGCGCACATTAAATACGGTGCCGTCCTGAAACAACAAATATTGACCTTTAATTCCCTTGAGCACCCCTTCAAAATAAGGGGTTTTAGTGAGTTTGAGGGTTTTTATTTTTTTTGGGTATTCCAAGACCGGGAAAACGATCTCGGTTTCTTTATTGTTTGCCAGATAATATTCTTTGGCGGCTTCAGGAATATATTTCATTAATTTTTCGCGTTCTTCCTCCAGGTTTAGATCAATGACATCGTTGGTGAGCATTTTTCTCCAATTGGTTTTATCGGCCACATGTTGTTTTAGCGCCATCTCGGTAATCCCTGCCAGATATCTATTGGGAACTTCTACAATTTCTATGGCCTCATGCGCGCCCTGATCTATCCACCGGGTAGGGATTTGGGTTTTTCTGGTAACCCCAACCTTCACATTGCTGGAATTGGCCAGATATACCACGTGCGGTTTTAACTGAACTTGTTTTTCATAATCCAGGTCGCGGTCTTCAATATCCAAATGAGCGGTACTCAATTCCGGGTTCATGATCCATTTTCCCGACTGGGGGATCGAAGTGAAACAACTGTAACAAAACCCCTGGGCAAAAATTTTCTTCTGCAGTTCGCAGTGCAAACAATGATATCTTAAAAAATTTATACTGATGGTTTTATCCAGGATTTGGTTGAGATGCAGGAAATCAGATTCAAAAATCAGGTAATATTGGACCTCTTTTTGGAGTTCGGTTTTCATTTTTGTCAAAACACCTTCGTACCTCATTGTTTTTTGTTTATTTTTATCGGAAATGAATTGATGATTACTCCCGTATTAATTTTTAATTTTGCCCGAATATTACGATATTTCCAAGCTTTTCAAAGACCTTTTAAAGATAAAAAAGAATAATGCCAATCACATTAGTAAACTCCATAGCTTCCTGGTTTTTAAAACAACGGATCCATCAAATGGAATTGTTTATAAAATATCCAAATGAGGTTCAAAATGAACTTCTTAAGTCTTTGATAAACAAAGCAAGAAATACCGAAATCGGTAAAAAATATGATTTTGCAGAAATCTCAAATTACCAAACCTTTGCCCAAAGGGTCCCGGTGCATAGTTATGAAGAGTATGAAGCCAATATAGAGCGCAGCAGGCTTGGAGAAAACAATATATTTTGGCCAACACCCATCAAGTTATTTGCAAAATCAAGCGGCACTACCAATGCCAAAAGCAAATTTATCCCGGTAAGTGACGATTCATTGGAAAACTGCCATTATGCAACAAGCAAAGATTTGTTGTGCATGTACCTCAACAACAATCCGCAATCACAATTATTCACCGGAAAGAGTTTGAGATTAGGAGGAAGCAAGGAAATTTATCGAAATAACGGAACATCTTATGGAGATTTGTCGGCTATTCTCATTGATAATATGCCATTTTGGGCTGAGTTCAGCAGTACTCCCAGCAGTGAAATTTCCCTAATGAGTGATTGGGAAATAAAAATGCAGGCAATTGTAAATGAAACTCGTATGGAAAATGTCACCAGTCTTGCAGGAGTTCCTTCCTGGATGCTGGTTTTACTGAATAATGTATTGGAAACAAGCGGAAAAGGAAATTTATTTGAGGTCTGGCCAAACCTGGAGGTGTACTTTCACGGAGGGGTCAACTTTGATCCTTACGCACAGCAATATCATAATTTATTGCCCAAAGCAGACTTTCGTTATTATGAAATTTATAATGCCTCTGAAGGTTTCTTCGCCTGTCAGGATCAAAATGATGCAGATGGATTACTGTTGATGCTGGATTACGGGATCTTTTATGAATTTATCCCTATGGACGCCTACGGCACTCCATCAGAAAAAGTGATTCCTTTGAGCGAAGTGGAAATAGGCGCTAATTATGCTGTTGTAATCACCACCAACGCCGGGTTATGGCGTTATAAAATTGGGGATACCATAAGATTTACCTCTGTCAGTCCTCACCGGGTAAAAGTTTCCGGCAGGACCAAACACCATATTAACGTATTTGGGGAAGAATTGATCATTGAAAACACGGACAAGGCATTAAAAATGGCTTCACAGATTACCGGTTACGAAATTGTAGAATATACAGCCGCCCCAATATATATGAAAGGAAAGGAAAAGGGGGCGCATGAATGGATCATAGAATTTAAAACTCCTCCCCAAAACCTGCAGGTTTTTACAATGGAACTGGATTTTGCCTTGCAACAGCTTAACAGTGACTATGAAGCCAAGCGATCTAACAATTTGACCCTGAATATGCCTACCATACATCCAGCCAGGAAAGGCCTGTTTTACGACTGGCTGAAAAAACACGATAAACTGGGAGGACAGCACAAAATCCCACGCCTATCCAATAAAAGAACTTATTTAGAAGAATTGTTGAAAATGTGATTTGAAGTACGAAGTTAGAGGTACGAAGTTAGAAGTTGAAAAAAAAAAGACGGGAGACCGAAGACGGGAGACAGAAGTGATACGTATAAAACTCTTTTTTCTATTCTCTATTTTCTATTCTCTTTTCTCTCAAATCTCAAATCTAACTTCTCAAATCTAAAATCTAACATCTCAAATCTACCTATTATACCCAAACCTTTTTAACTGTTTAGAGTCATTTCGCCAGTTTTTGTTGACTTTCACGTATAGTTCCAGGTGAACCTGTTTTCCGAAAAATTTCTCAAGATCCTTTCGAGCTTCTACTCCTACCCGTTTTAGGGCAGCGCCTTTATGGCCGATAATGATCCCTTTCTGGGTTTCACGCTCTACCATAATTACGCTTCGCATTCTTATGATCTCGGGATCTTCAAAGAATTCCTCGGTGTCAATTTCAACACTATAAGGAATTTCTTTTTTGTAATGCATCAGGATCTTTTCACGAATAATTTCATTCACAAAAAATCGCTCCGGTTTATCTGTGAGCGTATCTTTTGGATAAAAGGCAGGTGATTCCGGCAACAATTCCACTACCCTGCTAAAAACCTCGGAGACATTAAAACCCTGTAAGGCAGAAATTGGATATATCTCGGCATTCGGCACTTTTTCAGCCCAGTACTGCACCTGTCCTTCCAGTTCGTCCTGGTTTGAAGTATCTATTTTATTGAGCAGCAATAACACAGGTATTTTGGAATGAATGATCTTGTTGAAAAAAGCTTCATCTTTCAATGCCTGTTCGCCAATTTCAACCATATAAAGCAGCACATCGGCATCTTCAAAAGCCGATTTTACAAAATCCATCATGGATTTTTGCAAGTCATAGGCTGGTTTGATGATCCCGGGGGTATCGCTTAAAATCGCCTGAAAATCCTCCCCGTTTACAATTCCTAAGATACGGTGGCGGGTAGTTTGGGCTTTGGAGGTAATAATGGAAAGTTTTTCACCTACAAAAGCATTCATCAATGTGGATTTCCCCACATTGGGATTTCCTATAATATTTACAAAACCAGCCTTATGCGCCATAGTATTCAAATTTTTTACAAAGATACTTATAAAAAATTTGAAGCCTAAGGTAATTTCAATTCATTAGGACGGGCATAACTTCTTCATTGTCATATTTTTAAACATAAATACCCTCAAGATCAAAGTTTTTCAATAAATTTTCCTAATACTCACTTCAATTTTGAAGCGAGAGAATTTTAATTCAAAATAGTTCTATAAAATATCCAGTCTAAAACCATCAAAATGAACAACAAACAAATAAAATAGTTATCCAAATTATTTGATTACTTTTGCCGACTCTTATGATAAAAGTCCAGTTTATATATTATTCGTCTCCTGTTACCCCACCCTAAGAGTTCAAACACAGTTTTTTTAACTTTTACAGTTCACTTTTATAAAGGCAAAAATTGGCCTTCAAAAAATTATTAAATATTTTTAAATGAATAAATTCTTCAATCTATTTGACTTTTCACAAAAGGTGAATTACAAGACTGAGATCCTGTCCGGTTTAACAGTTGCTTTGGCATTAATCCCTGAAGCCGTGGCATTTGCACTTATTGCGGGACTTTCACCGTTAACCGGTTTGTATGCCGCTTTTGTAATGGGTTTGATCACTGCTGTTTTTGGTGGCCGTCCGGGAATGATCTCGGGTGCTACGGGAGCTGTTGCGGTTGTTATTGTCGCATTGTCCATTTCTCATGGGCCTGAGTATATTTTTGCGACTGTAATTTTAGCCGGGATAATACAAATACTGGCGGGAATATTGCGACTGGGAAAATTGATCCGGATGGTACCACACTCGGTGATCTTCGGATTTGTAAACGGATTGGCGATTATTATTTTTATGTCGCAACTGGATCAGTTTAAAACAGTAAACGAAGCTGGCGAACTGGTATGGATGACCGGAGAATCGCTTTATATTTTAATAGGTTTGGTATTGACCACAATGCTTATTATATGGAGCCTGCCAAAACTCACCAAGGCAATCCCCGCTCCTTTAGTTGCGATATTAGTGATTTTCGGGATTGTGGTATTCTTTGCAATAGACACTAAAACCGTGGGAGATATTGCATCCATCAACGGTGGCTTTCCTCCCTTTCATATTCCAATGGTTCCGTTCACCTGGGAATCTATCATCCTTATTTTCCCTTATGCCGCTATTATGGCAGGAGTTGGACTTATTGAAAGTTTACTGACATTAAATATTATAGATGAAATTACTGAAACCCGCGGGCGTGGAAATAAAGAATGCGTTGCCCAGGGAACTGCCAATATATTATCCGGGTTTTTCTCGGGAATGGGCGGTTGCGCCATGTTGGGTCAAAGTTTGATCAATGTTTCTTCCGGCGCACGGGCAAGATTATCAGGGATCGTAGCTGCGGTATTTTTATTGATCTTTATAATGTTCGGTTCAGATTTAATTGAAAAACTCCCTATGGCAGCTCTTACGGGACTTATGATTATGGTTGCTCTTGGAACCTTTGAATGGGCCTCCTTGCGAACCTTTAAAAGAATGCCGAAATCGGATGTACTGGTGATGGTTTTAGTGACTTTAGTTACCGTTGTATTACACAACCTTGCTTTAGCAGTTTTAGTAGGTGTAATTATTTCTGCTCTGGTTTTTGCCTGGGACAATGCCAAAATGATTAGAGTGAGAAAAAGTGTCGATGCAGAAGGGGTTAAGCACTACGAGATATACGGTCCTCTTTTCTTTGGATCTGTACACCCTTTTAATGAAAAATTTGATGTTTTAAACGATCCTGAAGAAGTGATCATAGATTTTTCTGAAAGCAGGATAGTGGACATGTCCGGAATTGAAGCGGTCAACAAACTTACAGAGCGATATCTCAAACAAGGAAAAAAGCTGCATTTAAAGCATTTAAGTAGTGATTGCAAGGTGTTATTGGAAAATGCCGACTCCATTATAGACGTAAATATTCTTGAAGATCCCACTTATAAAGTTGCGGTAAATAGGTTTTAAAATCCTTAAATTTGTAATATCAAAGCACAACCAGAAAGCTATGCCAATTACAATCCAGGGAGATCGGGAATTTGAAGAAATAAATTCTGTTGAGTATAAAACCCAACGAATTAACCTCAATGAAAATATTTATGGCTCCTTCGATGAAATAGGCGCCGGGCAGGAAACGGTCCGAAATTTTTTCCAGACTGGTGATCCCTCCGGTACCATTGCAAAAACATTGAGCGCTTATGACAAGGATTACAGCGATGCAATCTATGGCATGGAGGCCGACGGAAGATATGTGACCGTGTCCCGTTTAAGAAGCATGCTTTCCCTTGAGACAAAGTTGCTTGAAGATCGTATTTCACGGGAGAAACATCCCGATAAAATGTTCTTTAGCTATGCCAATACCGTGGCGACCATTGATTTTGCGAAAAGATATAAAGGTCATGGATGGCTGGGAATCAGGTTTCAATCCAAACCAAAAGAAGAATACAGTGAAATTATTATCCACATCCAGTTTCATGAGAATTCCGCGGTCCATCAACAAATAACCCTGGGCGTCCTGGGAGTGAATTTAATTTATGGCGCCTATTACCATTATGACGATCCCAAAAAACTTCTTGAGCAGCTGTACGACAACATTAGTATGGATCAAATTGAAATTGATACCATCAACTTTACCGGGGCTTTATTTGAAAAAGTAGACAACCGACTGATGAGCTTGCAACTGGTTAAAAATGGAATGACCGAGGCTATTATGTTTGGATCTGACGGCAACAATATCCTTCCGGCCAGCTTGCTTTATAAAAGAAATATTTTGACCCTGCGAGGAAGTTTCAGACCGGTGACCAAGGTGAATATAAGCATGTACGAGAAATCCCTCAAA
>Ga0314774_1001270_pt1 | contig 16576 bp, 11 predicted proteins | sample MetaGCBIA2018_FD_204515 | JGI IMG/M metagenome (GOLD analysis project Ga0314774, IMG submission 204515) | Cryopeg brine microbial communities from Beaufort Sea near Barrow, Alaska, United States - CBIA 2018 | ecosystem: Environmental > Aquatic > Marine > Coastal | place: USA: Alaska | collected... | reverse complement strand
GTAATGGTTGCCAGTTGTTTATAGAGTTGGGATTGATAAATCCTGACCATATTCAAAAACCAAAAATGCTGCACAACAAATCCCACAAATTTGAATGTAATTTTACTTCTGTGGAAATCCAAAAAAACAATTCGGTAATGCTTTCCAGTTTGGAAGGCAGCACACTTGGAATTTGGGCGGCACACGGAGAAGGGAAATTCAGTTTTCCTTTTGAAGAAGAAAAATACGATATCGTTGCAAAATACGGGCATACAGGCTACCCTGCCAATCCCAATGGATCACATTACAACACCGCAATGTTAACCGATACAACCGGAAGACATTTGGTGACCATGCCACATTTTGAGCGTTCTACCTTTCAATGGAACTGGGCAAATTATCCGCAAGGAAGAAAAGATGAAGTTTCTCCCTGGATAGAGGCATTTGTAAATGCCAGAAAATGGCTGGAAATGAAATAACTAGATAAAAAGTTCCCGAGTGGTTCTTAAAGTATGTGGAATATAAAAGTGGGGATATGAAAATATTCCTACTTTTTTTTTATAAAATATAATTGGAATACCTTAAAAATCGCTATTTTGCGTGGAATATCATATTAATATAACCTAATGATTGAAATAAAACGCCTTTTCGATTTCCCATATTATCAATTGGAAAATTTTCCTTTGGAAAAAGCTCTGGGAACCAAATACAATGGATCCTGGGAGACAATTTCCACCCAACAATTTATAGATAAAGCCAATGCGATAAGCCGTGGATTGCTGCGTTTGGGAATTCAACCCAATGAAAAAATTGCAGTGATTTCCTCTTCAAATCGTACCGAATGGAGTATCCTGGATATCGGGGTTTTACAGTTAGGCGCTCAAAATGTGCCTATTTATCCAACTATTACCGAGGATAATTATGAATATGTATTGAATCACAGCGAAGCTACTTATTGTTTTGTTTCAGATAAAGAAGTTTTAGATAAGCTCAATTCGATTAAGCACAACACAAAACTTAAAGAAGTTTATAGCTTTGATGAAATAGAAGGCTGTAAAAACTGGAAGGAAGTCCTTGAACTTGGAGAAGATAAAAGCAACCAGGATGAAGTTGAAAAACTGAAAGATTCGGTTAAAGCTGAAGATCTGGCCACATTAATTTATACTTCGGGAACTACAGGAAAACCAAAAGGGGTAATGCTTTCGCATAACAATATTGTGAGCGATGTTTTGGGAAGCGCACAAAGGGTTCCATTTGAAACCGGAGCTTATGTTGCCTTAAGCTTTTTACCTGTATGTCATATTTTTGAGAGAATGATCCTGTACCTCTACCAATATTACAGTGTATCTGTTTATTTTGCTGAATCTATTGATAAAATAAGCGATAATTTAAAAGAAGTTAAACCTCACGTAATTACGGCCGTTCCCAGGTTATTGGAAAAAGTGTACGATAAGATCATCGCCAAGGGAACAGCTTTAGGCGGAATCAAACAAAAACTTTTTTACTGGGCTGTTGGGCTTGGTTTGGAATTTGAACCTTATGGCGCAAACGGATGGTGGTACGAGGCAAAACTAAGCCTGGCAAGAAAACTTATTTTTTCCAAATGGAAAGAAGGTTTAGGAGGTAATATAGAATTGATAGTTTCCGGTAGCGCCGCTCTACAACCCAGGTTGGCCAGGGTTTTTGCCGCTGCAGAAATTCCGGTGATGGAAGGTTACGGTCTTACGGAAACTTCTCCGGTAATAGCTGTAAATGACCTACGCAACCGCGGATTTAAAGTGGGAACAGTAGGAAAAGTGATCGACGGCGTAGAAGTGATAATAGCCGAAGATGGCGAGATCCTTACAAAAGGACCTAATTTGATGATAGGCTATTACAAAGAACCCGTAAAAACCCGCGAAGCAATAAATGAAAATGGATATTTCCATACCGGGGACATAGGAGAATTTGACAGTGAAGGTTTCCTAAAAATTACCGACAGAAAAAAGGAAATGTTCAAAACTTCCGGTGGGAAATATGTAGCTCCACAGATCATTGAAAATATAATGAAACAATCCCGATTTATTGAGCAAATCATGGTGATTGGAGATGGGGAAAAGATGCCCGCTGCTTTTATTCAGCCTAATTTTGAATTTATTCAGGAATGGGCTAAACGCAAGCATATAGATGTAGGAAATACTAATGAGGAAATGATCAAAAAACCTGAAGTTATTGCACGTATCCAGGAAGACGTTGATTTTTATAACCAAAAGTTCGGAAACTGGGAAAAAGTAAAAAAATTCGAATTAACTCCGGATGTATGGAGTATTGAAGGCGATCAGCTCACTCCCACTATGAAACTTAAACGCCGAAATATCAAAGCAACCTATAAAATTTTGTATAACAAGATTTACGGCCATTAGAATTCAGCATCATAAACATTAAGAATTTATTAAACTCCTCTACTTTGAGGAGTTTTTTTATGCTTTATAATTAAATTTAAGGGTTTTACCTCTAAGGAGGAAATTTTATGTAAATTTATTATGCGTGCATAATATTTTTTTCTTAACTTTGAATTTACCCGCTTTAATTATGAAAGAAAAAACCATCGATTATGTATTACGAGCCACCTGGATGGCGGTATCAAAAATGTATAATGAAGAAGGGGGTAAAGCCGGAAGTACGATGGCTACGGGATTTGCCCTTTTGAGTATAGATCCCGAAAAAGGCACCCCCTCTACTTCACTGGGCCCAAAAATGGGAATGGAAGCTACCAGCCTGTCGCGTATCTTAAAATCAATGGAAGAAAAAGGACTTATTATAAGAAAGAGGAATCCTCTGGATGGTAGAAGTGTTTTGCTTCACCTCACCGATTTTGGCAAGGAAATGCGAAACTATTCCAAAACTGTAGTGCTCAGGTTTGATGAAGCTGTGAAAGAAGCAGTTCCGGAAGAAGATCTGAAAAAATTTACAGAAGTAGCAGAAACCATTATGGAACTTATTTCAAGTAAAAAGATCTATAAAGAAGAGATAGGATAAAAATAATTTACTCAACAAACCTAACAGGTTTTTAAAACCTGTTAGGTTTAAAATAAAACACATATGAAAAGAAGAATCAATAAAGTTGCAATAATTGGCTCCGGGATCATGGGAAGCGGGATTGCCTGCCATTTCGCCAATATTGGCGTGGAGGTACTTTTGCTGGACATAATTCCAAGGGAACTCAATGAAAAGGAAAAGAAAAATGGTTTAAGCCTTGAAGACAAACCCGTGCGCAACCGCCTGGTAAATGATGCACTTCAGGCTTCTTTAAAATCGAAACCCTCTCCTATTTATCACAAGGATTTCGCCAATAGAATTAAAACGGGAAACCTGGAAGACGATATTTCCAAAGTTTCTGAAGTAGACTGGATAATAGAAGTCGTGGTAGAACGTCTTGATATTAAAAAGAAAGTTTTTGACAATCTTGAAAAATACCGCAAAAAAGGAACGCTTATATCATCAAATACTTCAGGGATTCCTATCAAACAGATGAGCGAAGGACGAAGTGACGATTTTAAAAAACATTTTTGCGGAACACACTTTTTTAATCCGCCAAGATATCTTCGCTTATTCGAGATTATTCCCGGTCCGGAAACTTCAGGTGAAGTGCTGGAATTTTTAAATGAGTACGGCGAAAAATTCCTCGGAAAAATATCGGTAGTAGCAAAAGATACTCCTGCCTTTATTGGGAACCGTGTAGGGATTTTTAGCATTATGAGTCTGTTCCATATGGTTAAAGAAATGGATCTGACCATTGAAGAAGTGGATAAACTAACCGGCCCGGTGATTGGAAGGCCTAAATCGGCTACTTTCAGAACTGTGGATGTGGTAGGATTAGACACATTAGTTCACGTTGCTAATGGCTTGTATGAAGGGGTTCCGAATGACGAGCGACATGAGTTATTTGCCCTTCCCGGTTTCATCAATACCATGATGGAAAACAAATGGTTTGGAAGCAAAAGCGGTCAGGGTTTCTATAAAAAAATCAAAAATGAGGATGGTTCCAGTGAGATCAAATCCCTTGATTTGAACACTCTGGAATATCGCAGCTCTAAAAAAGCCTCCTTTGCAACCCTGGAACTTACAAAAACCATTGATAATGTAGAGGACAGGTTTAAGGTATTAATAAAAGGAAAAGACAAAGCGGGGGAATTTTATCGCAAGAATTTTGCAGCCCTGTTTGCGTACGTTTCAAACCGTATCCCAGAAATTACCGATGAACTTTATAAAATTGACGACGCCATGAAAGCCGGTTTTGGCTGGGCCCATGGACCCTTCCAGATTTGGGATGCCGTAGGCGTTGAAAAAGGTATAGAATTGATGAAAGCAGAAGGTCATGAACCTGCTGCCTGGGTTAATGAAATGCTCAAAAAAGGAAATAAAAGTTTTTACACCATAAAAAGCGGCAATACCTATTTTTACGATATTCCTAAAAAAGAACAGGTAAAGGTTCCGGGTCAGGACGCCTTTATTATTTTGGATAATATCAGGGAATCCAAAGAAGTGTTCAAAAACAGTGGTGTTGTAGTTGAAGATTTGGGTGACGGAATTTTAAATGTGGAATTCCGAAGCAAGATGAACTCTATTGGCGGTGATGTTCTTGACGGGTTAAATAAAGCCCTGGATATAGCCGAAAAAGATTACCGGGGATTGGTTGTTGCCAACAACGGCACAAACTTCTCTGTAGGCGCCAATATAGGAATGATCTTTATGATGGCCGTAGAGCAGGAATATGATGAGCTGAATATGGCTATCAAATACTTCCAGGACACTATGATGCGGATGCGATATTCATCTATCCCAACCGTTGCCGCACCACATGGGATGACATTAGGTGGCGGATGCGAACTTTCCCTCCATGCTGATAAAGTAGTTGCAGCTGCCGAAACTTATATAGGTTTGGTAGAATTTGGCGTAGGTGTAATTCCAGGCGGAGGTGGTTCCAAAGAATTGACCCTGCGGGCATCAGATACCTACCAAAAAGACGATCTGGAAATCAACCGGTTGAGGGAGAATTTCCTAACCATCGCGATGGCAAAGGTTTCAACATCGGCTTATGAAGCTTATGATACCAATATCCTTCAAAAAGGGAAAGATATCGTGGTTGTAAACCCGGACCGCCAGTTGGCAATAGCTAAGCAACATGCCTTATTAATGGCTGAAAATGGTTACACAAAACCAATCCAGCGAACCGACATCAAAGTTCTTGGGAAACAAGCCCTTGGAGCTTTCTACGCAGGAACCGACCAAATGGTTGCCGGAAACTACATAAGCGAACACGACAAGAAAATTGCAAATAAACTGGCATATGTAATGGCCGGGGGAGACCTTTCGGAAGCATCTTATGTAAGCGAGCAGTATCTGCTCGATCTTGAACGGGAAGCATTTTTATCGCTCACCGGAGAACGCAAGACTTTGGAAAGGTTAGAGCAAATGATCAAGACCGGGAAACCGCTTAGAAATTAGACTTGAGATATTAGACATGAGATACTAGATTCATTAAACTTAAAAGGATGCATAATTTTAAAAATTTAAAAATCTGGCAAAAAGCGATGGATATTGCGGTAAAAACATATTTGATTTCGGCAGAATTTCCACAAGAAGAAAAATTCGGACTCACAAGTCAGATTAGAAGGAGTGCCGTTTCTATATCTTCAAATATCGCGGAAGGTTCTGGAAGAAATACTGATGGTGAATTCAAAAATTTCCTGGGAATCGCCAATGGTTCTTCAAATGAATTATGCACACAATTAATTTTATCTCAACGTCTTAATTTAATTTCAATAGAACAGGTACAACCAATAATAGATGAATTGATAGAAATTCAAAAAATGAATTACACTTTAATTAAAAAATTTTCAAAATAGAAATTAGACGTGAGATCCCAGATATGAGATAACAGATTTTTTTAACTAAAAGATCAAATTAAATTCTCAAATCTCAAATCTCAAATCTAACATCTAAAATCTAAATACTTATAAAATGAAAACAGCCTATATAGTAAAAGCCTTCAGAACCGCCGTGGGAAAAGCTCCTCGCGGAGTGTTCAGATTTAAAAGACCTGATGAACTTGCTGCAGAAACCATCGAGTACATGTTGGAACAAATGCCTCAATTCGACAAGAAACGCATTGATGACGTTATTGTTGGAAATGCAATGCCCGAAGCAGAACAGGGTTTGAACATGGGTAGATTAATCTCTTTAATGGGATTAAAAATTGAAGACGTTCCCGGAATGACCATTAACAGATATTGTGCATCGGGACTTGAAACGATTGCGATCGCAACGGCAAAAATTCAAAGTGGAATGGCCGATTGCATCATAGCCGGAGGTGCAGAAAGCATGAGTTATATTCCAATAGGGGGTTATAAACCTATGCCGGATTATAAAATTGTAAAAGAAGGCCACGAAGATTATTACTGGAATATGGGTCTTACAGCTGAGGCAGTGGCAAAAAAATACAATGTGAGCCGGGAAGATCAGGACGAATTTTCTTTCAACTCTCATCAAAAGGCATTAAAAGCCCAGCAGGAAAATAGGTTTCAGGACCAAATCGTACCTATTAAAATCGACCAAACGTTTGTTGACGAATCAGGCAAGAAAAAAACCAAATCTTATACCGTGACCAAAGATGAAGGTCCGCGTGCAGACACCTCTAAAGAAGTATTAGCAAAACTAAGACCTGTATTTGCTGATGGCGGAAGCGTAACCGCAGGGAATTCTTCGCAAATGAGCGACGGCGCTGCTTTTGTAATGGTGATGAGCGAAGAAATGGTAAAGGAACTTAATCTTGAACCTATAGCGAGATTGGTGAGTTATACACCTGTTGGCGTTGAGCCAAAGTTAATGGGAATTGGACCAATTTACGCGATTCCAAAAGCCTTAAAACAAGCTGGGTTGAAACAAGATCAGATGGAACTGATCGAGTTGAACGAAGCCTTTGCCTCACAATCATTGGCCGTGATCCGGGAACTTGGCCTAGATCAAAATAAAGTGAACGTAAACGGAGGAGCTATTGCAATGGGTCACCCTCTTGGTTGCACCGGAGCAAAACTTTCGGTTCAACTATTTGATGAAATGCGCAAACGTGACCATAAAAACAAATATGGGTTGGTAACCATGTGCGTGGGAACAGGACAAGGTGCTGCCGGGGTTTATGAGTTTTTTAAATAAGAAACAGGAGACAGGAATCAAGAACCAAGACAAAAGGTAAAGAAGATGACCAGGCATAATTTCAAGAAATTAAAAATTTGGCAAGAAAGTATGTCTTTGGTTACGGAAACATATAAAATAGTTCCAGATTTTCCGAATTATGAAAGATTCAATTTGGTTTCTCAATTAATAAGGTGTGCGGTTTCTATTCCTTCAAATATTGCAGAAGGAACAAGCAAAAGTACAGATAAACACTTTAAAAAATTACCTGGAAAACAGCCTTGGCTCCGCTTTTGAATGGGAAACTCAAATTATAGTCGCTTATAATGAAAAATATATTTCAAAAGAAAAATTTATAGATTTAGAAACCAAAATTCAACAAATTCAAAGAATGATATCAGGATTTTTAGACGGACTAAACAAATAAAGTCTTGTTTCTTAGGTCTTGATTCTTGACTCCTAAAACAAACAAAATGAGCACAGAAACACAAAAAACAGAATTAATCCGCGGCGGTCAATTCCTGGTAAAGGAAACCCAGTGTGAAGATGTATTTACTCCCGAAGATTTTAATGAGGAGCAAAAAATGATGAAAGATTCGGTCAAGGAATTTATAGATCGTGAGGTCTGGCCGAAAAAAGCAGAATTTGAAAAGAAAAATTATGCCCTTACCGAAGAAGTAATGCGTAAAGCCGGGGACCTTGGTTTCTTAAGCGTAGCAGTTCCTGAAGAGTATGAAGGATTGGGTATGGGATTTGTTTCAACAATGCTGGTTTGCGATTATATTTCGGGTGCTACTGGTTCCCTGGCCACCGCTTTTGGGGCACATACAGGAATTGGAATTATGCCAATCGTTCTTTACGGAAATGAGGAACAAAAGAAAAAATATGTCCCTAAACTGGCTTCAGGAGAATGGTTTGGAGCTTATTGTTTGACCGAACCTGGCGCCGGAAGTGATGCCAATTCCGGAAAGACAAAAGCAGTACTTTCAGAAGATGGAACATATTACAGCATTAGTGGACAAAAAATGTGGATTTCCAACGCCGGATTTGCAACCATTTTTAATGTATTTGCCCGAATTGAAGACGATAAATACATTACCGCATTTATTCTGGAATACGATAAAGAGAACCCCAACGGAATCTCTTTTGGGGAAGAAGAAAAAAAACTCGGTATCCACTCCTCCTCCACTCGCCAGGTATTTTTTAACGAAACCAAAGTTCCTGTAGAAAATATGCTTTCTGAAAGAGGAGATGGATTTAAAATTGCGATGAATGCCTTAAATATAGGACGTATTAAACTTGCAGCAGCTTGTTTGGAAGCGCAGCGCAGGGTAATAGACGGATCTGTAAAATATGCAAATGAACGCGTACAATTTGATACTCCAATCGCAAAATTTGGGGCTATCAAGTTAAAATTAGCCGAAATGGCATGCAATGCTTACGCAGGAGAATCTGCTGTATATCGCGCTGCGAAAAATATTGAAGACAGAATAAGCCTGAGGCTGGAAAGCGGAAATTCACATACTGAAGCCGAATTAAAAGGGGTAGAAGAATATGTTATTGAATGCTCACTTTTAAAAGTAGCCTGTTCTGAGGATATACAGTATTGCAGTGATGAGGGAATTCAGATCTTTGGCGGAATGGGCTTCTCTGCCGACTCTCCAATGGAATCTGCCTGGAGAGATGCCCGTATCCCACGTATTTATGAAGGAACCAACGAGATCAACCGTATGCTTGCCGTTGGAATGCTCTTAAAGAAAGCGATGAAAGGGCACGTAGATCTATTAGGTCCAGCTACAAAAGTGGGCAATGAACTTACCGGGATCCCTTCCTTTGACAAACCCGATTATTCCGAATTGTTTGCGGAAGAAAAGGAAATACTCCAAAATTTGAAAAAAATATTTTTGATGGTAGCCGGAAGTGCAGTTCAAAAATTCGGAGCAAAATTGGAAGAAGAACAGCAATTGTTATTGGCTTCTGCCGATATTTTAATTGAAATTTACATGGCAGAATCAAGCCTTTTGCGCACCGAAAAGAATGCGAAGCGTTTTGGTGAGGATACACAAAAAGAACAAATCGCCATGTCTAAACTTTATTTATACCACGCTGTAGATATAATTAATTCAAAAGCTAAGGAGGGAATTATTTCGTTCGCGCAAGGAGATGAACAACGCATGATGTTGATGGGCTTAAAACGCTTTACGAAATATCAAAATCAGCCAAATGTAATTGAATTGAGAAATATTATCGCAGAAAAACTGACTTCAGAAAATAAATACGCGTTTTAAATAATCAATATCAGTATTTTAGGCGGTTTGGGTTTTGTTTTATCAAAACCCAAACCGCCTTTTTTTTATCTCTTTTTTCCAAAAAAACCTGGAAAAAAAGCAAGAAAAATGAGTTAACCTGGAAGATAAATGAACTACCTCGATGCAAGCATCCGAGGTATCAAATTCCAAAAAAAAAAACAAATTCCATCCCGAAATTTCGGGCCAAAAAAAAAATAAAATACGATGCATGCATCGTGGAATTAAACCTTTAGAGATTAAAGAATATCTTTCCACAGTTCCCACAGCTTCTGGAATCTTGCAGATAAAAATCAACTTCCCTCATCTATCTCGTCCAAGTCTTGTTTCCTGGCTCTTGGCTCTTGGTTCTTTCCTCATATTTTTACTTCCCGCAGATCTCGCAGATTACCGCAGACAAAAATCAAATGAAATTTCCTCTCTCCTCTTTCCTCTTTCCTCTTTCCTCTTTCCTCTTTCCTCTTTCCTCTTTCCTCTTTCCTAATTATTCCTGCCCCATGACCCCTCTCGAAAAATTCATTGCAGTTTCTATAAGTGCCAAATGAGAATATGCCTGTGGAAAATTTCCCAACAATCGTTTAGTCTTAAAATCTATATCTTCACTAAACAGTCCTAGATGATTGCTATAAGAAAGTAGTTGATCAAACATCTCCTTTGCTTTTTTCTTCTCCCCTATTTTATACAAACTGTCTATGAGCCAAAATGTACAAATGGTGAATGAAGATGAGGGCAAGCCGAAATCATCTTTATTTTTATATCTGTACATCAGCCCATCTACGCAAAGTTCCTTCTCAGTTGCATTGACGGTGCTTATAAATCGTGGATCCCGGGCATCTAAAAACCCATACACCTCCATCAACAAAGTTGAGGCATCCAGTTCTTTAGATCCGTAATATTGAGTATATGCCTGAATTTCGTCATTCCATCCATTTTTATAGATATCATCATAAATATCGGAGCGCAATTGCTTCCATTTTTCATCTTTAATCCCTCTTCTCAATATCTGCCCTATTTTAACCGCCCGATCAACTGCAACCCAACATAATAATTTTGAGAAAACAAAATGCCTGTCTTCGGTTCGAAGTTCCCAAATGCCTTTGTCGGGTTTTTTCCAGTTCTCTTCAACTATTTTTACAATTCCCCTTGTAACCGTCCATAACTCTTCACTGTTTTCGAGCGAGATCTCAAACTCCAAAAATTGTTGATAAATCACCTGCATCAAAATACCATAAATATCGTTTTGTTTCTGAATATAAGCGGCATTCCCGGTACGTACAGGGGCAGAATTTTTATAACCTTTTAGGTGAGTCAAAATATGCTCGGTAAGTTCTTTCTCTCCATTAATACCGTACATGATCTGAATTTTTTCATTTTTATCAGGGATGATGTTAATGATAAATTGAAGGAAATTATTAGCCGATTTACTATGGCCAAGTCCGGCCATTACCTTTATTACCATAGAAGCATCGCGAATCCAGCAAAATCTATAATCCCAGTTACGCCCCTCCCCAATGGTTTCCGGAATTGAGGTAGTGGCCGCAGCCAGCACAGCCCCGGATTTTTCATAAGTGAGTGTCTTTAATGTGATAGCACTTCTCAGTATTTCATTATTATAATATTCATACTTGGTAGTTTTCTCACTCCAGTTCATCCAATAGATCTTGGTTCTCTGAAATTTAAGATATGCACGATCCAGGGATTGTTTTATCAACTTTTCGTGGTATCCCAATAGTAAATAAGCATTCCCTTCAAGTGTAATTTCTTTCTTTTGCAACACCTTATCCAAATCAAGACTAGAATATAAATAAAGGGAATCATATTTCCCGTTTTGGGTAACACTTATTATATGGTCCCCTTTATTTTCACTGAAGGTTGTTCCCCTGGCAAAATCCAATTTGGGATTGAAATTAATTTTAAAAGAAGGTTTTCCCTTCAATAATCTTATAAACCGAATAATATCCGGTGCGGCATAAAAAGATCCGTCTTCCCGTGGATAACGGGGCATAAAATCTATAAGTTGAAAGGCATTATTTCCATCGTCAAAAACAGTGCTTAATATATTTGTTCCCCAAAGATACTCTTGTGTTATCTTATATTCCTTGTTTAAGATAAATCCAAAACTTCCACCAATTTCATCATCCAACAGTTTAGCAAATACTGCTGAAGAATTGAAATTTGGCAGGCAACACCATACTATTTCCCCATTTTTTGAAACCAGGGCTGCACTTTTACAATTTCCTATTATTCCGTAATCTAAATTATCCATATTATCATAAAGTTATTAAAAAGCTTGTTATAATGAACACATTTTCGGAAATTTAGGAAAAATCATATTTATAAAATTATAATTCACGTTAAATTATGAGTAAAACAATTATTTTGTCCAATAGATTACCTTTACAAATTAGTATAGAAAGTGGAAAATTAGATATTACGCCCAGTGTTGGCGGCCTTGCCACCGGATTAAAATCCTTTCACAAGGATGGAAATAGCATTTGGATAGGGTGGATCGGATTGACTGAGGATGAAATTCCTGAAAACCTAAAAGAAGAAATAATAAATAAAGCCCGTGAGGAAGATTGTATCACTGTAAATTTATCTGCCGATGAGATCGAAGGATTTTATTATGGTTTTAGTAACAGAGGAATCTGGCCATTATTCCACTATTTTATGGAATTTACCGAATGGGATACAAACCAATGGGAAGCTTATCAAAACGTAAATAGAAAATATGCCCTGGCAATTCTTGAACATTATGAGGAAGGAGATGTAATTTGGGTACATGATTACCAATTGTTACTTGTACCCAATATGATCCGTGAACAACAACCTAATGCTACCATAGGATTTTTTAATCATATCCCTTTTCCCTCCTACGAAGTTTTTAGAACAATGCCGTGGCGGGAAGAAATCCTGAAGGGAATGCTGGGAGCCGATTTAATTGGCTTTCATACTTACGATTACGAAAGACATTTTTTGAGTTCGGTAAGGCGAATTTTAATGCATCAAGTAGATTTTAATATAATTAATCTGCCCGAGAGAATTGTAAAAGTTGATTCATTTCCAATGGGAATAGATTATGATAAATTTGAAAAAGCCGCTATAAAAAACAGTGCTCTTAAAGAAGAAAAAAAATCTGATTTGCAACAAAAATTGGATCAACATCAGGAATCGGCACCGGGCGCGAAACTTATCTTAAGTATAGACAGACTGGATTATACAAAAGGTATCGCCAATCGCATTCGGGCATTTGAATATTTTCTTGAAAAATATCCGCAGTATATAGAGAAAGTGAGATTATTCATGCTTGCGGTTCCTTCCCGATCCGGGGTTCCGCAGTACCAGCTATTAAAAAAGGAAATTGATGAACTGGTGGGGCGCATAAACGGAAAATTTGCTTCGGTAAATTGGACCCCAATTTGGTACTTCTATAGATCCATGCCTTTCGAAAATTTAATAGACCTGTATACTTCCTGTGATATCGCATTAATTACCCCTATTCGGGACGGGATGAACCTGGTAGCCAAAGAATTCATCGCCACCAGAACAGATAAAAGCGGAGTATTAATATTAAGTGAAATGGCCGGCGCAGCACAAGAGATGAGTGAAGCCTTATTAATTAACCCCAATAATTATAACCAGATTTCAGATGCAATACATCATGCAATACAAATGCCGCCCGATGAACAGGAAAAGAGGGTTACTATCCTACAAAAAAGGCTAAAGCGTTATAATGTAGAGAAATGGGCAAACGATTTTATGAATGCTTTGGAGAATACTAAAGAGAACAGAAATGTCTTTCAGGCAAAATTAATTTCAGAAACAATTCAACAGGAAATAATTGAAAAATTTAAAAAGGCCAAAAATCGAATTTTATTTCTGGATTATGATGGTACCCTTGTAAATTTTGTGAATAATCCCGAGCATGCATTTCCCGATGAAAGCCTTATAACTCTTATCCAAAGTCTTACTAAATTGAAGAATACAAAAGTAGTTTTGATAAGCGGAAGGGATACAAAATCCCTGGGAGAATGGTGGCTAAAAACTCCAGTAGTACTTATTGCAGAACATGGGGTGTGGATAAGAAAAATTGGAAAGGACTGGAGTTTAAGTGAAAAGGTTCAAAATAATTGGATGGAATCAATTCGCCCGGTTATTGAAACCTTTGTAGACCGTACTCCGGGAACTTTCCTTGAAGAAAAAAGTTATTCCCTCGCCTGGCATTACAGGAAAGCAGATCCTGAATTAGGAGAGATCAGGGCCAGTGAACTTTCTCATGTATTAAAAGGTCTTATTTCAAATCATGACTTAAATGTACTTGATGGAAATAAAGTTTTAGAAATCAAAAGTAGTGGTGTAAATAAAGGAAAAGCAGCCAATAAATTGCTCTTAAAAAAAGAATACGATTTTATATTTGCTATAGGTGATGATTGGACAGACGAATATTTATTTAAAGAATTGCCGGAATCAACCGTTACGGTTAAGGTTGGAATGAAGAAAACAGCAGCAACCTATTACTTAAAAGATACTGACAAGGTTAGGAATTTACTGTCAGGATTTGCTCAAATAAATTAAAAGTTAAATCCTCATCAGCAAAGGGAATTATTGGCTGGAATTTGTTAAAAACCTTAATAAATTACAATAAAAATTATACCAAACTTAACAATCTAAAATATGTTGATTTGGTAAGAATAAGTATTTTTACACTATCAAATATTGAAAAATCCAAAATTAAAAAATATCAGTTATGAAAGCAGGAAAATTGTTAGTAGGTTTAGTGTCTGGAGCGGCTTTAGGAGCAGTAGCAGGATTATTATTTGCCCCTAAAAAAGGTAAAGATGTCCGTAAAAAAATAGGGACAACCAGCGAGAATTACATGAATGAAGCAAAAAGTAAATTCAATGATTTCTCAGATAATTTGAACGACAAAGTGGAAACTTTAAAAGCAAAAACTAAAGCTAATTTGAGTGATTCAAAATTGGAACAAAAATATAATGATGCCAAAAAAGATATTCACGATATGAAAATGTAATGATTTGATTACAAATTTCAGTTAAAACCCCGGAGAATTCCGGGGTTTTTTTATGCCTTAAAATCTGAAATTCTATGTTATTTTCTGATTCCGAAAAACTTTCATTAAATTAGGATAAAGATTTACTTGCGTGATACCACTGTCCCCCAATGGCAACATTCACGTTTTGTAGGTGATATAAGCGAATTTACCCCGGATGGAATTGTAATTGATAACTTTTTCTTTGGAGTTGCAAGCGTTGGTAAAAACGGATTTGAAAGTATTGTGGTATTCCCATCAGGAACTTTCAGGTAATCTTATTTTGATTAAAAATAATTTTGAAAAACAAGCTATATTATCAATAATTAATAATCCTATTCCTATGAAAAATTCATTAAAAATAATGTTTTTAGTTGTTTTTAGCATTCTGGTAATCTCCTGCGGAAACAAGAAAAAAGAACAATCGGAGGCCTCGGCTGTTAAATCAGAAACCAGTATTCAACAAACCGAAGTAGAAGAACTCTCGACATCGCCCCGCCATCAGGAATGGGTTACTTTAAAGCATGGAGATCGGGAATTTCAGGCTTTTGTGGTATATCCGGAAACCGATGTAAAAACCAAATCTATCATAGTGATCCACGAAAATCGGGGTTTGAACGATTGGGCCAGATTGTTTGCCGATAAATTAGCTGCTGAAGGTTACCTGGTAATTGCACCCGATTTGATATCAAATACACAAGAGGGAAAAATGCGTACTACCGATTTTGAAAATCCCGATGCAGCAAGGGAGGCGATTTATGCTTTAAACCCTGAACAAGTTACCGCCGATTTAGATGCCACTTTTGAAGCTATTAAAAACGATGCCTCCTCAACCGGGGAAGTGGCCGTAGTTGGATTTTGCTGGGGCGGGTCGCAATCATTTCGATATGCAACCAACAATAAAAATATTTCTTCGGCACATATTTTTTATGGAACCGCGCCGGAAAATGCCGAAGCCTTTTCAGAAATTTCAGCTCCTGTTTATGGCTATTATGGAGGCGATGACAACCGCATGAATGCCACCATTGAACAAACCGAAAAATTTATGAAAGCGGCAGGAAAAACTTATGAATACGAAATTTATGAAGGAGCCGGACATGCCTTTATGAGAAGTGGAAGTCAGCCGGGTGCCAGCGATGCAAATAAAAAAGCTCATGATGCAGCATGGAAACGCTTGTTAGACTTGTTAAAAAAATAGAACAACAAGAACCCAGTTTGGAAATTTATTAAAGCAGATAGTTCTTTTAACAACTTTTAAAAGTTCCTGTAATTCCCCTGCTACGGGTTTTAAAGAATCAAGAACAATTGTTGTAGACTCATCAAATAAATTAGTCAATCTGCAAAGGAAAAACCCCATGTTTTTCACTCTTCTTAACTGTGCTCTAAAAGCCTTTATGGATCACACCTGGATTTAGTCAACCGAGAAAAATGAAAAAGCACTACTATTAAATTAAAAACTCTTCCAGTGTTTCAAATGCTGGAAGGATTAAGCCCTGTTATCCATTGCCCCTGACTTCAGTCAGGGGATATTCAATTGAATTGGAATGGGCTTTAGCCCCTATGTTTTTAACTTAATAAGTACAATGAAAAATACTTTTCAATAATAAAAATATTTCTCCAATCAATGGTGAGCTGGCGCAATGTTCTTCCCTCCCTGAAATTGGAAAAGGGGAATTAAGTAATAAGTACGAAAAAAGTGGCGGAATAAAGCTAAAGCCCATTGTGAGAATAATCTTTTATCCCCTGACTAAAGTCAGGGGCAATGGAAAGGATTGTTTAAAACAGGTTTCCGTTTTTTTATTCAATTAAGGAAAGTTGAACGCGTTTTTGCTGAACATCTACATCTATAACGGTTACCAATAGGTGCTGACCCAATTTTACCACAGAATTTACATCGCTCACAAATTCATTAGCGAGTTTTGAGATATGTATCAAGCCACTTTCCTTTATCCCAACATCCACAAAACAGCCAAAATTGGTAATATTATTGACTATTCCCGGTAATTTCATCCCGCTGTGCAAATCCTGAATTGATTTTACCGAAGGATCAAATTGAAAATTACTGATC
>Ga0314774_1001269_pt1 | contig 16581 bp, 17 predicted proteins | sample MetaGCBIA2018_FD_204515 | JGI IMG/M metagenome (GOLD analysis project Ga0314774, IMG submission 204515) | Cryopeg brine microbial communities from Beaufort Sea near Barrow, Alaska, United States - CBIA 2018 | ecosystem: Environmental > Aquatic > Marine > Coastal | place: USA: Alaska | collected... | reverse complement strand
GAAGGGTCCTTAGTGAACGACGCCAATGGGAAGTTGTCGTCGACGGTTTCTGGATACGCCGCCTGGATCGCCTCCATTGTCATGCGATCCACTGCGTTGAACGATGCTACTCGTGAAATACGACGGTCAAGGTCGTCCAGGGTTTGTACGCCGACCTCAAAGTCGTTCTCCAACGAGAGCATTTCCTCGTCGTTGTAGACTTCACTCATCGTCAAACTCCACGGGCAGCACGTTGGCCTCGTTCAGGGCTTCGGAGACTCGGATCATCAAGGTCTGACTCGGCCCCTTACCAAACTCAGTGATCCACTGACGATACACCGGCGCAACCTCGTAATCGGCCGCTTCCAAAGAACACAACAACGCCTGCAACGCGTGTTCACTGAACGGCGTGTGAAGAATGCGATAGCGCATCAGCCAGATCGACCGAGTGAGTTTGTCCAACTCGTTGACGTTCAGGATAAGGTATTCGTTGAGCTTGCCCACGGCATCTTCGACGCCGACGAGACATTGTTGAAGGTACCATTCTTCAGGGCGGCGGACGGAGTTGGTCGGTAGGGGCAGGCGATAAGCCACAGACGCGGCGACAACGACGGTAGCCAGGTGGGCTTGGTCGGTGTTCTCAGGTACCCGTTTCTCCCGGATGGCGGCGTTAACCCAGTCATTGATTGTCTTCGCTACTTTACGCATTGTCTTCTCCTTCGGCTATCACAGTCAGTTGGTTGGCTTTGACGAAAAGTTCGTTGTTGGCCATGGTTTCAAGTTCTTGCATGGTTTCGATTTGATTCATCTGCTTACGCCGACCTGAGTACAAGCGACGCCACACGTATCCAATTAAAGACTCACGGTCTTTAAGGCCTTTCATCAGTTCTGCGATGGTATCGCTATCGGCTTGCAGTCGACGACGGTACTCAAGGTCCATCTTTGGACTCTTCATGGCTTGAATCATGTCCTGACGGATTCGATTCATGCGTTGCTTGGGGGGATCGTACAATTCAAACGGTTTATTCATTGCAAACAGAATGGCTGCAAGAATAAAGAACCCAGGCAAGTAAAGTGAGAGGGACCCGATGAGAAGCAATCGAACCGCCTCCATTACTAAGAACTTCTTATTTGTAAAGTAGGTTTCAGACCCCATTAAACGCATCAATCGGTCTAGACCCGTTGCAAGGTCACGCCCCCCGCCCATGCGGTTCACGTATTGATCAGACAACGCTTCCCAGGTTCGGTAATCGTACTGACGGGTATTTGTAGCGCTGACTGGTCGATTCACTACCTCAGACACCACCAATTGCTGGATAGCCTCTCCGTCCCGTATTTCAGAAGCGGCTTGGGCGTCAATCGAATCCAAATCCAGTGCATCTTTGGTCACTTCAATGATCGTTAAGCGTTGCTTCTGCGTTTCAGCGTTGGCGTACTGGCGAGTGAGGTCACCTAATACGTGGGTCAATGTGATCGACCGTCCGAGGTACTCGAAGTAAGTCATTGTGTGACCGACTTCGTGTAGAAATATAGCAGTGGCTTCGGCAGGGGTGAACAGGTCGTCTTGGACAATCTGTGCGGCGATAAAGATCATTACCTCGATCTTCGTATACTCACCGCCCACTTGGCCGCTGGCAAGGTCTACGGTGCCTTCAATGGCGCCTTCGTTTTTACGTATCCTGGAAATGACTTGTTTGTTGTCTATCCCGGCGCGATGAAATTCACTGTACAGCGGGTGATTTCGATCAAGCTGGGGAGGGATCGTAAACGCATTAATGCCGTGTTTCCTATCGCAGGTGAACTTCACCGAGACCCCGGTGTACTTCTTTACGATCTCCTCAATCTTAGAGTTCTTGATTTCTTTTTTGTCGTTGCGCGAGCCACTGAGGGCGTAATCGCTTTCGCGCAGGTAGGTAAACGCTTCTACTAACTCGCGCCAGAATCTAGGATTGGGTTGGTGCGAGATACTTTCCAACGATTGTTTGATGAGTCGTGTCTTTGGCATGGTGACCTGTCCACATTTATCTGATAGGTGACGTAACTTAATTAGTACATATGATCGACATGCTATCGAAGGGGAAGCCTCTCCAGTATCCGATCAAAAAACAACCAACGCGGATACGCAGTGACGATCGGGATGCGTATAGTCAGCGCAACTTCAACTTATTCGATGCAGAAGTGTCTGCCCAGCAAGGAGTTAACGTATGTCAGGTCCAGAACCGGTCAAAGAATACAAAGAAGAAGACGTGTTAGGTATTGAGTGCAAACACGTGGCTTACTCTAAAGGCATTCCAAGGGATCGGGGGGAAGTGCCCGACGACATCGTCTTTATTAAAGAAGTGGTGCACCTCAAGGACGGGAACTTAATTCCTCGTACTCGAATGATCAAGAACTTCAAACGCCCCTTCTACGTCACCAAACCCGGCTTTCGTAACCACGACGAAAAGAAAGAGTGGGAAGACCTCGATAAGTTGGACAAATTTGAAACCACTCAAGCCGGTCTTGACATGGCCATTAAACGGGCCCTGAACATCCGATCGCCTGTGTACGGCCTTAAGCGCCTGGCGCGCAGTCCTTACCTTTATGGCGCTGACATTACCTCCTCGGCGATTATTAAACGCCACTATATGGATCGGTACCCAGACTGCGTGAGTGAGAACCGCGTCGCCGTGCTAGACATTGAGACGGACGTTAACAGCACCGTACATCGGGACGATCCTATCTACGTGGCGGTGACCTTCAAGAACCGAGCGGTCTTGGCCGTGACGGATAAGTTTCTGGACCAGTGCGAAGGTTGGGATTTGCCAAACGGCGAGTTCCCAGAGAAGATGAAGGCCTACTTCGAGAGTCGTCTTCCAGACCTCGTCAAGGAACGTAAGATTGACCTTGAGGTTGTGCACACCCCAACACCGTTAGAGGCCATAGTGCACGTCATAGGGCGTTGTCACGAATGGATGCCGGACTTCCTGTCGATATGGAACATTAACTTCGACATTCCAAAGATTCTGGCGGCGATTGAGAAGTGGGGTGGCGATCCAGAAGCCATCTTCTCAGACCCCAAGGTCCCGAAAGCCTTTCGACGCTGCTGGTACAAAGAAGGTCCGGCTAAAAAGGTTACGGCCAATGGCCGGGAAGAAGCCTTGCACTGGGTGGATCGCTGGCACACGCTGTACTGTCCAGCCTCGTTCTGGGTAGTGGATCAGGCTGCGGTGTTCCGTAAGCTCCGAGTAGCCAACGGTCGTGAAGCCTCTTATGCTCTGGACGCGATCCTGAAGAAGTACGCAGGCACACAAAAGCTGAAGAACGACAAAGCCGACACCATGACCGGGCTGGAATGGCACCAGTACATGCAGAAGAAGGAGCCTTTGGAGTACGGTGTCTACAACATCTACGACTGCGTCTCCTGTGAAATCCTTGATGAGAACCCAAAGATCGGTGACCTGAGGATGTCCATGTCGATGCAGTGTGGTCACAGCGACTACGATCGCTTCCCTTCTCAACCGCGGCGGACGGTAGACGATCTGCACTACACCTGCCTTGGGTTGAAAAAGGTCATTGCCACTACGCCGGATAACCTGAAAACCGAGTTCGACGAAATGACCGTCTCAATACGGAACTGGATCTCGACCTTACCGGCCCACTTGGTGGTGGACAACGGGTTGAATCTGATTGAAGAAGTGCCTGAGTTGAAAACGTTGATTCGGGCGGCGGTATACGATTAACAGACGTCACATACACGTGATGTCTAAGGTCCGGTCGGAGTGAGAGTTCCGATTGAACGTCATCTAATTGCTGGGACCTCTTGTTAAGCCACACTACCACAGACATCCTGAAAAGAGATGTCGACGGTTAAACAAAGTTGTGGATAGAGACAATCAGCAGCCAAGCTCCTACGTATCGTCGGGAGACGAGATAGGGAGAAGGTTCAACGACTAACCCCTTGTAAGGGTGTACGCCACGTTAGTTTACAGCGGGCGGAAATGGTGACCATCCTAGCAGTTCGGCTGTGGATGAAGATATAGTCTCATTCCTTGGTGAGAGCCGGGGCAGCGTGTAATGACGCGGGTTAGCGTAACGACCTAATCGAAGATAATGCTAGACGTTGGAGCGGCTTATCCTAATGGCGAAAGTATCCTAAACTGTTCCAAAGCCACGACGATTGCCGAAGTGGTTAAGATCAAAGGTGTGGACGAACACACCCAACGTATGGCGGGCCTTAATTTGACCGGAGGCGTCATCAACGCCACCGAGATCATGTGCAGTGTCTGTAAGGCTCCGACCTTTGAAGAGTTGTTAGCTGACTTTGAGAAGAACGAGTTAGAAGAGGCATAACTGAATACAGGGAGAGGCCAAATGGCCTCTCCCTTATGCGGTTAGACGAAGTTAGGGAGGTTATTACTGTCTATAATCCCATTGTTATTAAAGGACCCGTAGTTAGTCACGTTACCCACGTTCCACCCAGAGAGGTCTTGGTTAAAGGCGTAGGCTCTATAGAACATACCCAACATGGTGGTGACGTTTGCTACATTCCACAAGTTTAACGGTCGGTTGAATGCGGCGGCGTCATAGAACATACCGGTCATGTCCGTCACGTTGGCTGTGTTCCAACTATTTAGAGGTTGGTTAAAGTTAATTGCGTTTCTAAACGTTCTCTCCATAGTCGCCACATTGGCTACGTTCCAAGCGTTGAGCGGCTGGTTGAACGCGGTGGCGATGTAGAACATAAAGGCTATGTTCGTCGCATTGGACATATCCCAGCTGTTGAGCGGTTGGTTGAACGCAGTGGCGTTAAAGAACATTTTCTCCATGTTCACGACGTTCGATACGTCCCAATGATCGATGTTGCTGTTGAAATCAGTAGCGTTGGAGAACATGCCAATGCATGTAGCTCCAGGTAAAAAGGTGGGACTATCGGAAGCTGAGATCACAAACCCAGCGCGACTCGTAAACATAGCTGTAGCTGAAGCAAACTCTACTAAACCCCACTGCATCACGTCTTTGAGTTGTTGACGACTTTCAGTTAAAGGACCGGTAAATCCATTCACCGTACCGTGAACCTCGACGGTGTATTGACCCGGCGTGGCGTAGTCGTGCGAGGCTGCACCGGTGTACGACTGGTAGCCAGAACTGTCACCCCAATCGATCGTGATGTCACTGCCTTCGGCAAAGGACAAGATCGCATTAGTCGCGCCAACGGTAGTGCCTTCGGTGTCTACCAACAACTTCATGCCTTGGCCGAACATTTTACCTGTCGTCATGATGGTGGCCACATCTTGTCTGGCCAACGCGTTCATAACCGAAGGACGACTAAACAGTTGGTCGTCGTTCGTGACGGCTGGGTCGTCTTGTTTGACTTGTGAGGTCAGTTTGGCGTATTCGTCGCCTTTAGTCACCGCGGCTGCCTTAGCGGCGTCTACATCTGCGGGTGTCGCTGTACCCGCGTGGAAATCCAGTACGGCTTGTTTGTAGTTGTCAATTGCATTGTTCATTTCAATACGCTTAGCAGTTAGATCTTCAAGTAAAGCCATGTCTTTAATCCTTAATTGATTACGATTCAAACAAAAAATGAGGAGAGTACCTGCTCTCCTCTCTGCTCGTATTTACTAACTAAGCGGATATTTACTAATGTGATTGGAGCGAGCTACATATAGATCATCGTTATTGACAACAAGGCTCCATGCGTATATTAAAGATGAGGCCTGGTCGGCGATGTATTCTTCCAAGATAGACTTGTTGCTCAGATCGACTGAGACCACATACTGAGGTCCTGATGTGGTTCCTACGTGACAGATGCCGTTGTGAACGACCAAGTCTCTAATGCTTTTATTAATGAACGGCCATCCTTGTTCAACGGTATTGGTAGTAAGATCTACCACCGTGAAATCGCTGTTCTGACTATCGATCGCCGCGCCACCCACGTACAATCGATCCCCATCCACGGCCATTACGGTAGGACGTACTCCTGTAGATACCTGACCTACATACGCGTAGTTGTTGGCTCTGTTCAGTATGTAAATGATGCCATCACCGGTGTTCGTCGAGACATACGCGCGGGTCGCCGTGAGAGCCATCACGTTTGGACGTCCGGGAATTTGTGTTGGGGTGGTTAGATAAGACGTAGTGCCTCCCATTACGGTGAGCGCATTATGCTCTCGGATGTAATATTGGTCAACTCGAACCACTCTATTGCCAAATCGAGCAAAGGCGCATTCTGAAGTTCGGATGCCCGTTGCGCTAGCGTTGATGGTAAAGTTCACAGACAGCGTATCGAGTGACAGTGACTTCATAATCGGACTGGAGGTATCGGTTGAATACGCGGTCGGGCCGGTTGCGTAGTGTGCCACCAGAATAGCTTCATCGGCCATGATCGCGCTTCGGATAGTCTCAGGTAGCTGAGTGCTGATTTCAAGTACCTGTGAGGTCAACGTATTGATTCTGATGCGATAAAGCGTTTTACCTGACCAGGCAATCGCATAAAGATAGTCGCCTTTAAACATCATCTGTTTAGGGGCGGTAGATAATCCAGCAAAGCTCTCAGATGCCTGGATAATAGTTATTAGCCCCCAAGCCTTGTCGATAGCCTTTCGACGTAGATCGGTGTAAAGACCTGCTCTTGAAAACAAGTTCTCAACAACAATCTCGGGATTGTCCGAACTCACCTGACCCGTCATTTTAGAGTACTCATCGCCCTTAGCGACCGCTGCATCTCGTGCCGTGTTCTTCTGTGCTTCCGATATGGTGCCGTCCAAGAAGTCCTGAACTGCCTGTTTATAATCATTAACGGCTGAATTGAGTTCAACGCGTTTCAAGTCCAAGTCAGAAAGAGTGGCCATGTTCCGATGCCTATCGTTGTGTGTTTGGCGATTCCCATACTATCAAGGCAAAAAATAAAAGAGGAGCCCTAAGGCTCCTCCGCTATTTAATGTGATGCGATCGACGCCGCTTCGTCGTCTGGCACTTCTTCAAACTCCTCATCGGACCCCATGTCGACAATGTCGAAGTCCATGGAAAGACCGTCTGTGTGACCTTCCAGGACGTCGTTGTTCACTCGTGGATGTACCTTATAGTCGCTTTTGAGTTCGTACTCGTTCAGGTGGGCCTGGTCTTCTTGCTTGAACCGAGTGGCGAAGAGTACACCGCCTAAGACCACTCGAATCACCAGTTCTGGCTCTTCCTTCCCATCTACCAATTCGTGATCGAGAAACGCGGTGGCTCGGTTCCAGTAGCCCACTGCGTCGGTCAGGTTGACCCGACTGTCTTTGACAACGTTAATGTCTTCTTGCGTTATCAACGAGATAGGTACGGCGCCATTGGCAGTTAGTTGCATACACTGCACCATCACCGTATCCAGAAACTGCAAGGTCGCGGTCTCGTCACCACCACGGGTCTGCATAGTGCACGTATGTTCGAATTCGCGCAAGATCAAGTCTTCACCGATCTCTGTGGCCGTCTCTCGCAGCTCGTCAGGGTCAATGATGAAGGTATCAATACCATCGGTCAGCTCAATCAAATGCTTGCCTGAGAGGCTGTTCATGCCCGTGTGTACGGCTTTGGCCAGTAGGGTCATTCCCGCCTTTTCCCAAACGGTTGTCTGCATGAAAGTGTGCTCCTAAAAATTATGGGTTATAAAAGCCGCCCCGAAGGACGGCGTTGGCTCATGTCCATGATGTAGGTTTCAAATCCGATGGAGTCCCTAAGGGTTCAACCAGATTTCTACGTCCATTGGGTTCGGGTCGAGGTAACGATAAATCCATTCCCGCACTTGTTCGTACGATAACTGACCTTCCCCACAACCCAGTGCAGGCATGGCCAGACTCAGGATCTTCTTGTGTTCCCCCAACCACGCCAAGCGTTTGATCGTGGCTTCCACCAACTCCGGCGGTGATGGATTGGCCCAGTGAATCTTCGTCGGGGCCGCAACGATCCGATACGACGCCCCATGGGGCTGAAACAGCATGAGGGTGTCTTTGTGGAACTTGTTTACTCGAACCTGTTGTTTGGCTCGATAGTAGAAGTCTGGGTGTTTGTCCCGAAAGGTCTTTGCCAGTCCCTTCCCCATGGCACCCACGCTGTTCACCGGACAAAGGAGGACACTGGCCTTACTTTCGAAGAGGTCCCCATGTGTCTCGAGTATTACCGTCATTGCGTTTACCCCGTTCGTTATTCTCGATGTCACCCATCCGTTTGTCGGCTTCGATAACCACCTCGGTGATCATGTCAAGCACGTCTCTCGGGAGACCTAAGTAGGCCTCCAACGAAAGTCCAAACCGATCGTAGATCTCTTGACGGTGGAATCGCTCGATGGCCCGAAACAGCCCGCTGTTCTTGTTGTACTCTTCCCTAGGGTGCATGGCCACCGTGTTTAACGGATTGGTACTGCCCGGGGAGTAATGGTCGTGGATGTTAAAGGACACATCGTAAACCATCGAGTTCAACACTTGCGCGGCGTCCGAGTCGAGTTCCGCCGTGGTCTGCAACGTACTGTCGAACAACGGGTTCTCACGCAACTGTGTAAACCCGTATGTCCGATCAACTACATGAAGGCGTGCGGCTCCGTTCAGTCGCTTTCCAGGATGTTGGATACCCTCATGTAGTGCAGGGTAAAAAAAATCTCATTTACCTCCAACTGGATGATCTCAGCCAAATGTCGTGGACAGTCTTCCTCATCCGGACCCTCACCACACGCAGGGCAGTCGTAACGAGGAATGCCGATCGCTGAGATCACGGTGTCCCGAATGAAGTCTTCGGTGTTCGTGATGACCTTCTCTGACAACTTACGATCGCCAGGCAAGCTGTCCAACGCTTCATCGATGGTTTCCTGGTCGTCGGCACTGGATTCGTCAGAGAAAACAATCTCAGAAATCCAATGACTGTAACGCCGGAGATTGGTCATGGCACTTTGTTGGAGAATGTAGTTGTTGCGATCATCCCCACGCATGCTCTGACCAAACGCTTCGTCGGTCATCCGCACAACGCCATCTACCCAACGGAACCCACAGCGCTCGTGTTCGGCGATGCTCGGGACTGACAGTCGGAGACTCATCTGATCGTTCAGTTTGAGCAGCCGCTTCTGAGGGGCGTGGTGTTCGTTATGGTAGTTGGACAACTGATCGTCTGTGAACTTGCCGTCTCGGTCGGACATCAGATTCGCTTGGAACTTAGAGATCTGACGGTTGTTGACCCAAGACAACTTACTCAGGTTGATGTGCGCCTCATCCAGATGAGTACACTTAGACGGGTCGTTGACACACGGACGGACCAGGCGGTAGCCGTTTGGCCAGATCGCACAGGCAAAGCCCCAGACCAGTTGTGGAATGTCGGTGACCTTGATCAATTCCTTGAGGGCCTTGACGGACAAGTCTTTTACGGAACCGTCGTAGACGTGGTTCAAGATGACGTCGGTTAGGTAACTCTGGGTGTAGACCGAGACGTTAGAGAAGGACACCCCCATGGTTGAACGCCCAAGAATGACTTTCTCACGAGCGATCTTCCGTTCCAGTTCCAACAGCGTACTTTCACTGGGAGCCTTAACTTTCAACCAGATGCCGGTGTGCCACAGAGGGATGTTGATGATCGTCCCAAGTTTGGCGGCGGCCCTGACTCGTAACAGAGCGGACTCGCCCGTGACCTTACCCGCAGTTTGATTCATACGCGGTTTACCGGCCACCAGTTCGTCACCGTCGTGACTGACACCTTGACGCCAATGGCCACCTTCGGGTTTAAACGGACTGACGTCGACGTCTGGGTACTGACCGCTGGCCGTTCGGATGGACTGTTCCCAACGGATGAGGTGTTCTCGAGACCCCACCATGTTGTCTGGTTTTAACCCTTCCAATTGAGCCCGCACGTCGTCGCGAGAGGCGAGTAGTAAGAACACCCCGTCTTCAAAGGCGCGGGTCTTGTCTTCCTCAGACGCGGCAGCGAGGATGGGACGAATCTGCTCATAGATGGTCTTGTTCGGATCGGCGACTGCCTGAGGCGCCACATCAGCACTTGGGTCGCCCGGGGACTCTGGGGACGTCGGTTCTTCGTACTCACTCATGCTCTGCATCCTTCTTTACATCGGGAGTGTCGGTCGCTGGGGCAAGGTTGGCGCTGGCCTTGGTAAACAAATCTGCCAAGCGCTCGATTGTAGGCAACACGGCGCGTTGGTAACTTTCCTGCCAGCTGCTGTATTGCTCGCCCAACTGAAGGCCTTTCATCACGTCGTCGGTGTGGTTGGGATTCAGTTGTTTGGGTATCTGTTTCCGGATGTCGTCGAGTTCGTTCCGGAGTTGCATGATGTCTTTACTAAGGATGGAGGCGTTGTTATTGATCTGCTCATAATCTCCAGCCGCGACAAGTTCACGGTTGGTCAGGTACGGTGAGAAGCGCGCTGTCTCCTTCAACATATTCTGACATTCGGTGTCCATGTGTTTTAGATCGTTCATGATCCCAGACTTGGTCGGCTTTCGCTGAACACCAGGTGACGATTTCTTACGGGGGGGTTGACTCTTGGGCACGTTGCCTCTCCTTTAAACAGAGTTAAAAATAATAGGTTAGTTCCGACAGATGAAACCGATGGTATGGTTGACACATAGGCCCTTTCAATACTTTAACGGGTCCATGTACTCTTTGATTTCAAGTGAGGGTTAACATGAGTAATGTACTGGCGAATTTTATCGATACTGTAGTGCCAGAATCCAGGCGCGGCATCCTACATCATGCCGATAATGTATTGATCAGTGTGGGGCATCGTACTCATCACATCGCGGTGGAGAACTTAATCTCACAAGCCGACGAGATGGAGACGGTGGATCTGATTGACCAAGCCGAAGGTGCGATCGTGAATTCCATGATCGATCAGATCAGCGAATACGGTATCGGTATTAAAGAACGGAATTTAGGCACCATCACTGCCATCTTCACTGGACTCACCGACATCATCGGTTACTCCGACCAACAGGCCATCCTGGACATCTGCGATCAAGACGACCTACCGGAAGAGTCCTTGTCGGACATTTTGGCACTGGTCTATAACGACGACAGCGAGCGGTATGTCCAAGTACTGGATTATGTGCTCCCTTCGTTGATTCAGAGGGTCATCGCCAACGCCAGTCAGTTCGTTGATGAGATGGATTTGGAGAGCGATGAAGACGAAGTTCAGATGGTGGACGACCAATCCAACGACATCCTACCCGGGGAAACGGGTGTGGGCGAACAGACTCGTGCCATTGTAAAAGACTTTGTCAATCGACATCACCCAGAGAAGTTCATTGGGATGGTGCACAACGGCGCCCAGTTGGGATACTCATTGGCCACGTATCTGAACCAAACTATCTTAGGTGATGAGACCAACCCAGAGACGATTGCAAAGGAATACTTTGCCTCTGCTCTAGCGTCTGGAGAGTCGCCCATGACCGCGGTTCAGAAAGCCAGTGATCGATTAGAGGTCCGGGTGGCAGACATTCATTTATTGCAGCGGGTCCTCCAGGTCCTGCGCAGTTATCTCAGTGAAGGGAAGGCGGGATGAACAAACGCGACTTTTTCATCAAGGCGATGAACAGTGGGCGGTTCGCTCAAAAGCGATGGCTGTTCGCGGCGTTCAGTGTCATGCGTCCTAGGCGAGACGCCTTGGCTGACATGCGGCCTTGGGACATACTGTACGTCGATCGCAACGACTCCGCCGAGGACAGTAAAGAAAACACCGTGGTGACGTTTATCGACGAGTATGGGAATCCCATTGAGTTGAGCGACTACGAGTTCGACGTCAAGGACCCAAAACCGCCGTTTGAGTTTCACGACCCGATTACTCTGACGGCCGAGGATATGGGGAACCTTACAAAGAAGGAGGTTGAAACCACCTACGGTAACGTCTTGGCCAATTGGCTGTTGTGCGTTTACCCCTTTGGCGACAAGATCCCATACATCGAAGGACGGTTTGGCGTGAAGGACGTCGAGAAACACATCGATAAGCGGATGGTTGATACCCCGGCCGAGGGACAAGACCGAGAGGCCGATAAGATCTACGTGGATGAGTACTTTAAGTACCGCCGCTCGGCGTCTCTGATCGACGGTCTCACGCAGTTGTGCGTACCCTCAGCCACCGCTAAGTCCATGACACGACACCCAGACACAGTCAAACGCCGGGAAGAGTTACTCGAACAATACAAAGACCGTTTGCACGACCCTGCGATCATTGCAAAGATCGAAGAGGAAATGGGCAAGTTGGATCGAGAGTGGTTGGCGGGCGATCGCTCCATGGGCTTCTACATCAAGAGTAAGTCGTTGGACGTGGTGCGAAAGAAAGCCCACTTGATGTTCGGGTATGAGACGGCCTTTGGCGACGGGCAGAACGGCGTACTCATCCAGAGGGCCTTGGCGGAAGGTTGGGACGTTGATAAGTTGCCTGAAATGGCATCGTCTCTGCGAGAAGGTTCCTACGACCGAGGTGCGTCGACCGCCCTGGGTGGTGAGGCTGTTAAGTTCATTCTACGGGTCATGCAAAACACCCTGGTGGAAGAGGAGGACTGTAAGTCCAAGTTGGGCATTCCAATCACCATCGACAAGGCCAATACCGGACAGTATCTAGGTAACTGGATATTCTCTGGTAAAGACCTCATACAACTGTCGGATGAAAACATTACTGCGTACATCGGTAAAGAATCGATCATGCGGTCGCCGTTGTTCTGCCTTACTGAACGAGCCAACTTCTGCGCTACGTGTATCGGCGGGCGATACGGGGAACACCCCACAGGACTGGCCACGGCGGCGTCCAACATCGGGTCTACCTTCATGTCGGTGTTCATGTCGTCCATGCACGGCAAGGCACTGAAGACCGCGAAGTACGATTACAAGACGTCCCTGACATAAGGGAATTATTGAATAGTATGCTTTAGGGACACGTGCGTCCCTTACTTCTTCGAAACAATATCCATTTCAGGAGATTTCCAATGGCTAAGAATCGTGGCACCACTAAAGGCCAAACCCAAACCAACCTCCCAGACGAGGAAGCGTCCATGTCAGTTCAGACCAGTAACCAATCCGGAACTGAAGAACCCACAGTTCCCGAAACTACCGAAGACGGTGGGACGATTGAAGGAACTGCCGAGTCCACCAATGCCGACGTCTCTGCTCAAGACACCGCGGCCAAAGAATCGGAAGAACAAGTCGGCGTTGATGTGGCCAAAGAAGACGTCAGCGACGGTAGCGAAGAAACCATCGAAGTCGAACAGGATGCTATCGAGTCAGTACAAGACGTCGCCCCAGAAGGCATGGGGTCTCTCGCCTATCAATTGGGTCAGTACATCGACGCCATGAAACCGGGTAAGGCTCAAACTGGCGACAGTCTGCAGAAGAACCAATTGAAGCTGCGCAGCGTTATCAACGCCATTCTTCAACTGCCGGATGAGAAGTTCAGCGATGGCATGAAATTCTTAACGGCCGTTATTCGTGAGCACCGTGATGGTGTCTTCAACGAACGTTACGTGTTCCGGGGTTTCCCTCAGATCCGTGTGGCTCGTACCGAACGTCAGAAACTGGAAACGTTGATCACTCTGTTCTTGGCTACGGCTGACTCCAAGTCACCTAAGTCAGTTAGTAAGAACGTTGATATGACTGTGGTGATGCGGTTCGTGACAAACAACGATCAGCAACAGAAGCTTCAATCGTTCTACGGCGAGTAAGTGATCAATTGAGAGGGACGACGTGAGTCGTCCCTCTTATTTCCATTCATAGAAATTTGAGGTCAGGATATGTCATTAGTTGACGTGCAGAACAAGCTGGTCGTTTTGAATCAGAAGATCGGGACATACAAGACCACACTACAGGGGGGAGACCCCACTGCCATATCCGCTGCTAAAGAAGATGCCCAACAGGCCGGATACGACCTAGCCAAACAAATGGGTACCACTAAGGCAAATAACCCGAACATTCCAGAGGCCGACTTCTTCAGCAACCCTGGGGTGCAAACCGATTTGGTGCGCCTCGATGTACGTAACATCATGACCACGGGCCAGCACTTAGGCGACGCCATGAAATTGTTGATGGACACGGAAGGCACCACACCCGGGGCCACCAACGTCATTCTGTCGTTTGCTGTTGGTAGCGATATCACCATCGATTGGGGAGACGGCAGCAGCATCCAGTCGTATACGGGGGCGGCTTCTCACAACTACGTGTCACCCGGGCAGTATACGGTGGAGGTGAGGGGTACCGTGAGCAATTTCACTACCCCCTTAGTTGAGAGCCGTAAACAACTGAAGGATGTGCTCCAATGGGGAGCGGTTGAATTTGCAGGCATGATGCGGATGTTCGCGCGGCGGACCGGCTTCACCATCAGTGCCACCGACGGCCCAATCTTCCTTCCTGGGGCGAGGATGGACAGTACGTTCGAGTTTACTACTGATTTTAACAGTCCCATTGGACATTGGGATGTATCGAACGTGATTATGTTGTACGCTACGTTCCACGGCGCCGGGGCTTTCAATCAGCCGCTCGGTGACTGGGACGTCGGTAACGTGACGAACATGACCTTTGTGTTCAGAAATACTCTTAACTTCAACCAACCGCTGAATAATTGGAATGTCTCCAGTGTAACCACGTTGTCTGGGGCATTTGAGCGCTCAGAGTCATTTAACCAGGCGTTAAATCTGTGGGACACTTCAAGCGTTACTAGCATGTACGGCATGATTTACAAGGCTTTGGCGTTTAACCAAGACATCTCCATGTGGAACGTCGCTAACGTTACCGACACTGGATTCTTTTCTGGCGGTGAAGGCGCTGTCTTTAATAATAACTTTAGACCCAACTTCTAACGTCTCGGAGATGATTTACGAATGTCTCCCCATCATCTAAGACAAAAAATAAAGGGCCTCCTTCGTGGGGGCCCTTTATGCCGATTCGATAGAAGCGGTTACTTCTTAATGCACATGGTCCCATCGTAAAAGGGCAGTCGTTTATACGCTGGTTTCACGTTATGTCGGTGACTGCCGTACCCGATAAGGAGATCGTATTTCTCGTCTCCTCGAGTAACGTCTACCATCAATTCAGCGTCCACAATCATACCGCCGTTACGACGGGTCATGTCGAACACTTCGTCCAAAAGGTCTTCACCCACAACCCCCGAGCGTCTTGCCTGCATGGCCGCCAAGGGTAGTTGTCGGGTTGCTACAAACAGAATATTCCGAGAGGCCATGTATGCCTGTAGGGTTTTGAGGGCATCTAGACGATCTGAATCTTCAAACGTCTCATACGAGAGAGACTCCATGCTATCGAAGAGTACGACTTGGAGGTCGTGACCAGAGGCGGCGTACTCGTCCAGATGTTCGCAGAAGTCCTGAGCCGACCACTTGGCCACCGGAATTGTTATAATAGCTGCATTCCACCCATTAGCCTGCAGCTTTTTATTGACGTAGCCGATCATTTCAACCACAGGCGTGCCGGCGATAGGAACCTGCCCACCGGTTTCTTCAAGTTTTAAAATGTCGTAGATTCGAGTCAACCACGATGACGGCGAAGTTTCCCCATTGATCAGTAAGACGGTGGGTTTACTTGAAGTGTCTTCAGGGACGTTCAGGGTACATATAGCTAAGTACAGATCCAGCAGCATCCCAGACTTGTATGAGTGAGTCAAACCTTCAATCAATACGGTATTGCCGCGTTGTAACGCGATGTCTCCAGTGGCCAGATCGTTTAATTCACTCCACGCTGTGCGAAATGTCGGTTGTGTTTTTGTCACAATAAGTCCTCACTAAATAGCGTTTAGGGAAAAAGAGGGGCCCCCGAAGGGGCCCCTAAACGCCAGCGATGCAAACGCTGGCGGTGGAGAAACTCATGAACATCAATGCAGTTACTTGATTTTCTGGGTTAGGTGCAGTTGGGTTAATCGAAGGAAAAAGTCTTTTGGCGCGGGGATGGCCGCTTTTACCAATTGTGGTTCGGGATGCAGTCGATTACTGTTCATTAAGTCAAGGTAGCTTTCGATCGATCGATCTGTATGTTTGGGACAGCGGGCTATCCCGATGGGCGCGCGTTCAATCCCCTCAGTTTTGTGGTTAGCTCGATGATGGTCCAGACAACAGTCTGGGTACCCTAGATAACGACCTCGGGCATAGAAATACGCTGGTCTCTCAAGCCAAGCAACGACGATCGTTTGTGTGGGTCGGTTTGAGTCAACCAGGTTGGCGGTCATGGTCGATGGGCTGTATGAAAACTTTACGGTCGATGCAAACCCGGGAATCAGATCCTTTCGGTTCAGGTGTGTTAATATCGTTTTTAGACTATTTCGGTCGTCGTCGGACAGATAGCGTTTATGGTGTCGATACTTAAGTGTCCGACGGGCATTCACGGCGTCTTGCGATTGAGTTGTAGGGGTCATTTCACCGACTAAATCTCCACCAACGATGCTGACAAACATTGTCGAGGGTTTCGATCTGAGGATGGATGTCATGGGGAGTCTCCTATTTTTTATTGGACTTGGGTCAAAAAAGAAGGACCCGAAGGTCCCCTTAGGAGCAAAGTTTGTAGCTCTACTTAAATCGGTTCATTGTATCTACGTTTTATCTTAGTCATTGCTTCTTCCATAGCAATGCGTTTTTCGGTTAACGTTGCGACCATATCTTC
>Ga0314774_1001268_pt1 | contig 16592 bp, 19 predicted proteins | sample MetaGCBIA2018_FD_204515 | JGI IMG/M metagenome (GOLD analysis project Ga0314774, IMG submission 204515) | Cryopeg brine microbial communities from Beaufort Sea near Barrow, Alaska, United States - CBIA 2018 | ecosystem: Environmental > Aquatic > Marine > Coastal | place: USA: Alaska | collected... | reverse complement strand
GTGAGACGATCCAGCTCTTTGTGACTCATTGAATATAGTTCCTCTGCCATTTGGTCCCCTTCCATAATTTAATAAGGGGACATTTGTACCTTGGACAAAGGGGACATTACTATCTTGGGCTAACATGATTAAAATAGAGGGTATACTTTCAACAGAAAATAAGATCGGAAGCAGGAGACCGCTTCCGCATTCGCCCTGGATGATTTGTCCCTCCTGATCTCCAGGGTTTTTTTGGTTTGGCGTCGCAAAATTCCGTCCTGCTGCGTTACGGCCAAAATTCATGACTTCGATATACTGATGTATATCATCACCCCTGAATTTTGGCCAAGCCTTGCAGGTCAAAATTTGTGCTTAGCCAAACTTTATTGCGAAGCACGGGTTTAATACTCCGTTGCGCGCGGCGTAAATTAGCAAATGTTTGATTGTCGGGCACTATTAATGTCAGGGGAGAATCTGTCATCCCCGAAGGATTCTATCGGGGATCCATGGCTCTAAAGCGAGATTCCCGATTAAACTCTTTCGGAATGACAAACGAAAACTTTCTCTCGCCCGTTCGCTTCGCTCTCTCGAGATCACAGAGAAAAACGGTTGAATCTTAAAGTTCAATCTTAGATGTCCAGCTTTTGGTTTTCTCAGCGACCTCTGCGCGCTCTGCGAGAGACGCCCTTGGCTCTTGACTTTCCTTTACCTGTCATCACCCCTGAATTTTGGCCAAGTGTTGCAGGTCATCTTTTTATCATTGAGGATGAAAGTTTTAGGCGCAATCCTGTCTCAGGGCGCGGACTTTTTCTAGTTTTTTTTCTTCATCGCGTAGCAGTTGGTCAAAGGTGACGTCTTGGAGGGAGGATGTGATCTGTTGACGAATCTTTCCCCAGGCGTCGTGCACCGCACAGGTCTTATCGCGGGGACAGGTTCCTGGTTGTTCCAGGCAGTAGTTGAGCAGGATTTCACCTTCCTGAGCTTGAACGATAGCGAGTAGAGATACCTTTTCCGGGGCAGCATCCAGAAAAAATCCGCCACCCACACCGCGTTGTGACCCAACAATGCCGCATTTGATCAGCGGCTGGAAAATTTTGGTCAGGAAAGCGGGGGTGATGTTTTGGGTTTTGCAGATCTCTTTTTTCAGAACAACTTCACCTGTCGGTTGTTTTGCCAGGTAAAGAACGGCTCTGATGGCATATTCTGTTGCTCGAGTGATTATCATGGTTATCTCCAATAGCTTACAATCCAAGTTATGTTTAATAACCTGCTACGGTTGCTTTGTCAATGATGTCGCGCAGCCAAGCGATAACTCTCTCCTGTTCTGCTTCTTGACAGCGCTGATCGTTCAGGGCATCATTCTCTTTCGTTATGCAGAGAGAAACCTTTAATAGTGATTCACGAAGACCCCCGATCGGTCGGTTTGCACCGAGTCCGACCGGTCCGTTGCATTTCGGTTCACTGGTGGCGGCAGTCGGAAGTTATTGTCTGGCCCGTCAGGCCGGTGGCCAGTGGTTGATGCGGATTGAGGATCTCGATACGCCTAGGGTGGTCTCCGGTTCTGCTGATAGTATTCTGTATGATCTTGAAGCTTTTGGTTTTGAGTGGGATGGCCCCATTGTTTATCAGAGTGAACGATTTGTTGCCTATGAGTCGGCGCTCGACCTTCTTCGTCAGGCAGGTCTGGTCTATGCTTGCGGTTGTAGTCGCAAAGAAATTCTGGCCAGCGCACCGCATCAGGGAGAAGAGGGGCCCCGTTATCCCGGGACCTGCCGGGCCGGTTTACCCCCCGGACGTCAGCTGCGGTCTTTACGTCTGAAGGTTCCGGAGCGGAAATTTTGCTTTGTTGATGCCGTGTTCGGTACGATCGAGCAGCGTCTGGCGGATGTGGTGGGTGATTTTGTGCTGAAGCGGGCCGATGGGATGTTCGCCTATCAACTTGCGGTTGTTGTTGATGATCACGCCGCCGGGGTGACTCAGGTTGTTCGTGGTGCTGATCTGCTCGGTTCCACGGTTCGGCAGATCTACCTCCATTCCTGTCTCGGTCAGCCTGCTCCGAATTATTTGCATCTTCCGCTTGCACTCGGTCAGGATGGTGAGAAACTGAGTAAGCGGCATGGACTGACCGGGTTGCAGGGGGAGATCGGAACCGCTGGTCCCCTGTTGCGGGTTCTGCGGCTCTTGAATCAGCCTCTCCCTGATCGGGGCGAAGAGATGTCTCCTCGTGAGCTTTTGGCGTGGGCCGTGTTAAACTTTGATTCTTCCAGAATTTCAGTGACATCAACTACGATAGAATGAGTCATTTTCTTACCTAATGAGGTTTTACTCAATGAGAAAAACAGTGTTTATCATCTTGTCTCTATTTTTGTCCGGTTGTGTCGCCAATACGGCCTATACCGTTACCCCTGCTGAATATGCTCAGCAGGTAAAAGCCCTCGGTGTTTTACCCGTACTGATTGACGCAGAATCGATTGATTATGCTGCCAGAGATGAACTTTTCTCTCTTCTGGAGCTCTCTACTGCGGCGGTACAGCAGACGCTGGTTGATAAATTGCGCAAGCAGGGGCGTCATTTTGATGTGCGGCCGGTGACCGGGGATCCAGAGTCGATTCGCACGCGGATTCTGGCCGGTCAGTCGACTGTCGGCGAGACGGCCTCCACGCACCTGAAGTATACATTCAGCTCAGAGGGGAGCGCGGCTCTGGCTGATGAAGCGGTTGCCGATGCACTTTTGGTCGTGGTTGTTCACGGTATTAAACGGCAGGAAAAACGTTGGAGCTCTTTCAGTCTGCAGATGGATTATTTACGGGGCGATTACAGTTCACTGCTTTATACTGCCGCAGTTGTCGATCCGACCGGGCGGGTTCTCTGGCAATTCGATATGGAACCGGGTGAAGTGCTGCTGCCGCTTGATTACGCCGATTTTACCGAAGCGTACTGGAACCACACCGATTCAGTGCGGATCAAGCCGATCACCCTCCCCGGTTTGCAGCGGACCATGAAGGAGTCGCAAGGGGGGCTGATGGTCGACAAAGAGATGCCGAAACCGTTCGGCCAGATGGTTGACCAGATCGTGGGGGGGATGAAATAATTTATCTGGTTATCCATTTGACCCAACCTGAGCTCTGATTACAGAATTACAAATAGTTTCGTCTTGGTGACGTAGGTCAACTTAAGAACAAAATCAAAATCTTGTCTCACGCACCAAAAGTAGGCGCCTCCAGGCGAAGCCAGTCGCCAGGGTTTACCCTGTAATCTAAGCTTTTCTTTGCACCTTTGCGGCTTTGCGGCTTGAGTGAGCAACGCGAACGGCCGTGAGATTGACTATGCCCTTGTCTGATAGCTCTTTGGTGGAGCGAAGTAGACAACCTGAATAATTTATTGCCCGAGTCTATGAATAGGTAAATGAGCTTTGTTGTCTGAGTACGAAGGTTTTTTTTGCGCCCCGGACACGAAACTGATTGACATCTCCGAAGGAAGAAGGTAAATAGCAAGAAGTCCGCGTAACATATCTCTTGACTCAATTCAACGGTTGGGGCACAGACCCGATTCCTATCGACGAAATTTTTTGAATATAAATCCAGTATTAAATTCAGTTGTCGGGTTGATCTGCGAAAAAAATTAATGGAATCCGTGGTGCTTTTTGCCGCGAAAATATGTACGTACATCCTGTAATTCTTCCGAAGCTACTTATCTTAATTATTTTTATATAGAAGAGAAAATCAAACTGACTAGGCCGTGCAGGTGAATTCAAAATCATCGCTCTGTCGCTATGCTGTGATGCGTTAGACGCGCATTCACAATTACCGATTACCGTTTTACTGGTAATTACCCCTGAGGGATCGTAATGAATCTGAAAGAGTTGAAAGAAAAAAAAGCGACTGAATTGGCGAAGATTGCCAAAGATCTGAGTATTGAGAATTCCTCAGGTATGCGCAAGCAGGATCTGGTTTTTGCTATACTGAATGTGACGTCAGAGAAAAATGGCGCAATTTTCGGTGAGGGCGTGTTGGAAATCCTGCCGGACGGATTTGGCTTTTTGCGGGCTCCGGATGCCAATTACCTCCCCGGTCCGGACGATATCTATGTATCGCCGTCGCAAATCCGTCGTTTCACGCTGCGGACCGGAGATACCGTCGCCGGTCAGATTCGCCCCCCCAAAGAAGGGGAGCGGTACTTTGCTTTGCTCAAGGTCTCCGAGGTCAACTTTGAGGGTACGGCAATAGCGCGTGAAAAGACCCTGTTTGACAACCTGACCCCCCTCTATCCTGATGAGCGACTCCATCTTGAGACCGAACCGGAGAATATGTCGGCCCGTGTCATTGATCTGGTCGCACCGATCGGCAAGGGACAACGGGCGCTGATCGTTGCGCCGCCGCGAACCGGCAAGACGATGTTGCTGCAAAATATAGCCAATTCCATTACGGCCAATCATCCCGAGGCCTACCTGATTGTTCTTTTGATCGACGAACGACCTGAGGAGGTGACCGACATGCAGCGCAGCGTCAAAGGTGAGGTGATCTCTTCAACTTTTGATGAGCCAGCAACCCGTCACGTCCAGGTCGCAGAAATGGTCATAGAGAAAGCGCGACGTCTGGTCGAGCATAAGCGCGATGTTGTCATCTTGCTCGATTCGATCACCCGTCTGGCCCGGGCCTACAATACAGTCGTTCCGCCGAGCGGCAAGATTCTCTCCGGTGGCGTTGACTCCAATGCGTTGCATAAACCAAAACGTTTCTTTGGTGCGGCCCGCAATATCGAAGAGGGGGGGAGCTTGACAATCATTGCCACCGCCCTGGTCGATACCGGCAGTAAGATGGATGAGGTCATCTTTGAAGAGTTTAAGGGGACCGGTAATTCCGAATTGCAACTCGATCGGCGTTTGGTTGAGAAACGGATTTTTCCGGCGATTGATATTAACAAGTCCGGAACCCGGCGTGAGGAACTTCTTGTCGACCCCGTGACTCTGCAGCGAATCTGGTTGCTGCGTAAAGTGTTGTCGTCGATGAAAGCAGTAGATGGTATGGAGTTCATGCTCGACAAACTCGGTGACTCAAAGACGAATGCAGAGTTTTTTGAGAGCATGAATCAATAAGGATTTTTGCAAGAAAGAACCTTGCGTGGTCCCTTGAGTCATGATAGTAATAACCGTTTAGCGTGTTCATATACACTACGGCCTGTACCTGCCAGGCCAATTTCAAGGAGTTTAAGAGTATGAAAGAAGGCATTCACCCTAATTATGAAGTTGTGACGCTCAAATGTCACTGTGGTAGCACTTTTGAAACCCGTTCTACCCGTACCGATATCGCCACAGAGATCTGTTCTGCTTGCCACCCGTTCTTTACTGGCACACAGAAGCTGATCGATACCGCTGGTCGGATCGAGCGCTTTCGTAAAAAGTACGAAACGAAGTAATAAGTCGGAGACGGCCCTCAAACGGGCCGTTTTCTTTTTCTCCCGGATTTTTCCGGGATTGGTGACAGGGCCCGAAGATGTCCATGCGTGTTCAGTTGCTGACCCACACTCCCGAACCGGAAAAGATCGTTGCCGCTGCGGCACGTCTCTGTTATTCGGCATCATCCATCGAAGAGTTGATGGGGCGGGAGAGGTTCGAACAGGAGTCTCTGCTTCAAAAAATTCTCGAACTGGGGCATTTCTCGGTTCTCGAACATGCCGTTTTCAGTTTTGGCATTGAAGGGATTAGCCGAGCTTGTTCCCATCAATTGGTTCGTCATCGTCTCGCCTCCTATTCGCAACAGAGCCAGCGTTACGTCTCGCACACCGACCGCTTCGAAGCGGTGACCCCTCCGTCAGTGAGTAATATTCCTGTATTGGTCGGTCGTTTTGAAACGATGCTGAATCAGATTCATGACCTCTATCGTGATATGGTTGAGGCGGGTGTCCCGGCTGAAGATGCTCGATTTCTGTTGCCGAATGCCGCCACAACCAAGATCGTTATGACCATGAATGCCCGTGAGTTAAGGCATTTTTTTCTGTTGCGTTGCTGTCGCAGGGCGCAGTGGGAAATTCAGATCATGGCAAAAGAAATGCTGCGTCAGTCCCGTTTAGCTGCGCCGCTGCTCTTTGCAAAAGCCGGTCCTGGCTGCCTCGACGGCCCTTGCCCGGAAGGGCGAATGACCTGCGGTGCCCTGACCGAAGTCCGTCAAGAATATTCCGAACTTTAACCTCTCAGGGGCTCCGCAATCGCAGCGTAGCTTCAACCGTTCCGGCCTGCTCTCATGTACAACATTGAAAAACTCGAAGAAGTCGTTGATCGTTTCCATGAGGTCGAAGGGTTGCTCTCCGATCCGAAGGTCATTGCCGATCAGAATCAATATCGATCCCTGACTAAGGAGCATGCGGCCCTCGCTGAACTGGTCGAGGTGTATGCCGAGTATCGTCGGGTTGAAACCGAGATAGACGGCACCCGCGGGCTTTTACAGGATCCAGATCTCGGCGCGATGGCCAAAGAGGAGCTTTTCGGGCTGGAGGCGCAGCAGGCCGCAACGGTCGCAAATCTCAAAGTGCTGTTGCGCCCTAAAGATCCCAACGACGAAAAAAATATCATTCTCGAAATTCGTGCTGGAACCGGCGGCGATGAGGCGGCACTCTTCGCCGGGAGTCTGTTCCGTATGTACGGCCGCTATGCTGATAATAAGGGGTGGAAGGTCGAATTTATCAGCGTCTCAGAATCGGAGGCGGGCGGATATAAAGAAATGATCGCCCTGATCAGCGGCAAAGATGTCTACTCTCGCCTTAAATTTGAAAGTGGAGTGCATCGCGTTCAACGTGTACCGGAGACCGAATCGCAGGGGAGAATTCATACTTCGGCCTGTACTGTTGCCGTGCTGCCGGAGGTCGACGATGTTGAGGTCACGATCGATCCGGGTGATCTGCGCGTCGACCTGTTTCGTGCCTCTGGGGCGGGAGGGCAACATGTCAACAAAACCGAGTCAGCTATCCGCCTGACCCATCTCCCGACCGGGCTGGTCGTCTCCTGCCAGGACGAAAAATCCCAACATAAAAACCGGGCCAAAGCGATGAAGGTAATGCAGTCGCGGCTTTATGATAGGATGTTGGTCGATCAGCAGGCTGAACAAGCAGCGGACCGGAAATCCCAGGTCGGCAGTGGTGATCGGAGTGGGCGCATTCGCACCTATAATTTTCCACAGGGGCGCTGTACCGATCATCGGATCGGTCTGACCCTCTATAAGCTTGAGGCGATCATGCAGGGGGATCTGGATGAGATTATCGAGTCGCTGCTAACGCATTATCAGGCTGAAGCTCTTTCGGGGCAAGCAGAGTGACTTTGACCGAGACTTGGACCATTGTCCGGATTCTGGAGTGGACAGCCACCTATTTTCGTGAACAAGGGATTGAGAGCGCCAGGCTCGATGCCGAACTGCTCCTGGCCGAGCTGCTCGATCTCGATCGGGTCGGGCTCTACCTGCAATACGACCGGCCGCTCAATGCCGTCGAGTTAACGGCTTATAAAGGGGTCGTCAAACGCAGAGCGACGCGTGAACCGCTCGCATATATCCTCGGGAAACGTGAGTTCTGGTCGTTGCCGATTCTGGTTACACCGGCAGTTCTGGTGCCGCGTGCCGATACCGAGGTGTTGGTTGAAGAGGCGCTCAACTACCTTGAATCCGGCGGATCGGTACTTGAAATCGGCACCGGCAGCGGCGCTATCGCTGTGGCTATCGCCCATGAAAAGCCCGAGGTTCAAGTCGAAGCGATCGATATCAGCAGCGAGGCGTTGGCTGTTGCTCTGCAGAATGCCGAATTGAACGGTGTGAGTGAGCGGATCTGTTTTCGCCAGGAGGATCTGGCTCAGTTGACCGGGGGGCCGTACAACATGATCGTGAGCAACCCCCCCTATATTCCCGAGTCTGATTGGGAGGGGTTGATGCCGGAAGTTCGGGATCATGAGCCGCATCTGGCACTGTTCGCCGGTCTGGATGGCCTTTCTGCGTACCGAAAGATAGTGGAACAAGCGGCTGATCGGCTGGTTCCTGGCGGCTGGTTGCTGTTCGAAGTTGGAATTCATCAGAGTGAGCCGGTTGTAGCGCTTCTGCGTGCAGCCTATTTTGACCATGTCACGGTCCGGGACGATTATGCGGGAATTCCGCGGGTGGTCTGCGGACGAAAGCAGGGATAGTTTGTGGAAAAAATAGTGATTCATGGAGGACGCCCTTTGCAGGGGACGGTTCAGGTTAGTGGGGCAAAGAATGCAGCTCTGCCGCTGCTTTTTGCGACTTTGCTTGCGCCTGGAACGCATCGTTTGAGTAATGTGCCGGGTCTGCGCGATATTGATACCACCGAAAAGCTGTTGACGATTCTCGGTGGACGGGTCGAACGCGACGGTGATATCTTCACTGTTAACTCCGACGATATCCGCAGTGACGAGGCACCGTACGATCTGGTCCGGACCATGCGGGCCTCCTTTCTGGTGCTCGGTCCACTTCTGGCCCGCGTCGGCCATGCCAGGGTCAGTTTGCCAGGGGGGTGTGCCATCGGCGCGCGTCCGATCGATCTGCACCTTAAGGGGCTCGAGGCGCTCGGAGCCAAGATTACGCTTGATCATGGTTATGTTGAGGCGAGAGCCGATCGTCTGCGCGGGGCCCGGATCTGTTTCGATTTTCCGACGGTTGGCGGTACCGAGAATCTGATGATGGCCGCGGTTCTGGCCGAAGGGGTAACGGTTCTGGAAAACGCAGCGCGCGAACCGGAGATTATCGATCTGGCCGATGCCCTGATCAGTATGGGGGCGAAGATCAGTGGAGCCGGAACCGCCAATGTGACGATCGAGGGGGTCGATTCCCTCCAGCCACTTCACTATCGGGTGATGCCGGATCGGATCGAGGCCGGGTCTTACATGGTGGCCGCCGCCATGACCGGTGGTGATATCCGGATCAAGGATGCCCGCCTGTTGCACATGGAAGCGTTTGTCGGCAAACTGCGCGAAGCTGGCGTCGAGGTCGTCGAAGAGGGGGATTTCGTTCGGGTTCGATGTGCCGGCCCTATCCGGTCTGTCAATATCAAGACCCAACCGCATCCGGGCTTTCCGACCGATATGCAGGCCCAATTTATGGCGTTGATGACGCGCGGCGATAGTACCAGTGTGATTTCGGAGACGGTCTTCGAAAATCGTTTCATGCACGTTTGTGAACTGCAGCGACTCGGTGCCGACATTGTCATCGATGGTCATGTTGCAACGGTCAAAGGGGTCCCTGGTCTCTGTGGTGCACCGGTCATGGCGACCGACCTGCGGGCAAGTGCTTCACTGGTTGTTGCTGCGCTGGCAGCAGAGAATACCACTGAAATCGGCCGTATTTACCACCTGGATCGTGGTTATGAAAAACTCGAAGAAAAACTGAAAAGCCTAGGCGCCATGATCGATCGGCAGCCGGCCTGAGGGGAAGTTCGATGAAAAATTGGATTACTTTTGCACTGCCCAAAGGGCGCATCATGCAGGATTCGATGGCGCTGTTTGAGCAGATCGGCATCACCTGTCCGGAGATGGCCGGAGACAGCCGCAAGTTGGTCTTTGAGAACAAGGATCAGGGGTACCGGTTCATGGCGGTTCGGGCGACAGATGTTCCGACTTATGTTGACTACGGTTGTGCCGATATCGGTGTGGTCGGTAAGGATACCCTCCTCGAACAGGAGAAGGATCTTTACGAACTGCTCGATCTGAAGTTCGGTTATTGCCGCCTGGTGGTCGCAGAACCGAAAGAGCTCAAAGAGCAGGATGATCCGGGAAACTGGTCAAATATTCGTGTTGCAACCAAATATCCGAACGTCACCGAAAAATATTTTGCATCCCGCGGTATTCAGGTTGAATTGATCAAACTGTACGGTTCCATCGAGTTGGCGCCTCTGGTCGGCCTCTCGGAGCGGATTGTCGATCTGGTCTCGACCGGTGATACCCTGCGCGATAATGGCATGGTCGAAGTTGAAACCATCGCCGAGATTACGACCCGTCTGATCGTCAACCGCGCCAGCCTGAAGACCAAGCATCGGCAAATAACAAAGATTATCGATGACCTGGAAAAGGTCATTGGAGCGGAAACCAGAATTTCTGTATAGCTTAAATAGAGATGCATTCGCAAAAACTTATGAGATGGCTAAGCAAAAATTTCGTCCTACAGGGCTTGGTGTTTTTTTAGGGGCGAAGGCATACATATGGTATGTCGAGGTCCTGAAAAAACGGCGTAACGCAGTAGGGCGGATTTTTTACGACGCCATCAAATAGAGGCGCAAGATGATACCGATACTCAAGTTTGACGACGCTGGGTTTGCGCAGGCCTTTAAATCGATTCTGCAGCGGGCCGAGCAGACTCCGGAAGGGGTTGAGGAGACGGTTCGTGAGATCATCGGGGCGGTTCGCCGCGATGGAGACGAAGCGGTCTTCTCTTATACGAGTCGATTCGATCAGCTCGAACTGACCGCCGAGACCATGCAGGTGAGCCAGGCTGAGATCGATCGGGCGATGCAGATCGTAGAGCCGGAGGCGATGGAGGCTCTGAAACTCGCCGCAGAGCGGATTGCTGCGTTTCATCGACGTCAGCTCGAAAAAACCTGGATGACCGACGATGAGCCGGATATCCGTCTCGGACAGATGGTCAGGCCGCTCGATCGGGTCGGGATTTACGTCCCCGGGGGAAAGGCTTCCTATCCCTCATCCGTGTTGATGAATGCGGTCCCGGCCAAAGTCGCCGGTGTCGAAGAAGTGATTATGGTCGTCCCGATGCCGGGGGGGGAGGTCAACCCTTACGTTCTGGCTGCAGCCAGACTCGCCGGTGTCGATAAAATCTTTAAGATCGGCGGAGCCCAGGCCGTGGCGGCGCTCGCTTATGGTACGGCAACTGTGCCGAAGGTCGATAAAATCACCGGCCCTGGCAATATTTATGTCGCCACCGCCAAGAAGCAGGTGTTCGGTCGGGTCGATATTGACATGATCGCCGGGCCGAGTGAAATCCTGATCATCAACGACGGCACCGGTAATCCGGCGCACTTGGCCGCCGATCTCCTCTCTCAGGCCGAGCACGATGAGCTCGCCTCCTCCATCCTGATTACCACCGATGCGCAGATGGCGCTACAGGTGCAAGCCGTCATTGAAGAGCAGTTGACAGAACTGTCACGTGGGGCTATTGCCCGACAGTCGATCGACAGCTATGGCGCGGTTATCGTCGCAGAGACTCTGCAGGAAGCGGTCGATTTCAGTAATCGGATCGCCCCCGAACATCTTGAATTGGCGGTGGATGATCCGTATGCGATCCTTGACAGCATTCGTCACGCCGGCGCTATTTTTCTCGGCCATCATACTCCGGAAGCAGCCGGGGATTACATGGCCGGCCCGAATCATACCTTACCGACCGGGGGGACGGCTCGCTTCTTTTCCCCTCTCGGAGTTGAAGACTTTGTTAAAAAATCGAGTCTGGTCCATTTTACTCAAGATGGTCTCAAACGGCTTGGCAAACAGATTGTCAAGGTTGCCGAACTTGAAGGGTTGACCGCTCATGCCCGGTCGGTATCCATTCGACTGGAAGACTAGGAGGGAAGATGTCTCGCCACGCAAAGATAGAGAGAAATACAAAGGAGACGCAGATCAGTCTCGAGCTTGAACTGGATGGGAGCGGCGTGTCCAAAATTGAGACCGGTGTGCCGTTTTTCGATCATATGCTCGATCAGGTTGCCCGCCACGGTTTCTTTAACCTGACCATCGCGGCCAAGGGTGATTTGGAGATCGACGCTCATCACACGGTAGAGGATGTCGGGATCTGCCTCGGTGAGGCGTTCAAAAAAGCGCTGGGTGACAAGAAGGGCGTAAGACGCTTTGGTCGCGGCACCATGCCGATGCACGAAGCGCTCGCTTCGGTGATTCTCGATTTTTCCGGCCGGCCATTTCTGGTTTTTAATGCCGATATCCCGAAGGTGAAAGTCGGCGAGTTCGATGTTGAACTTGTTGAGGAATTTTTCATAGCGTTCTGTAATCATTCCGGAACGAATATTCATGTCAACCTCGCCTACGGTGATAATCTGCACCATATCATTGAGGCGATCTTCAAGGCTCTCGGCCGCGCGCTCGATGATGCGACCGGCCTCGATTCGCGGATTGAGACGGTGATGTCGTCGAAGGGGATGCTGGAATAACTAAATTTGCTTATCTACTTCGCACCACTAAGGAGCAATTAGGCAAGGTCAAAGTCAATCTCACGCCCGTTCGCGTTGCTCACTCAAGACGCAAAGGCGCAAAGAAATGCTTAGATTATAGGGTTACCCTTGGCGTCTTTGCGGCTTTGCGTGAGAAGAGATTTTATTTTGCCCTTAAGTTGATTAACTCTCCCCGAGTTGAACCGATTTTTAGTTTTGCAATCAGAGTTCAGGTTGAGTCAAATGGATAACCAGATAACTAAAAAAGCGTCTCTCGTCCGCTCACAAGAGTTCATAGAGAGAAATCCTGGCTTCTCCGGTCCAAGCACAAAGGCTACAAACAGACCATGATTAATATCATCGATTACGAAATGGGCAACCTGCGCAGCGTCGAGAAGGCGTTCGAAAATCTCGGCTTTGAGGTGCGGGTCAGTGCCGATCCTCAAGACATTCTGACCGCCGACAAGGTGGTGCTCCCCGGCGTCGGGGCGTTTCGCGACTGTATTCAGAATCTGCGCGAAGGGGGTTTTGTCGAACCGCTGCTGCAGCATGTCCGGGCGGGTAAACTCCTCCTCGGGATCTGTGTCGGGATGCAGATGCTGTTCGATGAGAGCGAGGAGTTCGGTCGACACCAGGGACTCGGTCTGATTCCGGGGAAGGTGGTTCGTTTTCCGGCCGGCATGGTCGAAAAGGGTGAGCGGCTCAAGGTCCCGCATATGGGGTGGAATAATATTCTGCTCAAAAAGGGGTCGCCGCTTTTTGCCGGGGTCAGGGATGAGAGCTTTGTCTATTTCGTCCACTCCTACTACTGTGCGGCTGAAAACGGATCTGATGTGGCGGCCAGTTGTCGCTACGGAGATGTGGAGTTCAGCGCCTCGATCTGGCGTGACAATATCATGGCGACCCAGTTTCATCCGGAGAAGAGTCAGTCTATCGGCCTGAACATTTTTAAAAATTTTGGAGAGTTGTAAATGATAATCCTCCCCGCAATCGATCTGAAAGAAGGGCGCTGCGTCCGTTTGGAACAGGGCTTGATGGATAAAGACACCATCTATAGCAACAGTCCGGGTGAGCAGGCGCGCATTTGGCAACAGCAGGGGGGAGAACTGCTGCATATCGTCGATCTCGACGGTGCGTTTGCCGGGGTGCCGAAAAACCGCGAGGCGATCAAAGCGATTGTTGAGGCGATTAGTATCCCATCTGAACTCGGCGGTGGAATTCGTGACATGCAGACCATCGAAGCTTACCTTGAGCTCGGTATTGACCGGGTGATTCTCGGCACTGTTGCCAAAGAGAACCCGGCTCTGGTTGAAGAGGCGTGCAGAAAATTCCCCGGTCAAATTGTCGTCGGTATTGATGCTAAAGACGGTCTGGTGGCGGTTCGGGGTTGGGCCGATATGACAGCGAAGCTGGCCACCGAGATGGCGAAAGAGATGGAAGATTTCGGCGTCGAGGCGATCATCTATACCGATATCGCCCGCGACGGGATGATGCAGGGACCAAACATCGAAGCGACCAAGGCGCTGGCCGAGTCGATCAATATCCCGGTGATCGCCTCCGGCGGTCTCTCAACCCTCGATGATATCCGTCGCCTGATGGCGATTGAATCGTCCGGGGTGACCGGAGTGATTACCGGCAAAGCGATCTATTCAGGCGCCATCGACCTGCGTGAAGCGGTCGCGCTGACAAAAAAATCTGTTTTTTAACACGGAGCCACGGAGAAAGATTTAAAGGCTTTCGGGGTTGAATCAGGATTTATTGATTGTTTTACCGATTATTGTTTAATTTTGTTGTTTGGTTTTCTCGGTGCCTCCGTGTCTCCGTGGTGAGTTTAGAGGTTTGAAAATATGCTAACAAAGCGAATTATTCCTTGTCTCGATGTCAAAGACGGTCGAGTGGTTAAAGGGGTCAATTTTGTCGGGCTACGTGATGCCGGTGATCCGGTCGAAGCGGCTGAGGCCTACTGTGAACAGGGAGCTGATGAGCTGACCTTTCTCGACATTACGGCTTCAAGTGATAAACGAAATATCATCCTCGATGTGGTTCGGGAGACCGCCGAACGGGTCTTCATGCCGTTGACCGTTGGGGGTGGGGTGCGTGAAATCGCCGATATCCGCAATCTGCTCAATGCCGGTGCTGATAAGGTCTCGATCAATACGGCAGCGGTCGACCGACCCGAGTTTGTTCGCGAGGCGGCCGAACGGTTCGGGTCACAGTGCATCGTCGTTGCTGTCGACGCGCGGCGCGTGCCAAACAGTGATCCGCAAAAATGGGAGGTCTATACCCATGGCGGGCGCAACCCGACCGGAATCGATGTCGTCGAATGGGCGGCACGGATGGACGAATATGGGTGTGGCGAGATTCTTCTGACCTCGATGGATTGTGACGGAACCAAGGATGGTTATGATATCGGATTGACCCGGGCGGTCAGTGATCGGGTTTCGATCCCGGTGATCGCTTCGGGGGGGGTCGGTAATCTGGAACATATCCGTGAAGGGTTGGTCGAAGGGGGCGCAAGTGCCGCACTGGCGGCCAGCATCTTCCATTTTCAAGAATACAGTATCGGTGAATGCAAGGATTATCTGGCTGAACACAACGTTCCGGTCCGGCTTGTTGAAGCGAGGAGAAAAAACGATGAGTGATCCCAATCCGTCGGATGATATCTTAAGTCAGCTCTATGAGATTGTTTTGCAACGTAAACAGTCTGATGCCGATAGTTCCTATGTGGCGTCTCTTTACGCTAAGGGGCTCGATAAGGTCCTCGGCAAAATAGGCGAAGAGGCGACCGAGGTTGCCGTTGCCGGTAAAGGGGGGGTCGAAAAGGAGATCGTTAGCGAAATTGCCGACCTCTGGTTCCATACTCTTGTTCTGCTCGGTTATTACGATCTCCCTCCGGAACAAATCTATGCTGAATTGCGCCGTCGTTTCGGAATCTCCGGGATAGAGGAAAAGGCGAGCCGGGGTTGATTTAACGGACCTACAACTAAAACAAGGATTTTCACCACAGAGGCTCTGAGAACACGGAGAAAAACGCAATAACATATAGCTTTCACTGATTTTCCCTCTGTGACTCCGTGTCTGGTAGATATAGATTTTTCACCCTAGCCTTCTTTTGGGTTATAAAACCGTAATTTAAAGTTAAAGGATATCTGTTATGAGTCTCAAAGCGACATTAACCAGTGCGATGAAAGAGGCGATGAAAGCCAAGGATGCGGTCCGGCTCAGTACTGTGCGGATGACCCTTGCTGCGATCAAAAACAAAGAAATCGCGGCCGTTGGTGAACTCGATGATGCCGCCGTGACCTCCATTATATCGACCATGGTCAAGCAGCGCCGGGAAGCGGCTGAAGCGTTTCGAAATGGCGACCGGCTGGAGTTGGCACTGAAAGAAGAGGCCGAACTCCAGATTTTGCAGTCATTTTTGCCGGAGCAGCTCAGTGAGACGAAAGTGCGTGCCTTGGTCGATGCGGTGGTGGCTGATCTCGGAGCGACCTCTATGAGGGATATGGGTGCTGTTATGAAAGTTTTAACCGAAAAGACTCTTGGGCAGGCTGATGGCAAGCTGGTCAGCGAGCTCGTAAAAAAACGTCTCTCGGCTTAAACCGCTTTTCGAGGAGTTTGATGAATATCTTCGACATCCTTATTCTTGTCATCCTTGGAGCGTTTACCATCAAAGGGTTGTTGCGCGGTCTGATGAAGGAACTCTGCACCCTGGTCGGCCTGATCGTCGGTGCCTTGCTGGCACTCAATTTCAGTCACCCCTTAGCGGTGAAGATGATGGCGTCCTTCTCTCTGCCGGAACAACTCTGCTCCATTCTTGCTTTTTTGGCTATATTTCTGCTGACTATTTTGCTGTTCGGTCTGGTCGGGATGATTCTGTCTCGCTATGTCAAGCTGATGTATGTCGGTGGTTTGAATCGCGTCGCCGGCGGACTGTTTGGGCTGATTCAAGGTCTCATAATTGTTTCTCTGTTGGTGTTTGCATTAACTTTACGGCCACTCCCGGCCGGTCTTGATGCTCAGCTCGATATCTCAGCGTTAGCCCCGCCGTTTATTCATCTCGGCGAACAGGTTTTTACCGGCGGCTCACAGTTGATACCGGAGGGGAAACCCCTCTCTTCACTGACTTTATAGTAACTTCAGCACACCAGAGAAAAGGTGTTATTCGCAAAATGGTTTCATCTGGAATCGAGCTTTAGAATCATGGATCCTAAGATAGAATCATTCGAGGATGACAGATTTTCCCCCTGCTCGTTACAAATACTTAAGATCGTCTCTCGCCGCAGAGTTCTCAGAGAAGATCTAATTCTTAAACAATAAGAGTTTATTGGTTCCTCGCTATCTCAAGTGGGTAACCCATTGTTAATGAATGGTTAAAAATGATACTTGTAGACCCATTATGAGAGATATCGAACTTTTTCAATTGGCCCTTGGTTTGTCATCACCGTGGCAAG
>Ga0314774_1001266_pt1 | contig 16603 bp, 15 predicted proteins | sample MetaGCBIA2018_FD_204515 | JGI IMG/M metagenome (GOLD analysis project Ga0314774, IMG submission 204515) | Cryopeg brine microbial communities from Beaufort Sea near Barrow, Alaska, United States - CBIA 2018 | ecosystem: Environmental > Aquatic > Marine > Coastal | place: USA: Alaska | collected... | reverse complement strand
ACAATGAACAGGTTCAATTTATTTTAGACAGGATCTTTACTACCTTTTTAGGAAGCAATAAGTCCAAAGATGCTTTGGTGGACCTTATGGTTAAAGAATTAATTATAAGATTATTGCAAACCAGGGCGAAATCGATGTTGGTTGACAAATCAATTATTTTTGACAACAACAGGATGGCATTTGTCGTCAAATATATGCGCGATCATTTAACTGAAAATATCAATGTCAATAAACTGGCAGATAAAGCTTGTATGAGCACTTCCAATTTTCACAGAACCTTCAAAAATACCCTGGGTGAGAGCCCGATTGATTTTTTAAATGGAGAACGCATAAAATTTGCGAAAAATCTCATTCAGAATACCTCCGGCAGATTTTCCGATATCGCAGTTAAAGCCGGATTTAATAATATCAGTTATTTCAACCGCCAATTCAAACGCCTGGAAAAGCTCACTCCCAATCAATATAGGAACATGACAAGGGTTAAGGGTGATTGGTGAAGAGTGAAAGCTGGAAGACGGAAGACCGGAGACCGGAGACTGAAGTAGTATGCGTATTTTCTAAATTGTCGCAGCTTTTCCAAAGTTTTGGACTTTGGAAAAGCTGAACTCTTGATATTATTTTACAGATTTTTTTCTCCAGAATTTCGCAGATCTTTGAATTATTTTGGCAAGGTGCTTTATTCTATAATCCCTATTTTCTTTTACTATTTTTCCGCAAGAGTGAAGGGTGATTGGTGAAAGCTGGAAGTCGGAAGTCGGAAGACCGGAGACTGAAGTAGTATGCGTATTTTCTAAATTATCGCCAACTTTTCCAAAGTTTTGAACTTTGGAAAAGTTGAACTCTTGATATTCTTTTACAGATTTTCGCAGATTGACTTTTGAGTTTTTTCTGCGAAAATCTGCGGTTTATATCTGCGGGGATTTTTTTTACACGCGACGTCCTGGAATATATTAATCCCGGAATCAATAATTTGTTTACTTAACTTTTCCAAAGTTTTGGACCTTGGAAAAGTTTCAAGTTAGTCACTTTATAAAACAGCTTCCATTTTCCTCCTGATCTCCTCCAGACACAAATTCCCTAAACTACCTGCGTGGGTATGATCGATCTCCCTTTTGGGTTTGAAAGTGCCATCGGCAATTTGTTGACCAATTTGTTTGTACGCATCCCGAAAAGGCACCCCGCTTAAAACCAGATCGTTTAAGGTATCTACACTAAACAGGTAATCGTACTTTTTATCGTCGAGGATGTCAGGTTTTACCTGGATACTTTTAATAGAAAACATCATCATCTCCAAACAAGATTTTAATTCCTGGATTGCCGGAACAATAATTTCCTTGGTTAGCTGTAATTCCCTGTGATATCCGCTTGGCAGATTGGTTGTCAATAGTGCCAACTGATTTGGAACCGCCTGGACCTTATTGCATTTTCCACGGATAAGTTCAAAAACATCCGGATTTTTCTTGTGGGGCATAATGCTGGAACCGGTTGTTAATTCGTCCGGAAACGAGATAAAACCGAAATTCTGGCTCATATACAGGCAAATATCCATGGCCATTTTTGCCAGGGTAGACGCGACGCTGCTAAGGGCAAAAGCGGTGCTTCTTTCGGCTTTTCCGCGACTCATTTGAGCGGCCACTGCGTTGTATTTCAAGGTTGCAAAACCCATTTCGGCAGTGGTAAAATCCCTGTCTATTGGGAAAGAGCTCCCATATCCGGCAGCACTCCCAAGAGGATTTTGATCGACAACTTTATAAGCGGCATTCACAAAATGCAAATCGTCGATCAAACTTTCGGCAAAGGCGGAAAACCACAATCCAAATGATGAAGGCATTGCGATTTGCAAATGCGTATATCCGGGAAGCAATACATTTTTATGGGTTTCGGCAAGCTCCATTAAAATATCAAAAAGTTCTGTGGAAAGGCCTTTTATTTCGGATATTTCGTCCTTCAAATACAAATGGACGGCCACTAAAACCTGATCGTTCCTGGAACGGGCCATATGTATTTTTTTTCCCGTATCGCCCAATTTTTCGGTAAGCAGAACCTCTATTTTGGAATGTACATCTTCAAAATCATCTTCAATAACAAAGTTTCCTTCTTCAATGGTTTTACCTATATTTTCCAATTCATTTACCAGTGCTTCCGTTTCCGATGCTGTCAATAAACCTATTTTTCCCAACATTCTAGCATGGGCTTTGGAAGCGATCACATCGTATTTCGCGATCACCAAATCCAATTCCCTGTCTGACCCAACAGTGAAAATATCTATTTTTTTATCTGTGGTAAATCCTTTTTCCCAAAGTTTCATTTCTTTTATTTTATTATCCTGAATTCATTCGCAAAGGTTGTGATTTCAATTTCAGGATCGCATTAAATGTTGTTCTAAATTTTACTATGCTTGTTCATGTTTTTTAGTCAGGAATGTTTTTCTTTGGTTTTATATCTTTTGACTCTGATTTTTAGCCACGAATACACGAATGATAATTTTTCTTTTTGACTTTTCTCTTGGTTCTTGATTCTTGATTCTTGTCTCTTGATTCTTGTCTCTCAAGTCTTTTTTCTATTCTCTATTTTCTTTATTCTTGACTCGACTCTTGTTTCATGTTTCTTCCCTCTTCGTACTTCTACCCTCGTCCTTCTACCTTCAAACCACTTTTTCCAACAATTTTATATAAAGATCTATCCCTTCTTCAATTTCATTTATATAAATGAATTCATTTGCAGAATGTGATCGGGTGGAATCCCCGGGGCCTAATTTAAGCGACTGGCAAGTCAATACTGCCTGGTCTGACATAGTTGGTGAAGCGTAGGTTTTCCTGCCCATTGCAATTCCCGTCTGTACCAATTCGTGTTCAACCGGAATGGAAGATGAATTTAACCTGAGCGATCGGGGTTTTATATCACAAGGTGCTTTTTGCGCAAAGATCTCTGCAACCTCAGCATTGGTGTATTTATCGTTGACACGCACATCTACCACCAAATTAAGTTCTGAGGGAACTACATTGTGTTGTGTTCCGGCATTTATTTGGGATACCGTAACTTTTACTTCCCCCAAAAATTCAGAAACTTTTTCAAATTTAAAATCCCTGAACCATTTAAGCACCTCAATGGACTTATAGATGCAGTTATCGTCGTTTGGATGTGCCGCGTGACCGGGCGTTCCGGTTACTTTGGCATCAAAAACCACAAGGCCTTTTTCGGCTACGGCAAGGTTCATCAATGTCGGTTCTCCTACTATTGCCACATCAATTTCCGGAAGGCTTTTCAAAACCGAATTCAATCCGTTAGGGCCTGAATTTTCCTCTTCGGCAGAAGTGACGATCACCAGGTTATACTTCAAATCTGTCCTGTCGTAAAAATGGGTAAAGGTTGCAATAAGCGAGGTCAAACATCCTCCGGCATCATTGCTTCCCAAGCCGAACAATTTCCCATCTTCCACCTGCGCCTCAAAAGGATCTTTTGTATACGCCGCATTTGGTTTTACAGTGTCGTGATGAGAATTGAGCAATAACAAGGGTTTTCCTTCCTGAAAATGTTTGTTGAAGGCCCAAATATTGTTGTTTTCCCGTTGAAACGGAATGTTTTGTGTTTTGAACCAATCCTCAATATGTTCGGCAGTTTTATGTTCTTCTTTTGAAAATGAAGGGGTTGCAATGAGGTTTTTCAGTAATTCAATGGCGTTGTATGTAAGTTCCTGCTGAGTCATTCTTAAAGGCTTATGGTGGTATATTTCTGATTTTGTCCGCTGATCATTTTCACGTTGCCAATGCACACTTTTGATACATTTCTCTCTAAAGCATTAAAACAATTATGAAGTTTTGGCAACATTCCATCTGCAATGATCTTTTTCTCTTTTAACTTTCGATAACTTTTACTGTCTATATGTTCAATGACTGAATTTTCCTCATTGACATCCATTAAAACCCCTTGTTTTTCAAAACAATAATATAGATCTGTTTCAAAATCCTGGCTTAGGGCAATAGCGATTTCGGAAGCGATCGTATCGGCATTGGTATTTAATAACTGCCCGTTTTTATCATGGGTAATGGCACAAAACACAGGCGAAATCCCATTGCTCAAAAGCAAAGAGATCATTCTGGAATTAACCTTTTCCACATCCCCAACAAAACCATAATCAACATCTTCAACAGGTCTTTTTACCGATTGAATGCTGTTCAAATCGGCTCCGGAAAGACCCAGAGCATTGCAATTGTAAGCTTGCAGTTTGGCGACTATGGTTTTATTTACCAATCCTCCATAAACCATGGTGATTACCTTTACGGTTTCGGCATCTGTAATTCTTCTGCCTTCGTTCATTTTGGTTTCAATTCCAAGTTTTCCTGCCAGTTGCGTGGCCAGTTTTCCGCCGCCGTGAACAAGGATCTTAAATCCTTCAAGTTTCGTGAAATCGACCAGGAATTCGTCCAGAATATTTTCGTCTTCAATTAATGAACCTCCTATTTTTATGACTGATAATTTCTTCTTCATAACCGGTGTTCAATTAATTGTTTTCCAAAATTCGTTTCAACACAACCTGGGCTGCAAAGGTCCTGTTACTGGCTTGCTGAATAACTATGGATTGTTCGCTGTCCAAAACCTCATCTGCCACCACCATATTTCTTCGCACCGGAAGGCAATGCATAAACCTGGCATCTCCCAGTTTTTCCAAAGTCATCATCCAGTTCGGATCGGAATTTTCAACTTTTCCGTAATTTTTATAACTGCTCCAATTTTTCGAATAAACAAAATCGGCATCTTTTAAAGCCTCTTCCTGATCGTATTCAATTTTACTTTCTTTGGTGATTTCCGGATCCAGTTCATAACCTTTCGGGTGCGTGATCACAAAATCAACGTCTATCAACTGCATCATCTTTGTGAACGAATTTGGAACGGCGTGTGGCAAAGCCTTTGGATGCGGAGCCCAGGACAAGACCACTTTCGGTCTTTTCTTTTGCTGAAATTCGGTGATGGTGATGGCATCGGTGAGAGCCTGCAAAGGATGGGCGGTAGCACTCTCCATATTAACAACAGGCACCGACGCGTATTTCTGAAAACTTTTCAGGACTTGTTCCTGTCCGTCTTTTTCTTTATCAGTCAAGCCTGGAAAGGCCCGTACCGCGATAATTTCCACAAATTGGGAAACAACTGCCGCTGCTTCTTTAATGTGTTCGGCCGTGTTGCCGTTCATAATACTGCCGTCTTCAAACTCCAACGCCCAGCTTTCAGAATTTAAATTCATCACCATGGTTTTCATTCCCAGGTTTTGCGCTGCTTTTTGCGTGCTTAAACGCGTGCGTAAACTCGAATTAAAAAAAAGCATTCCAATGGTTTTATGTTTTCCCAAATTTTCGTGTTCAAAAGGACCTTTCTTCAGGGAAATAGCCTCTTCAATCAGTTTTTGAACATCGGAAATATCTTCTAAATCTAAAAATTGTTTCATTTTTGTAATAAGTTTGACGTTGCATTCTTTAGCCACGAACCTGCCTATGCCGGCAGGCAGGTGCACGAATATTTTTCTTTTGCCTTGATTCTATAGTCTTGATTCTTGACTCTTTTTTCTATTCTCTGTTTTCTATAGTCTTGATTCCTGGCTCTTGATTCGATTTTTTATTTCCCGCAGATCTCGCAGATTTCTGCAGATAATAATCAGATTTATTTGAGCAATTTCCTATAATCTTAGTCTTGATTCCTGGCTCCATTTCCATGTCTTTTTTCTATTCTCTATTTTCTTTTTTCTATAGTCTTGATTCCTGGCTCTTGATTCTTAAGTCTATTTTTTTTCTCAATACTTAATACTCATATCTCAATACTATGCTCTCCAACGCTTCAAAAAACCTATCAATATGTTCTTTTTTCACCGTCAATGGCGGAAGTATCCTGATCAAATTTTTATTGTTGGAACCTCCGGTAAAAATGTGTTCTTCATAGATGAGTTTTTTTCTGAGTTCAGCTACCTCAAAATCAAATTCAAGGCCGAGCATAAGTCCGCGCCCTTTTATTTTCTTTACCTGCGGAAGGCTTTTTGCTTTCTCAAAAAAGTAAGCTGACACCACGTTTACATTATCGATCAACTTTTCATTTTCAATTACCTCCAAAACTGAAATTGCCGCTGCACAAGCCAGGTGGTTACCTCCAAAAGTGGTTCCCAACATGCCGTATTTTGCCTTGATTTTTGGGTGGACCAAAATGCCTCCAATAGGAAATCCATTCCCCATTCCTTTGGCTACGGTGATAATATCCGGCTCAATTTGATGATGCTGAAATGCAAAGAACTTTCCGCTTCGCCCGTAACCGGATTGTACTTCATCCAGGATTAAAACGACATTGTATTTTTTACATAGTTTTTCAACTTCTTTAAAAAATTGGGTAGTTCCCTGGTCCAACCCTCCAACACCCTGAATGGGTTCAATAATAACCGCACAAACATCGTTTTTAGCCAATTCATTTTCCAAGGCTTCGGAATCGTTTAAGGCTAAAAAGCAAACCGAATGCTGGCTGTTCAAGGGAGCATTTATTTTTTCGTTATCAGTAACGGCAACCGCGGCAGAGGTCCTGCCATGGAACGCGTTTTCAAAAGCGATGACTTTTTCTTTTCCAGTTTCAAACGAAGCCAGTTTTAAGGCATTTTCATTGGCTTCTGCCCCGGAATTGCACAAAAACAGGTTATAATCTTCACAACCGGATAGTTTCCCCAGTTTTTCAGCCAGTTCCACCTGCAGCGGATTTTGAATAGCATTGGAGTAAAATCCAATTTTTTGTATTTGATCCGTGATTTTTTCTACATATTTCGGGTGAGTATGTCCAATGGAAATCACCCCATGCCCACCGTAAAGATCCAGATATTCCTGTCCGTTTTCATCGGTAACAAAAACATCTTGCGCCTTAACTGGGGTTATGTTATATAATGGATATACGTCAAATAGTTTCATTTATTTTAGATTTGGGGTTTGTGGTGATAGATTTGAAATTTGAGAAAATTAATGAACTTACTTTTCAATCTTCTATTTTAGCCACGAATACACGAATATTTTTTTTCTCTTTATTCTTTTGTCTTGTTTCCTGTCTCTTGATTCTATTTTTTTCTCTTTTCTATTCTCTTTAGTCTTGTCTCTTGGCTCTTGTCTCTTTATTCTTTTGTCTAAATTCTAATATCTAAAATCTCATATCTACTTATGTTTTCGATATCTGGTTTATTTTCTCGAACGAAGCGACAATTCCTTTGATCAGGGAAGAACTCAGTCCCCCGTGTTCCATTTCGTTCAGGCCTTGAATGGTACAACCCCTAGGTGTGGTCACCTTGTCAATTTCCTGTTCAGGGTGGTTGCCAGATTCTATCAGCAAATTGGCTGCACCAGAACAGGTTTGCATCGCCATTTCCTGTGCTTCTTTAGCGTCAAAACCCAATTGAATAGCTCCCTGGGTCGTGGCGCGAATAAGTCGCATCCAGAAAGCGATCCCACTTGCACAGATTACCGTTGCAGCCTGCATTTTTTCTTCAGGAATGGAAATACTCGTTCCCAAACGATTAAAAATGGCTTTTGTGAGATCGATGCGCTTTTTTCCCTTTTCGTTACTGCAAATGCAGGTCATGGATTTTCCCACGGAAATAGCTGTATTGGGCATACTTCTGATAATATAATGATCGGTGCCGATAATGGATTCCATTCTTGAAATTGTGAACCCGGTAATCGTGGAGATCAGGACATGTTTCTCGTTCAACAAGTCTTTAACATCGTGTAAGATAGCTTCAAACTGACCAGGCTGAACCGCAAAGATCAGTATATCAGAATTTTGAACCGCTAACCGGTTATCTGAAGTGACCTTTACCCCTTTGTATTCTTCAAATTTAGTGATGGGATCTGTATTTCGTTTTGTCAAATAAAGGGTGGTTATTGCATTGGTAGTAATTAAACCCTCAGCAATGGCAATCCCTAAATTTCCGGTTCCTATAATGGCTATTTTCATGATCTATATTTCTTGTTAATTTGCTTTTCCTGGTAATCTACAGGAAGGGCTGTAATTAAAAACAACTTGCTTTTAATTGCAGCCCTTCAGTTTCCTCAAAACCAAACATTAAATTCATATTCTGTATCGCTTGTCCGCTGGCGCCTTTAAGTAAATTGTCAATGGCGCTTGTTATCAACAAAATATCATCGTGTTTATGTAAATGAAGATGACAATGATTGGTATTTACCACTTGTTTCAAGTGGATCTCGTTCTCTGAAACCTGTGTAAAAGGAGTTTCAGCATAAAAAGAGTTGTACAATTTTTTCGCGTCTTCCAGACTTCCGTCAAACCTGGTATAACTTGTGGAAAAAATCCCCCTGGTAAAATTCCCCCGCTGCGGAAGCAGGAAAATATTTGTTTTACTGTGCTGAAGGGATTCCAGGCTCTCCCCTACTTCCCCCAAATGCTGATGGACAAAGGGTTTATACCAGGAAATATTGTTATTTCTCCAGCTAAAATGCGCCTTGTCATTCAATCCCACGCCCACTCCGGTACTGCCTGTTGTGGCGTTTATATGCACCTCATGCTGAAGATTTTTTCCTTCGGCCAGCGGCAATAATGCCAACTGAATAGCAGTGGCAAAACAACCGGGATTCGCAATGAATTGAGCCTTTTGAATTTTTGATTTATATAATTCGGGCAAGCCATAAACAAATTCTTTTCCTTTGAAATTTGAATCTTCTGAAAGTCTGAAATCATTGCTTAGATCAATGATCTTTGTCTTGTCCGAAAATTGATTTTCATTTAAGAAGGAGGTTGAATTTCCGTGTCCCAGGCATAAAAACAGCACATCTACATCGGCATTTATTTCCCCGGAAAACCTCAGGATGGTGACTCCCAGGAGATCTTCGTGAGCATCGCTCACCGGTTTCCCGGCTTTGGTGGTGCTATACACAAAGTCTATTTCAGCTTTTTGATGGTTTAGTAAGATCCTGATAAGTTCTCCGCCCGTGTAACCCGATCCGCCTATAATTCCAACTTTGATCATTTTATTTTTTGTTTACGGATTGGTGAATTTTTGTGGCATTAGATGTTATTTTGATAAAGCCTTTGGCATCATCTGCTGTCCAGGCTTTATTGACTTCACCATAGGTTCCAAACTCGGCATTCATCAAATCATGTTTGGATTTTATTCCGTCAATCGCAAATCTGTACGGATGTAAACTCACCCAAACATCTCCCGAAACATTTTTTTGGGAATCTATTAAAAATGCTTCTATGTTCCGCATCACTTCATCCAGATAATTCCCCTCGTGAAGCAGCATTCCATACCAGTTGGCCAAATAGTCCTTATGGTGCAATTGCCATTTGGTAAGCACATGTTTTTCAAGGGTATGATGGGCTTTGATGATGATGAGCGGGGCGGCGGCTTCAAATCCAACCCGGCCTTTGATCCCAATAATGGTATCTCCCACGTGAATATCTCTTCCAATTGCATATTGGGAGGCTATTTCTTCAAGTTTTTCAATATTGTAAACAGGCTTTTCCTTTTTGCCATCTATTGCAACCAATTCTCCTTTTTCAAAAGTCAGTTTCACTTTTTGAGTTCCCAAATTGGTACGTTTGCTAGGATAAGCATCATCTGGCAAGGGAAGGTGGGAAGTCAATGTTTCTTCCCCGCCTACGCTGGTTCCCCAGAGTCCTTTGTTGACGGAGTATTTGGCTTTGGCCCATTCAAGATTGACACCTTTACCTTTTAAATATTCAATTTCTTCTTGTCTTGCCAATTTTTTATCCCGAATAGGGGTAATAATTTCAATTTCCGGTGCCAGCACCTGGAAGATCATATCAAAACGCACCTGGTCGTTTCCGGCCCCGGTGCTGCCATGTGCAATATATTTTGCCCCGACTTTTTTTGCATATTTAACGATTTCCAAGGCCTGTACAATTCTTTCCGCACTCACGGAAAGTGGATAGGTATTATTTTTTAAAACATCTCCAAAGATGAGATACTTCACGACCGTATCGTAAAAGGTCTGTACTGCATCAATAGAATGATAGGAAGCTGCTCCAAGGAGCAAAGCTTTATCTTCAATTTCTTTAATTTCGTTTTTGGTAAATCCGCCGGTATTTACACTTACCGCATGGACTTCAAATCCTTCTTCTGCGGATAAATATTTGGTGCAATAAGAAGTATCTAATCCACCGCTGTATGCTAAAACTAATTTTTTCATTTTTGAATGTCTTTTTTTAAGAAAAGGGATTCTTTTATACTTTTAAGTCGTTTAAAAACCTTTCCGCTGTATTTGTGTTTGTGTGTTTTGGCCTTTTCTTTTACCTCCGGATCATAAAGCATTCCGGTGCAAAGGCACATTTTTCTATCGGTACGGGTTAAAATATCATAATTTTTACAGGTTTGGCAGCCTGTCCAAAACGCAGGGTCATCTGTAAGTTCAGAAAAAGGGACCGGTTCGTAGCCCAAATCGTAATTTATTTTCATAACCGCCAACCCGGTAGTGATCCCAAAGATTTTAGCTACGGGAAATTTCTCCCTACTGTATTCAAATGTTTTATTCTTTATCGCCGTTGCCAATCCTTGTCCTCTATAGTCTGGAACAACGATTAATCCGGAGTTTGCCACGTATTTACCGTGTCCCCAATTTTCTATATAGCAAAATCCCGCAAACTTATCGCCATCCAAGGCAATAATGGCATTTCCATTTTGAATTTTGGTGATGATATATTCCGGCGTGCGCTTGGCAATTCCTGTTCCGCGCTGTTTTGCAGATTCTTCAATAGTGTCACAAATAATTTTTGCGTATTGAATATGCGAGTTGTTGGCAATAACTACCTGCATGTTGTCTATAATTTAAATTGATAAATAAAATGATGATTTTCTCAAAGGGGGAGTTGGACACACCTAACTCCATAATAGTGTAGCACCCCTACGGGCGGCGTGAAGTAACCGGGCGGCTTGGCATAATGACAAAAACATTCATCAGAACAAAAAGTTCTGAAAAAACATTTAATATATTAGCCTTATTTCGCATTTTATTTTAAAAAGATATATGTTCGTAACACTGAACAGTGCAATAATATAAAATTATTTTAACTTATGTTTTCATTGTTTGTTAAATTTTGATTTATTTTCATATTTAACTTAAATCCCTGCTGCAACATTCGCCAGTTCCTTTAATATTGTCACCATTTGCTGAACCTGGGAATCATTTCCGGATATACCATGTCTTTGTTGTAAATAAAGAGGATCATTATAGGAAATTTTTACAATTCCGTTCTGATCTTCCCATACCAGCATTTTTTGAGGCAGATCTAAACCGGTAGTTTGTGAATTTTGCATTAATGGTGTTTCCAGATTGGTATTGCCAAAGATGATCACCTTTGTTGGTCTTAGCTCCATACCCACACCTGAGGCATTGGCCTGATGGTCCAACTGGGCAAAGACATGAAGATTTTCGTCTGAAGAAATGGCGGTTTCAAGACTTGAGTAGGTTTGTTCAAAATTTTGGGTGCTTTCAGTAGTGATAATTCCTTCCCCGATTTCAACAATTAAATTTGCGGCTCTTTGTACCCCTGAATTTGTGGCAGTAGTGGTTAAATTTTCCAGTGCCCCAGAAACCTGTCCCAAAGTTGTAGTATCCTGAAGTTGGTATCGCGACTCCAGGTATGCCACAGAGTTGTACATCGCAAAAACCAAAGCGTCGTTATTTTCGAAAAACAGGACTTTTTGAGGTAGGTCCAAACCAACCAATTGGTTTTTTTGAAGCAATGGGAACCCCAGATTTGGATTTGCAAAAAATACAGTTTTGGTTGGATTTAAAACCCTTCCCACAGCACGTGCATTTGCGGCGTGATCTATTTCTGCAATAATACTTATAGCCTGGTTAGCATTCAAGGCCTCAATAAAATTTGAATAAGTAGCCTCAAAACTATTGTCGCTTTTGGAATACCTGGTTCCCCTTACATTTAAAACATCCGCAGAAAAAATCACATCTCCGGGGTTATCGTTACTACAAGCCATCAATATGGGAAGAAGGCTAAAAAGGTAAATTATTTTATTCATAAATTAATTTCACTATAACACAAAATATAAGTCATAACAGGTTACTAAAATATAACTTTAAGAACTTTTAACCCGGATTGTTAAGATATTTAATTTGGCATTTTTTAAATACCCGAAATAACTGACAGCAGGAGTTTTTTATCTTAAAACTTGTATCTTTATCGGCATCGAATCAATTTCATTTGCTCAAAATAACCAGCCAAAAATCAATAAAGTATGTATGTAGCTATTGCAGGAAATATTGGTGCGGGTAAAACCACGCTTACTAAATTATTAGCAAAACATTATAAATGGGAACCTCACTATGAAGATGTTGTGGAGAATCCTTATCTGGAAGATTTTTACAATAAAATGGAGCGATGGTCCTTTAATCTTCAAATTTATTTTTTGAATAGCCGTTTCCGTCAGATCCTGCAAATTCGTGAAAGCGGTAAAAAAATTATTCAGGATCGCACTATCTATGAGGATGCTTATATTTTTGCGCCAAACCTTCATGCAATGGGACTTATGACTAACCGTGATTATGAAAATTACAGGTCCTTATTTGATTTGATGGAAAGTGTGGTTAAGGGCCCCGATTTATTAATTTACCTTAGAAGCAGTATTCCAAACCTTGTTTCCCAGATCCATAAAAGGGGACGGGAATTTGAAACCACAATTTCAATTGATTATCTAAGTAGACTAAACGAACGCTATGAGGCCTGGATACACAATTATGACAAAAGTAATTTGCTGATAATTGATGTAGATGTTACAAATTTTGTAGACAATCCAGAAGATTTAGGAAATATAATAACCAAAATTGACGCAGAATTGCACGGGTTATTTTAATTTTTTTGTTTTGAAGACAGTACCCGGGAGACCAAAACACAAGGGTTCTGCGACTTTGATGAAAAACCCTTCGTAACGCTTTTCTCTATCATATTCTAAAGCGTAATGAGTCATAATTCATTCGGATTTTTGGCCGAATGAATTATGGGTTACACCGTTTATTTATCAATAAATTTTTCAATTCACACATTCAAGGTTCCTGGAAATTTCCTGGAAACATTTTTGCATCACCTCAGTATACATCATAACAGAGACCGTCCGGGCATTTGGCGTTTCTTCTCTTCTCTGGAATATGTTTTTGGCACGATGCCAGTGAAAACACTTATAAATGAAAGGGAATCTATTGAATTCATTACAGAAGATTAAAAAAAGTCAGTCTCAATTGCGTGAATTTGGAAATCAACTTTTTTCGCCAGTAAATGTTTTCGATTTTCAAAAATTTCCTGATTCAAAAGAAAATTTGCTAGGAATTAAAGAAATGCAAAACCTTTAAAAAATTTTAGAATTACCTCCATTTTCCAATCAATTTAGGGAATGAACAAAATTGAAAATTTAGAATACCGTTTAAAAATTTTTACAAATTATTTAGCAAAAACCTAACACTATTTATTATTTATTTAACTGACTATTAGATAATTACGTTTTAAATTTGAATTGAACCATTTAAATATATTAAACATGAAAAAGTTAGAAGATTTATTTAAACATCAATTGAAAGATTTGTACAGTGCCGAAAATCAACTTCTTAAGGCATTGCCCAAGATGCAAAAAGCTGCATATGACACAAAATTAAAAAAGGCATTTGAAGATCATCTTGAAGAAACCAAAAACCATAAAATAAGATTGGAAGAAGTTTGCAAGGAATTAGATATCAAACCAACCGGAGAAAATTGTAAAGCAATGAAAGGCCTTATTGAGGAAGCTCAGGGGATGATTGATGAAAAAGCAGATAGAGAAGTAAAAGATGCCGGTTTAATTGCCGAAGCTCAACGGGTAGAGCATTATGAAATTTCAGGATATGGAACGCTAGTTCGTTATGCTAAAGAATTGGGACATACCAAAATAGCTTCCAAATTACAAAAAACCCTGGATGAAGAGCATAAAGCCGATGCAACCTTGAACGAAATGGCTGAAAACCGCTTAAATGTAAAAGCTATTTGAATTTAGCTGAATGAATTTCTTTTGAATTTTTATAAAGAGCCTGAATCTCAGGTTCTTTATTTTTAATAGTAACTCCTGTTCACAGTTTAGAAGGAAACTTATTATATTAAACAAAAAAATCTCCGCCATTACGACGGAGATTTTTTTTATAAATTCCAAAACTGAATTATTTTATAATTGCTGAAGTTGAGCTTCACCTTCAGCTTTGGTACCTCTGAAGGTTTTTTATAGCGGAAAAGCAAGGACTTATTCAGAAGGTTTCCTCGGACTGATCAGGATTGTTTTCAATCCTTATAATAGCATTGCTCCATAAAGTGCGGCTCCATAGGTTGCGGTTTTTTCATTTAGAATCGCTTTAACAGGCATTGGTTCGAGGAGCTGCTCCATTCTGTCTGACTTAATAAAATTTTGGTTGAAAATTTCCAGATCAATGGTTTTAATAATTTTTGGCACAATTCCACCACCTATAAAAATTCCACCGGTAGCTTTTGTTTTTAATGCAAATTGATTGGCTTCCGTGGCCAGGTATCTAACAAAAAGATCTATGGTTTCTTTACATACAGGGTAATTTCCCTCTAATGCAGCAGTACTTATAACGGCCGCCGGATCTTCATGTGAAATTCGCTCTTGAAACCAGGTTGGCTCCTTTATTCCCCGGGAATTTATAAGGAACTGGTAGATGTCATATATTCCAGGACCGGAGATAATCCTTTCCCAGCTTACCAATCCATATTTTTCATGCAAGAAATGCCATAAATCAGCGTCAAATTTATTCCTGGGACTAAATTCGGAGTGTCCACCTTCGGTAGCAAATGGATGATAGGCCTTTCCATCCCAAAATAATCCTGCTTCACCAAGTCCCGTACCAGGGGAAATAATGACGGCATTCCCGGGTATTTCCGATCCTTTTCTCATTTCCTCAAAATCGGATTCTCCCAGTGCGCCCAATCCAAAAGCATTGGCTTCCATATCATTTATAATCGCAACATTACTTATACCAAGTTCCTTACGGATCTCTTTTTCATCGATTATCCAGGGAAAATTTGTCCCCTCTACAATGCCCTTATTAACCGGCCCTGCAACTCCAAGACACATACTGTCTATTTTCGGAAGATCCTCATTTTTAAATTTATTGACAATTTTCTGAAAAGAGGAGTGATCTTTAGTGATATAGGATTTTTGTTTTATGGGATGGAGCGCTCCATCAACTATTTGATAAAGCGATAAATTGGTCTTTGTACCGCCAACATCAGCGGCCAGTACATAGCCCGATAATTCTTTGAGATCTTTCTGCTTCGGAAAAGCAAGCGGAAACTTATAGTTGCCTTGATGGTTATATTTAAATCCTATAGATCGTTCCATAAATATTGACTAAAATTTCAGAGAATACCATTTAAATATACAATAAAATCAACATAACAGTTATTACCTAAAAGGATTATAGATTGATTAGTTACAACAAAAAAATCTCCGCCATTACGACGGAGATTTTTTTATAATTACAATACTGAATTATTTTTATAATTTCTGAAGTTGAGCTTCAACTTCAGCTTTGGTACCTCTGAAGGTTTTTTCTTCAATATTGGTTTTCCCGTTCTCTGTGGTGGTTATCGTAACTTTCGCAACGGTTTCCTCACCTTCCAAAGACATAATTACCTCAACTTCCTTTGAAATTGCTTGTTCTTCGATCTCGCTCATTTCAATTATAGTGGCACCTTCAGGAGCAACCGGAACATTCTCTATGGCCTGTCCTCCCAAAATTGGAGCAAGCACCAAGCCTATCAAACAGGTAAGTTTGATTAGGATGTTCATAGACGGGCCTGAAGTATCTTTAAATGGATCTCCAACTGTATCTCCGGTTACGGCTGCTTTGTGAGCCTCAGAGCCTTTATAAGTCAACTCACCGTTAATAATCACACCGGCTTCAAATGATTTTTTAGCATTATCCCAGGCACCACCTGCATTGTTTTGAAATATTGCCCAAAGTACACCACTCACAGTTACTCCGGCCATATAACCTCCAAGCATTTCGGCGATCAACAAACTATCATATCCAAAAAGCATTGGCACAAGTGCGATTGCAATAGGGAAACCTATGGTCAACAATCCTGGCAAGCGCATTTCTTTCAAAGCGGCTTCAGTAGAAATCGCGACACATTTATCGTATTCCGGTTTTCCCGTACCTTCCATTATTCCGGGGATATCCCTGAACTGTCGGCGTACTTCCTCAACCATTTTCATAGCTGCTTTCCCTACAGATTTCATAGCCAAAGCTGAAAATACTACAGGTACCATTCCTCCCACAAACAACATCGCCAATACAGGAGCTTTAAAGATATTGATCCCGTCTATCCCTGTTAAGGTTACATAAGCGGCAAAAAGAGCCAGGGAAGTCAATGCTGCAGATGCGATTGCAAAACCCTTTCCTGTTGCGGCGGTAGTGTTTCCAACAGAATCCAGAATATCTGTTCTCTCCCGAACTTCACCTGGCAATTCACTCATCTCGGCAATTCCACCGGCATTGTCAGAAATAGGTCCAAAAGCATCGATAGCCAATTGCATAGCTGTAGTAGCCATCATTGC
>Ga0314774_1001265_pt1 | contig 16605 bp, 15 predicted proteins | sample MetaGCBIA2018_FD_204515 | JGI IMG/M metagenome (GOLD analysis project Ga0314774, IMG submission 204515) | Cryopeg brine microbial communities from Beaufort Sea near Barrow, Alaska, United States - CBIA 2018 | ecosystem: Environmental > Aquatic > Marine > Coastal | place: USA: Alaska | collected... | reverse complement strand
AGAATATGGAATATTTAGTCAACGAGTTAATCCTGCAAAATAAACAATTTCAAATGATGTCTTATCCAAATCGTTCTCATGGCATAAATGAAGGCGAAAACACAACCAGGCATCTATATACCTTGATAACAAATTATCTTATGGAGAATAATAAATAGAAAATTTTCTGCATTGCACAAAAGATTGTAATCAATTATCAAAAAATATTATTAGGGTTTTAGATACTAAACTCCGAACACAATTATTAGGAATAAATCTGAGGTAGGTTTTAGGATCGGGATCGGTAATCTGAAGGTGTCATCTTTTTTAACTCTTTGAATTTCCTGTTAAAGTTCGCAATGTTTTGAAAGCCACAAAGTTCGGAAATTACTGAAATAGAAAGCTCCTGGTTTTTATACAGCAATTTACATGCGTGCTCGATCCTTATTTCGATTAAAAATTGAAAGAAAGTTTTATTTGTACGTTTTTTAAAGTACCGGCAAAAAGCATTTTTGCTCATGTTCGCTTTTTCGGAAATTTCATCTAAAGAAATGGATTCCTGAAAGTGATCCATGGCAAACTGGAAAACCTCATTCATTCGTTTACCATCAAATTCGGTATATTTTTTTCTGTAGACAAAGGAAGACAATGGTTCGTTTTTCGATTGATGAATAATATTCAGTATTTTTAAAAGAGAGGCAATACGTTCAATCCTGTTTAATTGTCTTAGCTTTTTAAAGTTTTTAATAATTCCCCTTTTCTTTGATAAAATCCTAATGCCATATTCTGAATCGTTGAAAAACTGGTCTAGTTCTGATAAGTCACTTAAATTAAAAAAATCTTTTCCAAATGAAGTTTTTGTGAAAAACAACGAATACATCACTGATTCTGATGAGGTATTTAGATCGCTCCGAAATACATGAGGTACATTTTCTCCAATAACAAGAATATCATTTTTATTATAATCTCTAATGCTGTCCCCAACTATTAAAGATCCGGATCCTGCTACAATTAAACTTATCTGGATTTCCTCATGCTGGTGTAGCTGACCATAAAAAATGATTTCATGGTCTTCCTGATAAACAAGGGCATCTTTTTCAGGTTTTGGAATTTTAAAAGGTAAAACGTTCAAAATAAATTCGGTTAAATTTGTAAATTTCCTAAAAACAAAGGTTGCATTCTAATTATGGGGTAATATAATATAAGGATATGATAATAAGTGCAAAATTGATTTTATTAATTAGATTTATTTTTGTTAAAAATAGAACTAATTATGAAAATAAATTGGACTGGCGTGATGCCTGCTGTAACAACAAAGTTTACCGATGATGATCAACTGGATCTCGAAACTTTCGAAAAAAACCTTAACGCTCAATTAGAAGCAGGGGTTTCAGGAATAATTTTAGGTGGCACCCTTGGGGAAGCCAGTACATTAACAAGTGAAGAAAAAGAGGATCTCATAAAATTTACACTGGCTAAAGTAGCGGGGAGAGTTCCCGTGATTATTAATATTGCAGAACAAACCACCAAAAATGCTATAGCCGTGGCACAACGCGCAGAAGAAATTGGGGCCAATGCTTTAATGCTTTTACCTCCGATGCGCTATAGGGCGACGGATCACGAAACTGTACTGTATTTTACGGAAATCGCTAAAAACACTTCTTTGCCAATTATGATTTACAACAATCCTGTAGATTACAAAATTGAGATAACTTTAGAGATGTTATCAGAATTGATAAAAAATGATAATATTCAGGCTATAAAAGAATCGACCCGAGACATCAGTAATGTTACCCGTATCAAAAATAAATTTGGGGATCGTATAAAAATATTTTGTGGGGTAGATACCATTGCATTGGAAAGTTTAGTAGCCGGAGCCGATGGTTGGGTAGCCGGATTGGTAGTTGCCTATCCAGCAGAAACGGTAGCAATTTATAAATTGATCAAAGCTGGGAGAATTGAGGAAGCCGTAAAAATCCATCGTTGGTTTATGCCTTTATTGGAATTGGATATCACTCCACAACTGGTGCAGAACATAAAATTAGCTGAGGTAACTACAGGTCTGGGAACAGAAAATGTAAGACTTCCGAGATTGCCTTTACAGGGAGCAGAAAGGGAGCGTGTTTTATCAATTATAAATAAGGCCAACGAGAATCGACCAACCTTGCCCGATTATAAAAATTTATAATTATCCAACTATAAAAAAACTATGATTACAGGAAAAAATTATATAGGAAACGAACTTTCCGCACAAGGAATTATTACCTACAAAACGATAAATCCGGAAACAAATTCAGAAAATGAATCAACTTTTTATGAAGCTACAAAGGAAGAAGTAGATAGAGCTTTAGAGCTTGCTACTAAAGCTTTTAAAAGTTACAAGAAAACTTCGGATATAGCAAAAGCAGGTTTTTTAGAAGCTATTGCCTCAGAAATGGAAGCTATAGAAGAGGATTTGATTGAAATTTATATTAAAGAATCAGCACTTCCGGCAGGCAGGGCAAAAGGAGAATTTGCAAGAACCACGGGCCAGCTAAGATCGTTTGCAACTATGCTACGTGAAGGGTCTTATGTAGAAGCCATTTTGAGCAAGCCGGAAGGAAAATTTGATATTAGAAGAATGCTAATCCCAATTGGTCCGGTAGCAGTTTTTGGAGCCAGCAATTTCCCGTTTGCCTTTTCCACGGCAGGTGGAGATACTGCAAGCGCGTTGGCCGCCGGCTGTCCGGTAGTCGTGAAATCGCACCCAATGCACGCGGGGACGGGTGAGCTGGTATCTTCCGCAATTATAAAAGCTGCCAAAATCACTGAAATGCCAAATGGGGTTTTCTCTAATTTGAATAGTAGCGGAATTGAAATCGGAAAAATTTTAGTTCAACATCCTGGAATAAAAGCCGTAGGTTTTACCGGTAGTTTTAACGGGGGAATGGCATTATTCAAAATAGCAGCAGGGAGAAAAGAGCCTATTCCTGTTTACGCTGAAATGGGAAGTATCAATCCTGTTGTAGTTTTACCTTCAGCATTAAAAAGTAAAGGGAAATATTGGGCAGAGCAATATGCTTCTTCGATTACCCAGGGATCTGGCCAGTTTTGCACAAGTCCCGGCCTTATTTTGGGTATTTCAGGGGATTCTTTTGATGATTTTGTTTCAATCCTAAATGAAAGAATTGAAGAAATAGAACCAACCTGTATGTTGCATCCAAATATTAAAAAGAAATATGATGAGATGAAGTCCGAGGTTCTTTCTCAAAGAAAGTCCGGCGATACTGGAACAATTGATAAAATTGTCAAAGAAAATTATGGCCTGCCTAATATTGTTACAGTTAAAGGAGCAGATTTTTTAGAGAATAAAACTTTTCACAAAGAAGTATTTGGTCCATTTTCGGTCATAGTTGAATGTGGGGATAAGGAAGAATTAATAGAAATCCTTCAGAATTTAGAAGGGCAATTAACAGGAACCGTTTTGTGTGAAAACCCATTGGAATTAGAGGAATATGCTGAGGCTACCGAAGCGCTAAAAGATTCTGTAGGGAGAATAATTTTTAATAGTGTTCCAACTGGTGTAGAAGTTTCCGCCGCAATGACTCATGGGGGGCCATTTCCGGCAAGTTTGGACAGTAAGTTTACTTCGGTAGGCTTAACAGCTGTTAAAAGATGGGTTCGCCCGGTTTCATATCAAGACTGGCCAAACTCCCTGTTGCCCGAAGCTTTAAAAAACGAAAACCCGTTAGGGATTTTAAGATCTGTCAATGGAAAAATCACTAAAAATATCTTATAGTTAATGGCGAGAAAAACCTTTTTTTGTGTGGATGCTCATACCTGTGGCAATCCGGTGAGGGTGGTGGCAGGTGGTGGTCCTTTTCTGGAAGGCAGCAATATGAGTGCTAAGAGGCAGCATTTTTTAAGAGAATTCGACTGGATTAGAAAAGGTTTAATGTACGAACCACGTGGCCATGATATGATGAGCGGAAGTATTCTTTTTCCACCCTCAGATCCTAATAACGATGCCGGCATTCTTTTTATCGAAACCAGTGGCTGTCTGCCCATGTGTGGGCATGGAACCATTGGTACGGTAACGGTAATGATTGAAGAAGGTCTGGTAACACCAAACAAACCTGGATTTTTAAACCTGGAAACCCCCGCAGGATTGATAAAGGTTTCTTACCTTCAAGAGGGAAAAAAAGTTAAATCCGTAAAGTTTACCAATGTTAAATCTTATTTGGCAGAGGAGAATATCTTAATTGAATGCCCTGTCTTAGGTTTACTTTCTGTAGACGTTTCTTATGGAGGCAATTTCTACGCAATTGTGGAAGTTCAGGAGAATTTTAAAGGTATAGGGAATTATCAGGTTGGAGATCTTATTTCCTGGAGTAGGGAATTACGTAAAAACCTCAACCAAGCCTATTCATTTATTCATCCTGAAGATCCTACTATTAACGGATTGAGTCATATTTTATGGACAGGTGCTACTATTGACAGCAATTCAACTGCTAGAAATGCAGTTTTCTATGGGGATAAAGGGATAGATCGCTCTCCTTGTGGAACAGGAACTTCTGCACGAATGGCACAGTGGTACAATAAAGGCAAGTTAAAAAAGGGAGAAAATTTTATTCACGAGAGTGTTATTGGCAGTAAATTTATTGGAAGAATAGAAGAAGAGAGTGAATTGGCAGGTAAAAAGGCTATAATCCCTTCAATTGAAGGATGGGCACATGTTACCGGCTATAATAACATTATTATTGATGACGATGATCCTTACGCTCATGGTTTTCAGGTTTTATAACTAATAAATGGATATCAATTGAAAAAAATTATAATATTAGGGGGAGGAATCTCCGGTTTGTGCTCTGCATATTACCTGGTTAAAGAGGGTTATGACGTAACGGTCATAGATAGGAATGATATTACTACCGGTGCTTCTTTTATAAATGCCGGTTACATTACTCCAAGCCATTTTATTTCTTTGGCGGCACCGGGAATGATATCCAAGGGTATAAGATGGATGTTTGACAGTTCAAGTCCGTTTTATGTTAAGCCAAGACTGGATTTTGACTTCTTTAAGTGGGTTTTAAGATTCAAACAATCGGCTACTTTAGATAAGGTTGAAAAAGCAATTCCTGTTCTTAAGGATATCAACTTAAAAAGCCAGGGACTTTATGAAGAAATCCTTTCTTCCCTGGATTTTCAATTTCATTATGAACGCTCAGGTTTATTAATGGCTTATTGTTCTGTTAAAAGTGAAGAAGAAGAATTAAAGATAGCCGAACGTGCTCAAAAAGAGGGCTTAGAAGCCAGGCATCTTACAAGGGAGCAGTTACGGAAGATACAACCTGATTTTTCAGAAAAAATATTGGGCGCCATACACTATGAATGTGACAGCCATACCACGCCATCTCGTTTTATGCTAAGTATGAAAAATTGGTTAAAGGAGAATGGAGTACATTTTGAACTTAATCATGAGATTAATAAAATAAATTTCTTGAAAAATAAAATTGTTTCCGTAGAAAGCAAGAATGCAACCTTTGAGTTGGATGAGCTTGTTTTAGCTACAGGAAGTTGGACTTCTTCATTGGTAAAATCATTAGGTCTAAATATCCCCGTGCAGGGCGGCAAGGGGTATAGCATGGACGTTTATCGATCAACGGGAATCACAATCCCGGCAGTTTTGGTGGAAGCTAAAGTAGCGGTTACCCCTATGGATGGCTTTGTTCGGTTTGCAGGTACTATGGAATTTTCGGGCAACAATTCAATCATAAGATCAAACAGGGTAGAGGCTATTGCTAATTCGGTTAAAAATTATTACAGGAATATTGAATTGACGGGAGAGGAAAAAGAAGCAGCCCATTCAGGCTTAAGACCTGTCTCTCCTGATGGTTTACCATATATTGGCAAATCTTCAAAATATGAAAATCTAACTATTGCAACGGGTCATTCCATGATGGGATGGAGTTTAGGGCCAATTACCGGAAAACTCGTTTCACAACTGATAGCTAAAAAAAATCCATCTATAAATTTAGATCCTTTTAAACCGGAGCGTTTTAAATAGTATTTTTTGGGCTGCCCATCTAAAAACAAATATGTTAGATTAGGGATTCTCAGGCATTTTTATTTTCAAACTTTTAGATGATAGTATGTCGTTTTAACAAAAATATGGACTAATAAAGGTCCTGTGTTTATTAAACATTACATTTAACAAAAGACACCCAATCAATGAAAAATATTGTCCTGATAGATGATGACTTTATAAATAAAAACACTGATTTTTCAGAACTCATTGCTGAAATTAAAAGCGCTTTTGCGTCATCAAATATTGAAGTTCCAATGCGTCACCACCATGATTTTTCCAATCCAAAAGAAGGAGTGGATTCCACCCTTTTGTTAATGCCCGCATGGAGCCCGAGTGAAGTGGCAGGTGTTAAAATTGCAACGGTGAGCCCGAATAATGGCAAATTTAACTTGCCGTCAATTCAAGGGACATATATTTATTTGGATGCGCATAAAGGAATGGTAAAAGCAATTTTAGCAGCCAAGTCTTTAACAGCAAAACGAACTGCAGCAACTTCAGCATTGGCATCATTTTATTTATCAAAGAAAGACGCTTCTTCATTATTAATGATTGGAACAGGTGCGCTTTCTAAAAACCTGATTTTAGCACATGCCAGTGTTCGTCCTATAAAAACAGTTTATGTTTGGGGTAGAAATTTAGAAAAAGCAAAAGCCATTTGCAAAGAATTGGGAAATGAAACATTTTTAATTGAAGCAGTTGAAACTATTGAGGAAATTATTTCAAAAGTGGATATTATTTCTTGTGCCACACTTTCAAAAACACCCCTGGTTTTAGGGAATTATTTAAAAGAAGGTCAGCATGTTGATTTGGTTGGGGCTTATAAAAAAGACATGCGTGAAGCTGATGATGAAGCTATTAAGAAATCACAAATCTTCGTCGATACTTATCAAGGAGGGCTCAAAGAAAGCGGTGATATCGTAATTCCGCTTCAAAACGGAACAATTAAAGAAAGTGATATAAAAGCCGATTTATTTGAATTATGCTCAAATAAGAAGCAGGGAAGAAAATCAGATAAGGAAATAACTTTTTTTAAATCTGTAGGCCATGCATTGGAAGATTTAACTGCTGCAACTTATTATTATAACAAAAACATGAATGCGTAAAACCTACCAAAACATATTAAATAATACTGAATTTACACCGCACAAGGATTGGCTGCAAATTAAAACAATTGATATGCATACAGGCGGGGAGCCGCTACGTATAATTGTCAAAGGATTTCCTGGGTTAAAAGGAAATTCAGTATTGGATTACAGGAGGTATTGTAAAGAAAATTACGACTATTTACGCACTGCTTTAATGTTCGAACCTCGTGGACATGCCGATATGTATGGCTGTATTCTAGTGCCTGCAAATGACGCAGATGGCGATTTTGGGGTTATTTTTTTACATAATGAAGGCTATTCCACCATGTGTGGGCATGCCATTATTGCAATTTCTACTTTGGCCGTAGAAATGAATTGGATTGAAGTAAAAGAAGGTGATAATATTTTAAAAATTGATGCTCCCTGCGGAAGAATTATAGCTTTTGTGAACATAAAAGAAGGTGAAGTATCGGGAGTTCGTTTTCATTGCGTGCCAAGTTTTGTTGTTGGTTTGGACAGGACCGTTAAAGTTGAAGGATTGGGAACCATAAAATATGATTTGGCATATGGTGGCGCTTTTTATGCTTATGTCAATATGAATAAAAACAACTTTGATTTTGATTTAACCCCGGACTCTTATAGGACAATTATCTCAAAAGGAATGGATATTAAGCGTGCTGTTATGAAACAGGATAAAGAAATTTTGCACCCTTTTGAAAATGATTTGAGCTTTTTATACGGAACTATTTTTATTGGGGATTCCTTACATAAAGATATAGACAGTAGGAATGTATGTGTTTTTGCGGAGGGAGAGGTAGATCGCAGTCCAACCGGTTCTGGAGTTTCAGGCAGGATGGCCATTCATAAAGCGCGAAAGGAAATTGATTTTGGCGAAACCATGAAAATTGAAAGCATTACGGATGCTGTTTTCATTGGCTCGGTTATTTCTGAAGAAGATTATGGCCCTTTTACCGCGGTAATTCCTCAAGTGGAAGGAACTGCATATATTACTGGAATGCACACTTTTATAATAGACCCTAAGGATCCAATGAAAAACGGGTTTATTTTAAGATAAAAAACCAAAAGCGTCAAGCCGAATATTAACTCAAAGTAATCTTAAAATTTATAGATAAGAATTTACAGATTATGTTGAAATTAGAATTTCTCATTTTGGCACCTTATGGAAACATCAGGAACCCATCAACATTTCAATTTCGTCAATTTCAATAGGCAGGTCTGCGGTTAAATTAAAATTCCCATTTTCGGTAATTAAATAATCATTTTCCAAACGACAACCAATACCTTCTTCAGCAATATAAATTCCAGGCTCACAGGTTAGTACCATTCCTGCTTCAAATGCCCGGGTATATAAACCCACGTCATGAACGTCCAGGCCAATAAAATGAGCTGTTCCATGCATAAAGTACTTTTTATATAACGGATTTTCAGGGTCCTGGTTTTTAACTTTATCAGTATCGAGCACCCCCAAATTGATCAGTTGCTGTTCGACCAAACTTGCCATTTGTTTTTCATATTCGGCTGAGACCACTCCTGGTTTTAACAATTTAGCCCCCTCCTTTAAACAATATAAAACTGCATTGTAGACTTCTTTCTGTCTTTTTGAAAACTTCCCGTTCACGGGAAAACAACGCGTAGTATCTGAATTGTAATTTGCATAACACACCCCAAAATCCATTAAAATCATATCGCCATCATTACAAACTGCATCATTGGTGTTGTAATGCAAGGAGCAGGCATTTGCCCCAGAAGCCACAATTGGCATAAATGCGTTGCGTTTGGCACCTTTTCTTATTAATTCGTAGGTCAATTCCGCTTCCAATTCGTACTCCATCATGCCCGGTTTTACAGATTTTAAAACCCTTTTAAAACTATCAACACTTATATTGGCTGCTGTTTGTAACAGTACGATTTCTTCATCCGATTTAATTTGACGAAGTTCCCGGGTAATTTTTGCTGCGCGCCTGTAATTATGCAGGGGATATTTTTCTTTGCAGATGGCGATCATCCTGTCTTGCCGGGTCAACATTTCGGTAGTTAATGATTTTTTATGTTCATTATGGCCCAGATAAAAAGTGTCTGCCTCAAACGCCATATATTGTAGTGTCAGGTCAAAATCCTGCGACCATTTTACGTTTTTGACGCCTGAAACCTCAAAAGCCTTTTCTTGCGTCAACTTGTCGCCTTCCCAAATTTTAATGAGTTCGCTGGTTTCTTTCACAAATAAAATTTCCCTGTTTCCAGGCAAAGCAGCATCCGGATACAACACTAAAATAGATTCTTCCTGATCGACACCGCTTAAATAAAACAAATCGTTATTCTGTGAAAATCCCATTCTGTCATCTGCATTGTTGGGCATCACATCATTTGAAGTGAATATCGCGATTGAATTTGGTTCCATTTTTTCCGTAAAATTTTGTCTGTTTTTAATAAATAATGCGGAAGGAATCTGCGCGTATCTCATGCTTTTTAAATTAGTTAAATTCTTTGCTGAAAAAGCCTAAATTAGAAAATATTATTTTCAGGTTAAAATTAATTTTCAAGAAAATTTTAACTCATAAAATGCCCTTAAGACCAGACTGGAAAGGAAGCAATACATTAAAAAACAAGGTTTCTTTGAATATGTGCAGACGCACACCTATATTTTATATCTTACCAAGTCGAGGATCAAACATGGTTTTTTCCGGTATTGCCCCATAAACCGGGTGTATATGTGCCTGAAGCTATCACCTGGTTTTTGGACAGTTGTGATTATGAAAAGATGCCTTTACCCCCTGGATAAAATCAATATTTCGTTACTTTATACTTTAATAGCACGTTGTACCTAATTCGAGTAAAAGAACATTTATGAATAAAAGAATATTGACAATTATAGTATTCACTCTATTAACTTTAGCCGTGAACGCTCAAAGCAATGAATTACTAATTGGTAAATGGGTATTTATGGATGCATATAACAAAGAAAAGATTGATGAAGCTGGATTACAGATGTTGAAAACAGATATAATAAATAAAATGACATTTGATTTTAAGCAAAATTCTAGTTTTAGTTCGTTTGTGATGGGCGAAACAATGAATGGAACTTGGCTTTTGACAAAAGATTCGAAAAAAGTTCTAATAAAAACTCCTGATGGCCCATTCGAGTTTCAAATTCTAAAGCTGACGAAAACTGAGCTAGCACTAAAAATTGGATTAGGTGAGTTTCTTATGAAAAAAACTAAAAACTAAAGAATATAACCAGGTTCGACATCGTTTAATTAGCAAATAGCGGGTATTCCGGTGAAAAGGGATATTTTAGAAACCAAGTAGCATAACAACTAAGACGACAATCCCGATAGCTCGGGAGCATACCAACACCAGGCTACTTGCGTTAGCCAAGGCCTTCGCAACAATTTGAACAAATAATACTGAATAAGAAGCTAGCATTAATGGACATAAATTTTTCTCAAATAGAAATTACCGAAAAGGAAATAGTTTTAAACTTGTTTAAAGAAGCAGCTATAAAAATAGCAAAAATGAATATTGACCATTGGCAATATTGGAAAAACCCACCTTTAGAGAAGATAGAATGGGTAGAAGAGGGGATAAGAAAGGGGGAATTTTATTTTATAAAAAACACTGAATCTACAACTATCGGAATGGTTAGGATTTTAAAGGAAGATTTGTTGTATTGGGGCAAACAGGAAGAAAAATCCCTTTATATCCATTCCTTGGTTGTTAAGGACAAATATGGAGGTAAGGGAATAGGACAAGCTATACTCGAACAGATTAAGAAGGAGGCAAAAAATAGCGGGTGCAAATATTTGAGACTTGATGCCGATTCCAAAAATCCAAAGCTTTGCTCATATTATGAAAAACAGGGATTTGATAAAGTTAGAGCCAAAGAATTGCCCATGTCTATATACAATCTTTATCAAAAGGAATTGGAATAACAAGCTACTGCCAATAATAATTAAGCTGTGCCGCAGCAAATGCGCGCTTCCTTAAATCCTATTATGTTTATTGAAGTAATTTTTAATCACCACCAATTGCAAAATCGCCAATATTGAAAATAACACAAAACTGAAGGTAAATGTTTCTGAAAGCTGAATTCTTTCAAATAAATTAATTGAAGGTATTTTATCAAATATGGCAAAATGAATAGTAGGGATTAATAAAGAATCCTGAGAAGCTCCAGTTAAAATAAAAATACACAAAGCGACAAATGCAACGGCAATTGCAGCCCAGGCCGATTTTGATATCAATGGTCGATATACTTTTGATAAGGAAAGCTCACTTTCCATTTTCACGGAATCCATTACTTTATTTAAAAAATCGGCAGAAGGCTTTTCAACATTCGCTTCTTTCATTATATATTTTGTAAACTCCTCTATGTTTTTCTCGGTCTTCATATTAAATCAATTGTATTTGGTCCAATAACATTTTTTAATAATCCGGCTAACTTTTTTCGGGATCTGAATAATTTTATTTTGATATTGTCTTCGGATAAATCGACAACTTTTGAGATTTCCTTTATTGGCAATTCTTCAAAATAATATAAAGTAATAATAACCCGCTCATCTTCGCTTAATTTAAAAAGTGCGTCGTTAATGATTTGTTTTCGCTCTTTATCATGTAAAAATTTAAGTGAATCGTCCGTAATTCCTATATTCTGTTCTTTAAAGTTATCAATATTCCCTGACCTAATTTGCCTTTTATTTAGTTTCAAAGCATCTAAACTGGCATAATATGCAATTTTATAAATCCAGGTTGAAAATTTGGAATCTCCTTTAAATTTATTTAGATTTTTATAAGCTTTTACAAATACATCTTGTGCAACTTCCTCTGCTTCTTCCCGGTTTTTAACAATTCTTATCGTTAGTGTATACACCATATGCTTATACTTTTCAACTAAAAAAGCATAAGCATTTACGTTTCCTTTTAAGGTTTGTTGAATATAGTATTCGTCGGGTTTGGTGCTCATTTTGATTGTATGACGACTTTTTACCTAAGGCGGTTACAATTTAATATAATAATAATTGTCTTTTTTTGTAACCTGGCTAAAATAATGTTCGTCATACGGTTAAACAATTAAAAACTAAAATTATATATTATGGAAGCAGCACTTGTATTTATCTCACTATTCATCGTGATTTTTGGAATTTTTTATTTGCATTTTTCAACCAGGAACAAAGAAAGATTGGCTTTAATTGAAAAAGGAGCCGATGCAAGTATTTTTTTTAGCGCAAAAGCAGCTCAAAAAAATTCGTCCGTGCCTGTTTGGAAAATTTTAATTCTCAATATATCCGTATTACTGATGGGTATAGGTGCCGGAGTTTTTATAGGCGCTTTATTAGAAGCTTATACCTTAATTAAAGAAGAAGTTAGCTATACAGGTTCAATCTTTTTAATGGCCGGACTTGGACTATATATTGGGTTTTCATTATCCAAAAAATTGGTTGAAAAGGAAAAGTAATTCCACTTTAGCAATAAGTTGAGTTTTTCTTTTTGAATCGGTCAAGAGTTTGTATCTCAGGTGTCGTATGATTGGTGACTTTCACGAGCCAGGTTATTTGATTGTCCAATCATAAAAACGAATTGGGAATCAAAAAAGGTGATCTGTTTCCAGACCACCTTTTAACTTTAAATAATGCTGCTGCCATTACTGCTTTTTATGGATTTAAATCAATAATCTTCACATCCCAGTTGCTAAGTTTTTTAATGATCCCTGTTTTTTTCCGGCGCTGAAATCAAGCCAGGTCGAAGCGGTCAAGATTCATTACCTTGTTCCAGGCTGCCACAAAGTCTTTTACAAACTTCTCTTGCGAGTCCTCGCATCCATATACTTCAGCGATGGCGCGAAGTTCTGAGTTTGAACCGAAGATAAGATCTATACGGGTACCGGTCCACTTAAGTTCGCCTGTTGCACGATCACGACCTTCAAACAGGTCCTGGGAATCTGAAGTCGCCTTCCAGGTCGTGCCTAAATCGAGCAGGTTGACGAAAAAGTCGTTGGTGAGTGTCTCCGGACGTCTGGTGAATACTCCGTGACTGGTCTGGCCATAGTTCGTGTCAAGGACACGCATACCTCCAACCAGAGCAGTCATTTCAGGCACGGTCAGTGTCATAAGTTGTGCTTTGTCCACCAACATTTCCTCTGTCGATATTGCGTACTTGCTTTTCGAGTAGTTGCGGAATCCGTCGGCAAACGGCTCGAGGACAGCAAAGGATTCTATATCTGTTTGCTCTTTTGAGGCATCAGCTCGTCCCGGGCTGAAAGGCACTGTAATTTCATGACCGGCATTTTTCGCTGCCTTCTCAACTCCTGCGCATCCGCCCAGTACGATCAGGTCTGCCATCGAAACCATCTTTCCGGAAGGCTCAGTACCCTTGAATTCTTTTTGAATGCCCTCAAGCCTCTCCAGTACAGTTGACAGTTGTGTAGGATTATTGACTTCCCAATTCTTTTGAGGGGCAAGCCGAATGCGCCCTCCGTTTGCACCACCGCGTTTATCGGAGCCACGGAAGGTTGATGCTGAGGCCCAGGCGGTTGACGCCAATTGGGATACAGACAGTCCTGAAGCAAGTATTTTAGCCTTCAGTTCAGCGATGTCATTTTCGTCAATTAGTTGATGTGTAACAGCTGGGATAGGGTCTTGCCAGATCAATTCTTCCTTGGGCACTTCCGGTCCCAGATAGCGTTCTTTTGGCCCCATATCACGGTGCGTTAACTTGAACCATGCAAGGGCAAAGGCGTTTGCAAATTCATCCGGATTCTCGAAGAAATGTCTTGAAATTGGCTCGTAGATAGGATCCACTCTCAGGGAAAGATCAGTGGTGAGCATAAATGGCGCATGGCTCTTTGATGGATCATGGGCATCCGGCACAGTACCAGCACCTGCTCCATCCTTAGGTTTCCATTGAAACGCACCAGCAGGACTTTTTGTAAGCTCCCATTCGAAGCCGAACAGGTTCTCAAAGAAGTTGTTGTCCCACTTCGTTGGTGTTGTAGTCCAGGCTCCTTCGAGACCACTGGTAATTGTATCACCTGCATTTCCACTTCCGAAGGTGTTTTTCCAACCGAGTCCTTGCTGCTCAATACCCGCGGCTGCCGGTTCCAGTTCAACATACTTACCTGGGTCGGCAGCGCCATGGGTTTTGCCGAAGGTGTGCCCCCCGGCAATAAGCGCGACAGTTTCATAGTCATTCATGGCCATACGGGCAAAAGTCTCACGAATGTCATGGGCTGCTGCGATTGGATCTGGCACTCCGTTGGGACCTTCCGGGTTGACGTAGATCAGACCCATTTGAACAGCAGCAAGAGGATTCTCCAGTTCGCGGTCTCCGGAATATCTTTTGTCTCCCAGCCATTCGCCTTCAGAACCCCAATAGATGTCTTCCGAAGGTTCCCAAATATCCTCACGTCCTCCTGCAAAACCGAAAGTCTTGAAGCCCATTGACTCCAGGGCACAATTACCGGTAAGGACCAACAGATCTGCCCACGAAATTTTCCTGCCGTATTTCTTTTTGATTGGCCATAACAGTAAGCGTGCCTTGTCCAGGTTCGCATTGTCTGGCCAACTATTGAGTGGTGCAAAACGCTGGGTGCCAAAACCCGCGCCACCACGACCATCAGCTATACGATACGTACCTGCACTGTGCCATGCCATCCGAATAAAGAACGGCCCGTAATGACCGTAGTCAGCCGGCCACCAGTCCTGGGAGTTAGTCATAAGGTCGAAGATGTCTTTTTTTACCGCATCCAGGTCGAGGCTCCTGAACTCCTCTGCATACTTGAACGTCGCGCCCATCGGATTGGACAGGGAAGAATGTTGACGGAGAATGTTCAACTTCAACTGATTTGGCCACCAGTCACGGTTACTTCTACCACCATTGCTAAACGGACACTTGCTTTCACTTTTGCTAACGTCTGCTAATTTTCCATGAGAATCTGTGTTATTTTCCATTTTTAATAAATTTGAAATTTTAATAGTCTAATTTACAAAAAATCTTTGTGATAATTTTTATCTATTAATTTTATTTAATTATAGATTAAATCTATATATTCCAATTTTTGTCATTCATCTATTTAACTTATCAGTACTTTAAAGTGCATAAATTAAGAAGTACTTTGAGTGTTGAGAAAAATTAAAGTGGTCTGATATTTATAAAAAACAACATAATTTTATGGAAACAGCTCTCTGTATCCACAAGTTAAAAATTCACCATCCTGTATCACTAATAAAATTTAAGCCTCTTTTATAGTAGCATTTTAGGTGCTCCAAATTTTATAAATTGATTAATTATAATAATAGCATTATATTTGGTAAAAACTGAAAATCTAAAGATATGAGATTCGCGATAAGCTATTTAAGTACTGCAAACAAGGATCTCAACCAGGATGAAGTTGCAGAACTTTTGGACCTGACCGAGATCAGGAATAATAACGCGGGTGTAAACGGGTTGCTTATTTATTCCGACGGCAATTTTTTTGAGGTTATAGAAGGTGAAGAAACCAAGATCAAGGAACTATTTGAAAATATCAAAGTAGATCCCCGACACAGAAATATACTGATTGTTTTTGAAAAAAGTATCGATAAACCGCTGTTCGACGACAAGGAGGCCAATTTTATTTCGGAAAATACTAAACACCGTCAAATGGAGGTGGAAAATTTTCTCTTTTACATTAAAGATCTTGATGAAAGTACACAAAAGGCAGTAAGGAATATTCTAACGGCAATGGGTAAAAACAGTTAATTCAGTAAAATTCTATACTGCTTTACATTAGTCAATTCAGGCTCTCAAAATTTTGGTATTAGATCAGTTATAGAGAATTACATTAGAATAAAGGACCACCAAGTTCTTAAAACTTTCTTACCCCGGATGTTTTTCTCAATTGAAAGCATTTTCAGTTCCAGCGTCATTCTTTAGCGTTGTAATTCCTTTTCTTTGATATAAATAAAAAATGACTGGAATTTTCAGGATTTTTAAGCTGTTGTAGGGCAATCCAAATTTCACAAAAACACCTCCCGGCTCAAAGATAAATTTGTTGATGGAAGAGGGACCATTTTTCCATAAAAGAAGCGTATATTATACAGGTTTCGCCGAAAGTGCCGGATGCTAAAAACGGTGTGGCTCTCATAGATTTCGCCCTTTTTATGAAGGTTCTGAGAATCCAAAACCCGGTAGTACCGGCCAGACAATTGAGATTTGTCAAAAGGATAAGCTGCCATTTCTTACCCTGAAAGAGTGGGTTCGATCGCTTAAAAAAAATAGTAAATGAACAAGAAAATACTTTACCTGGATATGGACGGCGTAGTTGCTGATTTCGAAAAAAGGATAGGGGAGTTGTCCCCGGATCTCAAAAACTTTGAAAGTTTTGAGGATCAGGAACTGTTATCTGATAAAATAGATCAGATTTGTTTTGCCAATCCCAAGATCTATAACGATCTGCCACCAATAGAAGGTGCCATTGCT
>Ga0314774_1001263_pt1 | contig 16617 bp, 4 predicted proteins | sample MetaGCBIA2018_FD_204515 | JGI IMG/M metagenome (GOLD analysis project Ga0314774, IMG submission 204515) | Cryopeg brine microbial communities from Beaufort Sea near Barrow, Alaska, United States - CBIA 2018 | ecosystem: Environmental > Aquatic > Marine > Coastal | place: USA: Alaska | collected... | reverse complement strand
GGTAAGTCATCTCCTCCCCCTCATACACCACCGCAATGGCATCAGGACGCTCTCCAACCTGATGAGCAAATAAATCTAACACCGTCTCCCCTTCAGGATATTCCACATCCGTAGCATTGAAGTCCTCTAAAAGCTGCTTTCTTTCCGTGGGAGGAAGCATATCCATATCACCTAATAAGCCTTCTGGATGGGCTAACACCTGGGTTACCAACTTCTGATAATATCCCGCAAAACGCTCCACCGTAGAACGATCAAAAAGCTCTTTGGCATATTCTAAGGTTAAAACCAAATTTTCACCATCCTCGCGGGCCGTTAATGTAAGATCAAACTTCGAAAGTACTTCTCCCCAATCATATTCCTCTAACTCAAGACCCGGAAGCTCGATCTTTTCTTCTTCAAAATTCTCATAGGCAAACATGACATCAAAAAGAGGATTGCGCTCAAGATTCCGATCCAAATCCAAGGAATCTATCAACTCCTCGTACTGAAAATCCTGATGATCAAAATAAGATAAACTACGATCCTTAACATCCCTTAAATATTCACGAAAGCTTATCCCCCTTTCAGCCTCTAGACGAAAAGCAAGTGTATTGACAAACATCCCAAGCATCTGGGATACATCCGCATGGGGACGCCCCGCTGTCGGTACACCAATCACAATATCTTCCTGATTCCCCAAGCCCCGTAATAAAAGACCATAAATACTCAACAATACCATAAACATCGTACTCCCCTCAGAATCTCCAAGAGAACGAAGGGAACGCACCTGAGAGGAATGAAGATTAAATTCTACCTGACCCCCGGAATGATCACGCTGTGCAGGACGACGATGATCCGTAGGAAGCTCCAAATAAGAAGGCACATCAGCATAAACATCAAGCCAAAAATCACGCTGTGTAGCTACACGAGATTGCTCAGCACTACTCTGTTGCCACTCCGCATAATCCTTATATTGCAAATCCAGGGAAGGAAGAGATTCCCCATGGTATAAAGAAACAAAGTCTCGAATGAAAATACCCTGAGATACCCCATCCATTACTATGTGATGCATATCCAACATTAATAAATGCTCCCTCTGGGAAAAACTTATCACACCAGCACGAAGAAGAGGAGCAGAACCAAGATCAAAAGGACGAACAAAATCGGATAATAGCGCAGACTCTTCCCCCTGTCTTATATCTTCATATCGCTCCAGGGTAAATTCAAAGTCAGATAAAACTTCCTGATAAACCTCACCATCGCGAAGTACAAAACGAGTACGTAAAATTTCATGCCGATCCAATAAAGCTTTGAACGTAAGCTCTAATCTAACGAGGTCTACCAATCCAGTGATTTTTATATAATAAGGCATGTTGTATGCGGTAGAAGTTGAATTCAATTGAAATAACACATACAACCTTTTTTGTGCAGACGAAAGAACATAACTATGTTTTTTTAAGCTTCTTTTTATTGCCCCTCTTTTGGTATCATCCTTAGATTTTATATAACTAAGTAATTGATTCTTGTTACTTTTTATTTCCTTAATTAAATCCTCAGAATATGAATCTTTTGGAATTTGAAGCTTTAAATCCCCATCCTGAATTTGAATTCTGATATTTTTATCCTTAAGTTTTTTTATTAATTCTCTCATACTAAATAGTTATGTCAATGTTATCAGGATTTTCGGTTTCTCCTTTTTTAGAATTTTCTAGCCATAATTGAGAATCTATCGAATCACTGACATCCTTGATTGTTGGACTTTCGAAAAATTCAGGAATAGAGAGTTCAACATTCAATTCTTTAGATATCCTATTTGCTAATATCATTACACTTAATGATTGTCCACCTAGTTCGAAAAAAGAATTATTTATACCTATTTCTTCGGGAGAAATAGAAAGTATTTCAGCCCATATATTCTGAAGTTGCTGCTGAACTTCCTTCTGAGGAGCGGTTACTGTTTTTATACTTCTATTTAATGTAGGATCAGGTAACTTATTTTTATCAATCTTACCATTATTATTAAGCGGGAATTTTTCCATAGAAATAAAATAGGAAGGGACCATATAACTTGGTAGTACTTTTTCACTCTGCTCCTTAATTTGTTTAGAACTAATTTTCTCATTAGTAACATAATAACTTACCAAATGGTTAGCTCCATTAATTTTGATAACTACCACAATGGATTCTGCAATATTTGAAAAGTCTCGAATTATCGATTCAACCTCACCTAATTCAATTCTATGTCCCCGTATCTTTACCTGTTCATCCTTACGTCCATGAAACCTTAGATTACCGTCATCTAGCCATTTTCCAAAATCACCTGTTTTATACATCCTTGTTTCATCGTTGGAAAAGGGATCAGTTGAAAAACATTCTTTAGTTTTCTCAAGGTTATTTAGATATCCTCTTCCTACTCCAATACCCGATACATAGATTTCACCTTTAACGCCAATTGGACATAATGATCTATTTTCATCCAAAATATAGACTCTTATATTTTGAATGGGTTTTCCTATGGGTATATCAACTTCCTTAGGAACACCATTCATTATGTAAAGACTAACATCATCTGAAGCTTCTGCAGGGCCATAAGCATTAATTACCGGTACGGTGGGGAATTCTTTAAACCACTCCTCGATTAATCGCCTGTTTACTTTTTCCCCAGTCACAAGTAATTGGCGTAAACTTTGCATTTTATTATCCTGACTATCTTTACATAAATCTAAAATGGCTTTTAAATGACTCGGGACCAGTTGTAAAATATTTATTTCATAATTATCAATAGTATCCATAAATAACTGGACAGCTTTAATTTTAATATCTTCTATAAAACAGCAAGTACCACCAACTATAAGCGCATTTAACATTTGCCATACTGAAATATCAAAAGTGAGGGGAGCTGTTTGAGCTATTTGACTACTTGTGTTTAATGATAGCTCATCTCGCATTGCATATAAGTGGTTAATTAATCCCGCATGCTCTATCATAACTCCCTTTGGTGTACCCGTGGAGCCTGATGTAAATAAAACATATGCTAAATCTTTCAATGAATATTTGAAATGCATCTCAGAATCATCAAGATGCTTTCTGTTTATATAAAAATCTTTCATCAAGGAGTCCTCTATAACATAAGACACATTAGCCTCCTTTAAAAGAATATTAATTCTTTCTTCGGGAAATTTAGGATCAATCGGCATATAGGCCTTCTTAATTTTAAATAAAGCTATAATGGAAATAAGAACATCGGGACTTCTTTCTAGATTTATTCCTACTAAATCGCCATCGATGCCAATTTTATTAAGTAAATAAGATGAAAATTGATTGCTAATAAGATCTAATTCTCTATAGGTAAGTTTTTTCGAATTTGATTTTAAAGCAATGTTTTCTGGATATAATTTCACTATTGATTTGAATTCATCCAGGAATGTTTTCTCTATTTTAACTTTTGGTTGTGCGAGATTAAAATTGTTTAATAAAAGTTTCTTCTCCTTCTGATTTAATATCTCTATCTCATAGATTGAAATCTTAGAATTATTTACCACGACACTTAAAATTCTTCCAAACTGATCGATAATTCTTTGAGCATGTGTTTTTTCAAATCTGGCACTATTATAAGATAAATAACTCTTGGAGAGAGTATTTCCATTGATTACCCACGTAAAATCATTTTTTCTACTCCGGGGTTTATATGACTTTTCTGATTTAAAATAACTAAATTCTATTAATGGAAATTCCTTAAGATCAACATCGACTTCATTTAAAAACTTTTCAAAACCATCGTAATTAGCGATGTCCTGATTTAGATTTCTTTCTACATTATTTACTAGATCCTGAAATGATAAATTTTTAAAATTATTGACTCTTAATAGGATATTGACATCCCCTTTCTTTGACTTTAAATGAGTCGGTATATTCAACGCAAATAAACCAATATCATCAGATAAAGAATATCGGGAACATAACACAAGAAGACAGGATATTAAAAAAACATATTGCTCTTTTTCCGAAGTTGCATTTCTTTTAAATCCTTCTATAATATACTGATCAATATTCAAACTAATTTGCTCGAAAGTCTCTTGTGATTTACTATGGATTATCGGCTCTATATAATTTTCGAATCGAAAAGTATCAAGACGATTCTTCCAATAATTCAAGGAATTTTCTCTAACTAACTTATCGCTTTGGTGATCTGAAATAAAGTTTTCCATTTTTTTACTTTTATACCTAAAGAATATCCCTTCTAATAAAAATTGAAATTATTCGTTGTACTCGATGATTTATTTGTTTTTCCATTTAAAATATCAGATAATAATTTGCTTATGGAGACGAAAGAATGATCAGTGATGGATCGGATGATATTTATAAACAATTCCTTCATCTCGAAGATATCTTCTCCTGAAAAGTAGGAAGCAGAATATTCAAAATACATATTGAATAAATCTGGTTCTTCGGAAATAGTAAATGTTAATGGAAATTTTGTTTGCTTTTCGAGTACATGCTCGTAAATAAAATCAGCTTGGTCAGATTGTTTTCCTAAAGAAAAGTTCTGATAAACAAACATGATATCAAATAAATTAGTAATTCGATTATCCCGCTTCTTATTAAGATGACTAATCAAATCTGATAAATCAAATAATTGATGCTGATGGGCTAAAATTAGTTGCTGGCTCAACTTTTCTAACATTTCATTAAATGAACTTTCATAGTCCACAGAAAATCGAATCGGTGGGGTTTTAACAAACATACCGATCACTTGGGACATTTCTTCATGTACTCGTCCAGAGGAGTTAGTACCAACCACCAAATCATCCTGTTGTAAATATTTGGATAGAACAATAAAGTAAATGGTATAGAAAAGTGAATAATTGGTCTTATTTCCTGCCACAAATTTCTCGAATAATGGCTGAAGCTTCTCTTTACTTATCGAGAAGTGAAGCTCCTGTAATTCTCCACTATCAGAAACAAGTGATTTTTTATTCTCCCACCTAATTGATGGAATTTTATTTTCATAATTTGTTAACCAAAATTGTCTGTGTTTCAAATATTCTTCCGATTTTCTATAAGAATTTTCCCATTCGCAATAATCTTTAAAATCAAATTCTAGATTTTTAAGTGTTTGATTTTTATAAAGAGATAAAAAATCTTTAGCAAGAATTATTTGAGAAGCTCCATCTGAAATAATATGATGCATATCAAACAACAACCTATTATCCCCTTCTGTTAATTTAATAAGGAAAACTCTGAACAAAGGTCCCTTTTCAATATTAAAAGGTTGGATCAGCTCGTCAATATCCGAATTTAATCTGCCAACTTCAGATGTGACAATTTCAATTTTGGGAATGAATGGTTCGTTTATAAATTGTTGACAACGGTTATCTCTAATATGAAATGTTGCCCTCAGACTCTCATGTCTTTTAACCAATTCACCCAGAATCTTTTCCAACCGTCTTCTATCTACTCTTTCTGATAATTTCCATAACATCGGAAGATTATATGCGACACTTTCTGGATTCATAAAATTATCGAAAAACATTCTTTCCTGAGATGCGGATATATTATAAAAGTCTTTCTTCTCCACTCGCTTGAGTTGATTGGTGGTATCTTTTTTCGTGCTTAAAATATAATTAGCTTGTTTGCGAATAGTTAAAGAGTTAAAAATTTCATTCAAAGGAATCCTAACATTAAACCCCGCATATATTTTGGCAATTAATCTCATCATACTTAAAGAGTTTCCCCCTGCCTTATTGAAGTCCTCTTCAACCGAGATTTCTGGAACATCTAAAATCTGTTTCCAAATTTGCACTAATAGTTTTTCCGTTTCATTAGTAGGATAAACTATATCAAACTTTTCTCTGCGGGTTTTCTTCAATTTTTTTCTATCAGTCTTACCATTTTGTAAAAGAGGAAATTCTTTAACAACTATAATTTCATCTGGTACACTATACAAGGGTAACTGAAGTGCTAAAATTTCAGAGATATGTTTTTCTAAATTCGCTTCTTCATATTCATTACTTTGCGGAATGACATAAGTTATTATTCGGTTATTAGTATCGTCTAAGAGGGACAAAGAGCTTTTTAAAAGTTCCTTAGTACTAAGTATATTATCAATTTCATCAAGATCGACTCTAATACCTCTTATTTTTACCTGATTATCTTTCCTTCCTAATAATTCTATATCCCCATTTGGCAACCTTCTTGCTAAATCCCCAGTTTTGTAAGAGACTGAATAAAAATCTTTAATAGTTGTTAAATCTATAAACGTATCCTTATTTAATTCCGAGTTTAGATAACCATTAGAGAGATAGGATGAAGAAATAAAAAGATTGCCTGATATTAAAGGACTACACTCTTCGTTATCATCATTAAGAATTAAAAGTGAAGTATTATCTATTGGTTTTCCAATTGGAATCTTATTTTTATCAAAATCTTCGGGTGTGATCTCATAATAGGAAGAAATTAAAGTAGCTTCAGTACTTCCATAAAGATTGAATAACTTTATCCTATCAGAATATATTTCATACCATCGTGATAGTTCAAAAGGAACTATGTTTTCTCCTGACATCAGTACATATTCCAAATGATGAAAGTTCTCCGAGGATAAAGATTCTTTATCATTAATTAGCCGAAACATACTTGGAACGCAGTGAATAAAACTAATTCTTTCTCTATCTATCCATTTCGTCAGGTTTCTAGAAGTCAGTAAATCATCAATGTCTGGAATACATAAAATAGAATTGCTTGTAATAGGAATAAAAACATCTCTTAAAAAGGCATCGAAATAGGGACTTATTAATTGACTAAATCGATGGTTAGAATCAATGGAAAAATTTTTAACCTCCCACTGTAGGTAATTTAATAGACTTTCGTTACGTCCAATAATTCCTTTTGGCTCCCCGGTTGACCCTGAAGTAAAATATATATAAATATCATCCTTAACATTATATTCAGGATAATCTACTTCACTCAACTGAGAAGAAATACTTTTATCAAACTCTAAAATCTCTGTGTTGAACCCAAAATCATATATATCGGCTGAGAAAGCGTCTCCAATGATAGCTGAAGGATTAACCTGTTTTATAATAGACTCAAGTCTCTTACTTGGCCAACTTCTATTTAAAGGGACGAAACATTTTCCGGCTTTTAAACAAGCTATCATCGAAATAATTATATCAGGCTTATTATCTAATAAAAGACCGATACGATTTGACCTAATGTTTTTTACCTCAAGTAATTTTTGCGCTAGCACTTCTGACTGCTGGTCGATGTCTCTAAATGAAAAAGTCTTGTTTCCGAATTCAATAGCTATTTTATCTCCACCCCTAGCTAAGGATGACAGCAATAAATTTTGTATAATCATAATTATATTTTAGATATGGAATGTAAAATCACTTAAAAAAGGTATCGAGAAAAATACCGAAAGTGATTACTGAAATTAATAGGTCACTCTCATAAGGAGCATTTATTTTAAAGCCAGGCCTTTTGTATTTATTTTTCAAATTTTCAATTGTGTTTGGATTGAAATATCCCTGCCTTTTAATCAAATCATATGATAGAATGTCATCTATATATTCAATATTATTTTGAAGTAAATAAGGACTCCCAGGAGCGATAAAATGAAATTTCTCTCTGTTTATTATAGAGGCAGGAATCAGGTCTTTAGCTGCTTTTTTAATTATATATTTCTCAGTCATATCCCGGAGTTTGAGGTCATCAGGTAAAGTTGTTGAGAAATCTATTAATTCTTTATCTAAAAAAGGATATCGGGCCTCCACCGAATTGGCCATAGCCATTCTATCACCATGATCCGAAACTAAATGATCGACAAGTCTTAATTTATAATCAATATACGCCCTTTTGTTAAGCGTACTAATTCCATTTATTTTTTCTTTGTTTATAATAGGATGATGTAGACAATTAAATTCGCTAAAAGATTTTACTAATTCGTGTGAATACAGATTACTCTTTACCTGATTAAATTCTGAAAAACTACGCTCATAAAAAAAATTTTTATCTCCCCATAGTTTGTGTCGTAACTCACCTTCTGCTAAAGTACTATCATCTGTAAATAAATTAAGAGATCTCATCTTGTCAAACCGATATCCAACATAACCGGCGAAAAATTCATCAGCCCCTTCTCCAGTAAGAATTACCTTAATTCCCTCCCGTCTAACTGTTTCGGACAAAGATAGAGACGCCGTATTATAAGTTTCCTTTATAGGACATTCACTATGATATATTGATTGCTGAAGTCTTTCACTGATATCCTGAAATAGGAATGTTTCTTGAAATAAATCAATATTCGCTGAAGCAGCAATTTCTTTTTGATAATTTGTCTCTGAATTTAAAGAGTCAATAAAATCAATCGAAAAGCCTTTCTTTCTATCATTAGGCTTAAGATTATTCACGACTGCCGCAATCATTGAAGAGTCCAACCCACCACTTATGTAAAGTCCAGATTCTACATCAGCTCTTAATCGAATCTCTACTGCCCTTTCAAAAAGCTCCTTAAACTTATCCAAATAAAAGGTCTCATCCTGTGAACTTTTCATGGTTGCCTTAGGATACTGAAGATCCCAGTATTCTTCTTTTCTTATTTTACCATTATCCGACACGGTTAAATGATGTCCATTTTCCAAACTATAAATCTCATCAAACATAGTTCTAGGACTAATAAGGCCGGCAAATGTGAAGACTTGATCCAAACCGGTTAAATCAGGTTTAGTTTTTACCGCTGGATGTTTTAATATAGATTTTATTTCAGAAGCAAAAATGAAAGTATGATCCGAATAGGTATAAAAAAAAGGAATGATTCCTAAATGATCTCTCGCACAGAAAAGTTCCTTCTTTCTTTTATCATATATGGCGAAACTAAACTGTCCATTTAATTGATTCAAAAAATCCTTGCCAAAATCCTCATATAAATGAATAATAACTTCTATATCAGTCTGAGTCTTGAATCGATGTCCCCTACTGAGAAGATCCTTTTTTATTTCCTTATAGTTGAAGATCTCGCCATTACATATCAAAACTAATGTATCATCTTCATTGGAAATTGGCTGCATTCCATTTTCCAGTCCTATAATACTAAGACGTGTAAATCCAAGACCCACATTTTCGAAATTAATCATGTCGAATTGGTCTGGTCCTCTATGATGAAGAATTTTCGTCATAGAATTTAAACTATCTAAATCTAAACCATTCACCCTCCGATCAAGGTTCACAAAACCACAAATACCACACATATTGTAAATTTTAATTTTATTTTAACTGAATATTATCCAGAGATATCGCTGGATCATTTAAGGTTTCTTCTAAAATATCATTATAATATTTCTTGAATAAATTCAGTAAAGAAGTATCAAAGTGTAGTTCACTAAGCATCAAAACTATTTGAAAAGATTTTTTTATTTCTCTTACCTCAATTTTGAAAATATATTCAGATTCCTTTTTACTATCCAACTCAAGAGGAGTCATATTGAGTTGATTTAGTTCGTTCTCCTTATTAAATGTATTCGCAAAGGAATAATGAACATCAAATATTGGATTACTTATAGCCTGAGGTTGTGCTACAAAATTTACCATTTCATTAAATTGAAATTGCTGATGTTCACCTGCTTCTAACACCAAATCTTTTACTCTTTGTAATAATGCCAGAAAACTACTTGTATTATCAAGATCAACTTTTAATGGTAATATATTTACAAACGTTCCCACAATCTTTTCTAATTCCGAATGTATTCTGCCATTAACATCCGTTCCAATAATTATTTCCTTATTACCAGTTATGGCGGAAATAAAGAAGTAATTCACTGTTAAAAAATATATAAATGGAGATATGTTTTCGGATTTAACTGTTTCTCGAATAGCATCGGATTCCATACGATTTAAGTGGATGACCCCTTCTATTAATGGAAATGATTTAACCTGACTACTGGGCTTTTTAGCAAACGGAAAATTAAGAGGTGAAAAAGATGGTTCAAGTTGATTTTTCCAATAGGTATAACTAGAAGATTCTTTGTGAGAAATAGATTGTTGCCAATGAGCATAATCAACATATCTAATATTATTCCCTTTATTAAATTCCATCCCATTGTAAAATGAATAGAAATCTTCTACCAAAATATTAAGGGAAAGACCATCAGAAATTATATGATGAATATCAAATATTAAAGACTTTATTTCATTATTAACTTTTACGAGTCCAATTCGAAATAAGGGTGACTTATCTAAATCAAATGACCTTACGAACGAATTTAAAAGTTCTGAATTATTGCTGTCATTGATTATATCAATTGTAGGTTCAGCGTAATCATTAATTCGCTGTAAGATATCACCGTCTACATTGTGGAAGCTAGTTCTTAACACTTCATGTTTGTATGCTAACTTTCGTAATGTCTCTTTTAGTTTATTAAAATTTAAATCCTTTTCAACATTTAAGACTACCGTAATATTAAAAGTTGTACTAAGGATTTTTGGCTGTTCCCCGAAGTACATTCTTAATTGAGCATCCGATAGTTTGTAAAACTCTTTATCATTAATCCGTTTTATATTTTCTGGGAGCTGGACATTCATACCAGCCTCTATCCTTTGGTTAAGGTCCTTCAATAGCGGATAATTAAATAATGTCTTAACACCAATATTGATTTGAAATTTAGAATTTATTTGATTCACTAGTTGCAAGGCAGTAAGGGAATCACCCCCCAGATCGAAAAAATTATCGTTAAGAGTGATGTCATTATTACCAAAAAAACTTTTAAGAATATTTAAAAATTCAGTTTTTTCACCATCCTTTAAGTTTTGGTCCGAATCATTCGATTGTTTCTCAGATTTAATTTCGAACCTCTGGAGGCTATCTAAAATTTCTTTATTGTTATTCTTGTTATAAATTAAGTTTTTTGCATCTGCTAATGCCGTAAAGTTATTTTTTGTAAAAGAATAACCTGGTAGTGGAATTCTTTTACCTTCTTTGTTTTTCTGGTAATTAGACCAATTAATTTCGCCACCATTTTCCCAAAAAAAGGCTAATTGTTTATCAAAGAATTGGATATCTGTATACTCCCTATTTTTTTCCTTACTAATGGTTTGAACATAAATATTATTATCGTTAATATCGGAATTTACCCGAGTTAAGTTTAGTAATGTATTCCCAGGTCCAACTTCAATAAAAGTTTTTCTACTCCCTTCGAGAACACTTTTAATACTTTGCTGAAATTGAACTGGTTTTCTTAAATGATCAGTCCAATAATCCACATTTGAAATATTCTCATAATTTACAATTTCACCATTTAAAGTTGAGATATAAGGTATTTTAGGCTCTTTAAATGAAATACTCCTTAATTCCTCCTTAAAATCCGGTAAGATCCCATCCATCATTCTCGAATGAAATGCATGCGTCGTATTAATTAAACGATTTGAAATTTCAGCGCTTTTTAATTCTTTACTTAATTCTAAAATTTCTTGGGTTTCTCCTGATATCACCAAAGAATTCTCTGCGTTTATAGCTGCTAAATCAAGTGATAAGTAATTTGTTAAGAAAGATTTTATAACGTCTCGGGTGGTATTAACATTCAACATAGAACCTTCTTTCGTTCTTCCCATAACCTTTCCACGCTTTACGACCAGTCTGAGCGCCTCTTCTAATGAAAGAACTCCACTGAGGCAAGCGGCTGAAAATTCTCCAATACTATGACCAATCATTAAATCCGGTTGAATACCATTAATAATTAAAGATTGAGCCATCGCATACTCAATTATGAATATAAGCGGCTGAGCAAATTCTGTATTATTAATTTCCTCCTTTGGTATCTCTTTGCTAGATTCAAAATGATATTTTAAATCTAAAGAGCAAATTTTCACTAGTATTTCTAGGCAAGAATCGATTTGCTTTTTAAAAAAGGAATATTCCGAATATAATTCCCGACACATACCTATATATTGAGAGCCCTGCCCTGGAAAAAGAAAGACCACAGGTTGTTTCTCGACCATCTTAATTCGATAAGTATCCTGATTTTGAAACTTATGTAAATTATTGATTAATTGGTCAAGAGACGAAGCATGAAAAGCCCTTCTATAGTTAAATTCTGCTCTGGATAGTTGATAAGTCGTCGAAATATCGGGCAAGGATTCAGAATTTTCCCTTAAATATTCACTCAAATCCCCTGCAATTTGTTTTAAATTATTTGAAGTTTTTGCAGATATGGGAATGATATAACTTTTAATTTCTTTATTAGATAAGGTATATTCATTTTCATTACTTTCATAACTTTCCAAAACTACATGTGCATTTGTTCCCCCAATTCCAAAAGAACTTACGCCGGCTCTAAATCTTCCACCATCCTTAAAACACTTTGCTTTTTTATTCACGAAAAAGGGGCCTTGCGAAAAATTTATATCCTTATTGGAAGATGTGAAATATGGATTTTGAGGAACATATTTATTTTTCACTACTAAAGCAGTTTTTATAAATGAAGCAATTCCAGCCGCAGCATCAAGATGGCCTATATTCCCCTTAACAGACCCGATTAAACAACTCTCGGGGGGATTTGATCCTCCATTGAAGTGAAATGCTTCATTTAAAGCTTCGATTTCAATGGGATCTCCTAAGTTGGTTGCCGTGCCATGGGTCTCAAGATAATTAATTGAATCAGGGTGAATTCTGGCTACTTTTTGAGCTTTTACAATAACATCCCTTTGCCCTTTAACACTTGGAGCGGAATATCCAATTTTGAGATTTCCATCATTATTTACAGAACTTCCTTTAATCACACAATAAATATGGTCATTATCTCTTTCCGCATCGGGTAATCGCTTTAATATAACTACACCTGCTCCCTCACCTTCAATAATCCCAGAAGAGTTATTATCAAAAGGCAAACATTTACCATTGTGAGATAAAATCATCCCTTCCTTATATAAATAGCCTTTTTTGGAATGATTTTTTACACTTACACCACCCGCAAGAGCCATTGAACATTCGCCCATAAGCAAACTCGAACAAGCTCTATGAACAGCAACAAGTGATGATGAGCAAGCTGTTTGTATAAATTCCGATGGTCCCCGTAAATTTAATTTATATGAAATAAGAGTAGTTAAATAGGAAATTTTACTCAAAATATCGACATTATAGTCATCCATCATCAAATTAGCATTTAGCATCTTTGCGTAAATTTCCCAATTCAAATTTTGCGATCCAGAAGCAAATAAACCTATTCTGCCTTTAAATTTTTCAACATTGTATCCTGCATCTTCTAATGCATTCCAACAACATTCGTGAAATATTCTAATCTGGGGATCCATTAACCTAGCTTCATCCGGTCGATATCCAAAAAATTTCTCATCAAAATGTTGCTTACCCTCTAAAAAAACAGACGATTTAATATAATCAGGATCATTAACAGGATCAGATATATGGCCTTCATTTATAATTTCATCAGAAGTTAAATCTGTTGAAAAATCAAAATTTGAATCCTTTAAATGTGACCAAAATTCAGTTAAGTTTTTTGATTTCGGAAATTTTCCATTTACCCCGATGACAGCAATTTCTAAACCGGTTTTTTTATCCATTTTATTCATCATCTTTCAGATTAAAAAGTTCAAATGATTGATTTAATTGCTCAACCTCCTCTTCTAAATTTTCGTCAGATTCCTCGACAATATTATCTCTCCCTTTTTGCTCTATATATTTAGACATTGCTTCTGGAGTAGAGTACTTAAATAGATGAGCCACTGGAATATTCATTTCAAACTCTTGACTTATCAACTGGTTAAGTTTAAGTAAACTGAGGGAATGACCTCCTAAATCGAAAAAATTATGTGTTACTCCTATGTGAGATATCTCCAAGTCCAAGACTTCACTCCAAAGTTCAATTATTCTATCCTCTACTTTGTTTCTTGGTCTTATAATATTTTCTACAAGTAATTGTTCTGGACTAGGAACTGGTAACTTTGTTCTGTCAATTTTACCATTTTTACTATAAGGGATTTTTGATATCTCCATATAATATTTGGGAAGCATATGGTTTGGAAGAAAAGTTCTCAGATAGTCTCTTAATACTTCCACCTTCACAATGGAATTTGTAATAAAATATGCAACTATATCAGTGGTCTTATTCTTTTTTTGGGCTATAACTATCGCTTTATTTATATTCTCATATTCCATTAAAACAGATTCAATTTCGCCTAGTTCTACTCTCCTCCCTCTAATTTTTATTTGATTATCATTTCTTCCGTAGAATTTCAACTCTCCTTTTGAATTCCAAGAAACTATATCACCGGTTTTAAATAATTTCTCCTTTCTTCCATTTAACTCAAGGCTTATAAATTTACTATATGTTAAATCAGTATTATTCATATATCCTTTAGCTAAGCCGTTACCTCCTATATATAATTCTCCGGGCACACCAATAGGTACTATCCTTTGCTCCTCATTTAATATATAAAGCCTCCTATTAGCTATCGGCTTTCCTATTAGGGATGTTCTGCTTATTTCAGTAATAGGATGATATGTAGCACATACTGTAGATTCAGTAGGACCGTAGGTATTATAAATATTAAATTTTTTAAAAAGATTAGAAATATCATAAGGTAACAACTCGTCTCCTCCACTTATTAACGCTTTCAATTCTTTCCATTTTATTTGGCGGTCATTAAGTTCTCGAATAACTGCAGGTACTGTAGAAATAATTGTGATCCGATGTTGTTCCACTGTTTTTATCATCTGATCTATATCTAATCCCCCATCCTTGAGAATTACAATCTTACTTCCACTAATTAAACCAGGGAAAATTTCCTCTATGCTTGTATCAAAGGATATTTCTGCCTGTTGCAGAATGATGTCCTTAGAGTTGATTTTAAAATAATTAACGAACGTCAAACAATAATCAACCATAGCCCGGTGTTCAATCAATATCCCTTTTGGCACTCCTGTTGTACCAGAGGTATAAAGACAGTATGAAATATCATTCGGAGATATTCTAGCGCTTGGAGACAGCTTACTTTGATCTTTAATATGATTCTTCGAAATATTTATAAGATTTACGGGTAATTCCTTTAAATCCTTTTCTAACGATTGATCATTAAACAATAACATTTCAATATTAGAATCTTGAATAATTATATTTAGACGACTCCTATTTATATTCAAACCGATGGGCAAATATGCTGCCCCGGCTTTAAGGACACCTAATATGGTGGCAAGCATGTAGTGGTTACGCGTTAGCATTAAACCTATCATACTGTTCCCTTTTACTTCCAAATAATTCGCTATCTGATTCGACCATTCATCTAATTCCCGGTAAGTCATCTCCTCCCCCTCATACACCACCGCAATGGCATCAGGACGCTCTTCAACCTGACGAGCAAATAAATCTAACACCGTCTCCCCTTCAGGATATTCCACATCCGTAGCATTGAAGTCCTCTAAAAGCTGCTTTCTTTCCGTGGGAGGAAGCATATCCATATCACCTAATAAGCCTTCTGGATGGGCTAACACCTGGGTTACCAACTTCTGATAATATCCCGCAAAACGCTCCACCGTAGAACGATCAAAAAGCTCTTTGGCATATTCTAAGGTTAAAACCAAATTTTCACCATCCTCGCGGGCCGTTAATGTAAGATCAAACTTCGAAAGTACTTCTCCCCAATCATATTCCTCTAACTCAAGACCCGGAAGCTCGATCTTTTCTTCTTCAAAATTCTCATAGGCAAACATGACATCAAAAAGAGGATTGCGCTCAAGATTCCGATCCAAATCCAAGGAATCTATCAACTCCTCGTACTGAAAATCCTGATGATCAAAATAAGATAAACTACGATCCTTAACATCCCTTAAATATTCACGAAAGCTTATCCCCCTTTCAGCCTCTAGACGAAAAGCAAGTGTATTGACAAACATCCCAAGCATCTGGGATACATCCGCATGGGGACGCCCCGCTGTCGGTACACCAATCACAATATCTTCCTGATTCCCCAAGCCCCGTAATAAAAGACCATAAATACTCAACAATACCATAAACATCGTACTCCCCTCAGAATCTCCAAGAGAACGAAGGGAACGCACCTGAGAGGAATGAAGATTAAATTCTACCTGACCCCCGGAATGATCACGCTGTGCAGGACGACGATGATCCGTAGGAAGCTCCAAATAAGAAGGCACATCAGCATAAACATCAAGCCAAAAATCACGCTGTGTAGCTACACGAGATTGCTCAGCACTACTCTGTTGCCACTCCGCATAATCCTTATATTGCAAATCCAGGGAAGGAAGAGATTCCCCATGGTATAAAGAAACAAAGTCTCGAATGAAAATACCCTGAGATACCCCATCCATTACTATGTGATGCATATCCAACATTAATAAATGCTCCCTCTGGGAAAAACTTATCACACCAGCACGAAGAAGAGGAGCAGAACCAAGATCAAAAGGACGAACAAAATCGGATAATAGCGCAGACTCTTCCCCCTGTCTTATATCTTCATATCGCTCCAGGGTAAATTCAAAGTCAGATAAAACTTCCTGATAAACCTCACCATCGCGAAGTACAAAACGAGTACGTAAAATTTCATGCCGATCCAATAAAGCTTTGAACGTAAGCTCCAGTAAGTTTGGGTCAATATCACCTCTTAAGCGTAGAAAACGAG
>Ga0314774_1001262_pt1 | contig 16642 bp, 16 predicted proteins | sample MetaGCBIA2018_FD_204515 | JGI IMG/M metagenome (GOLD analysis project Ga0314774, IMG submission 204515) | Cryopeg brine microbial communities from Beaufort Sea near Barrow, Alaska, United States - CBIA 2018 | ecosystem: Environmental > Aquatic > Marine > Coastal | place: USA: Alaska | collected... | reverse complement strand
TCTCGATGACGCGCCCGTGGCTAGCGGTGTAAGTGCCATCGTCAACGCGCTTGGCCTCCCACACCTTGTCGGTGACTTCGAGCACGGACTGCAGGCGGTTCGACGCCAACTCGTCCGGAGCGAAGATCCGGAAGTTGGTGGGGTTCTCCTCGATGACCGCCTTGAGGAACATGCCCAGTTGCTTGGTGCCTTCATGCGGGCCGCTACCGGGGACCGGAACGTCCACCCCGAAGTCCCGGAAGTCGGGCATACGCAGCGCCTTGAGCACCAACCCGCCGTTTGCCTCTGGCCTTGCGGACATGCGCAGGTCGCCCTCGGGAGCGATCGCGGTGGTCGCCGGAAGCAACGCGCCGTCCTCATCGAACAACTCCTCGGGCTTGTAGGACTTGAGCCACGACTCGAGAATGTGGAGGTGGTCGTCCGTGTCCCGGGCGTTGGACAGCGGAACCTGGTGCGAGCGCCAGGAGCCCTCGGTCTTCTTGCCGTCGATCTCCGGGGGGCACGTCCAGCCCTTGGGGGTGCGGAACACGATCATGGGCCACATGGGGCGGTCCATTTCGATGTCCCCGGCCGCCTGCGCTTTAATCGCCGCGATCTCGTCCATGACGTCGTCGAGTAGCGCAGCCATCCGGCGGTGAATGTCCGCGTGGGATTCGTCGTCGAAGCCGGCCTCAAACACGAACGGCTTGTGGCCGTAGCCGCGCATCAGCGCGTCGAGTTCGTCGTCGCTGATACGGGCGAGCACAGTGGGGTTGGCGATCTTGTACCCGTTGAGGTGCAGGATCGGCAGGACCACGCCATCGGTCGCGGGGTTGATGAACTTGTTCGAGTGCCAAGACGTGGCCAGCGGGCCGGTCTCGGCCTCGCCGTCACCCACGATGGCGGCCACGAGCAGGTCCGGGTTGTCGAAGGCCGCGCCGTACGCGTGCGACAGCGAGTAGCCCAGCTCGCCGCCCTCGTGGATCGAGCCGGGGGTCTCGGGGGCGACGTGAGAGGGTATGCCGCCCGGGAACGAGAACTGCTTGAACAGGCGCTGCACGCCGCGCTCGTCGAGCCCGATGTCAGGATACGTAGCGGTGTAGGTGCCGTCGAGGTAGCTTGACGCCACCAGGCCGGGGCCGCCATGCCCGGGGCCAATGATGTACATCGTGGGCTGTTGGCGCTCACGGATCATGCGGTTGAGGTGCGCGTACAGGAAGTTGAGTCCGGGCGTGGTTCCCCAGTGGCCCACCAGGCGGGGCTTGACGTGGTCCCGATGTAGCGGCGCGCGCAGCAGGGGATTGCCGAGGAGGTAAATCTGCCCTACGGACAGGTAGTTCGTGGCACGCCACCAGCGATCGATGGACTCAATTTGGTCTTCGCTTGCTACCTCTAGTTGGCGTACTGCCCACGGTCCGATGTTCATCGTTTTCCTCCAGTGCTGTGTTGACTACTTCTCATTCAACGGGATAACGGGCTCTTCGCAAATGACGGTGTGCGCCGCTTGGGGGCGGGGGTGTCCGGATAGGGGTCGAGGTCCCCCATGATGGAGGTTCTGACAGTCACCATCTGAAGGACCTCGACTTGTTCAACGCTACCTTCGGCGCGCCCGATCTGATGACATTTTGTCAGGGAGCGGGTGCCTCACCCAAGGTTGAGAGACAGGGTGAACGGTTACGTGATCTACTGACACTGGCCTATTCCACCGCAGTGTTGCAACGACCACTAGGAACCGCCCCGCCCATGGGCAGTTCGGATTGGCCATTGACACAGGATGGGTGGCTGCGGAGGTTTCGGGCGTCCTATGGCAACTTTTCATCGGCCGCTTCAGCCTGTTATTGAGAATGGGGCCAAAGTCGGCAATTAGGGAGCGCGGGAGAAGGGGTGCAGGTGTGAGCGAGGGTGGGGTTAGGCGCTCTCGCGGGCTACTACGGAAAAGCCCAGGTCGAGTGTCTCGGGTGCCGCCCCGGGAGTGATCATTTTCTTCAGCAGCATCCCCCCGGCGCGGACCCCGATCTCGTGGTTGGGCACCGAAACGGTGGTCAGCCCGGGCCGGATGTGGCGGGCGATCTCAAAGTCGCCGAACCCCGTGATCGCGAGTTCGTTGGGGACAACGATCCCCCGTTTGGCGCACTCCAGCAGGGCGCCCACCGCGAAGACGTCGCTGGAGAACATCAGCACATCGGTTTCCGGATGCTCGCGCAACACTCGATCCAGCAGCTCGCGCCCACCATCCAGGTCGCCGCCGTGGGTGCCGGTGTCTACCACGCGGATCGGTTCATCGGGCAGCAGCTCCCGAACCGCGGCCTCAAAGCTCTGCTGGCGTTCAATGGCGCGGGGATTGTCGGGCAGCAGGGAACCGGCGAACGTCGGGCGGGTGTACCCCCGCGAGACGACATGGCGCACAATGGCGTCGATCGCCTCACCGTTGGAGAAGCCCACCACGCTGTCGATGGGATCCTCGGTGAGGCTCCACGTCTCGACGACGGGGATCTGGGCATCCCGCAGCAGCTGCGAAGTCGTTTCGGTGTGGTTGGTCCCGACGATGAACACGCCATCCGGTCGCCGGCCAAGAAGAGCGCGAACCAGCTCCTCCTCGCGGTCAGTCCGGTAATTCGTTGAGCCGATGAAGAATTGGTATCCGCGTGGGCTCAGGATCTCGTCAAGCCCGTGCACGGCATCCGAGAACACCGACCCCGAGATCGACGGGATGATCGCGGCAACGGTCATGCTGCGATTGGATGCGAGATTGCTGGCGGCCAGGTTGGGCACGTAACCGGTCGCCGCGATCGATCCTCTGACCCGCTCCAGTGTCGTCTCGGAGACGAATTCAGGGTTGCGAATCGAACGCGACACCGTCTGCGGCGACACCCCGGCATGGAGGGCCACGTCACTCAGCGTGGTGGTGCGGGTCGAGCGCCGCGTGAGCCGGCGCGGAACGGCGACCTCGTCCAAGCGCCGATCCTCCGCGGCGCTCACACCAGGTTCCGGCTCGCCAGGTTCTACATCAGGGCGCCGATGCCGAACTGCCACGGATCGCACCTCTCACTTTGCTTGACCTGATTCACGAGACCACCGAGCAGACCAGCAGAAATACGTACGATATCACCGTCGTGGTGGGTGAAGCCCATGCTGGGGCTGTCCCGATCGGTGACCGGCGCGAACATGGTGCCGAGCATGAGAACGGCGCCATCCGGATACTGGTGATGGGGTCCGATCAACTGGGCGACCAGGTCGACCGGGTCCCGGCTGATCTGCGCCATGTGTGAGACGGCGTCGAGGTGGAATCCGTCGGTCCCGTCGATCACCAGCCGGACGCTGAGGGTGCGCACATCGTCGAGGTCGAAGGTGTCGTCGAAGAGGCGCAGGAGCGGCCCGAGGGCGCAGGAGGCGTTGTTGTCTTTCGCCTTGGGCAGCAGCAGCGCCGACCGGCCCTCAACGTCGCGCAGGTTCACGTCGTTGCCGAGCATGGCGCCGACGATGGTTCCGGTGGACTGCACCAGGAGTGCGACCTCGGGCTCGGGGTTGTTCCAGGTGGAGGTGCCGAGCACGCCGACGGGCACGGCGGTGCCGACGGCGGCAAGCGTTGGCGCCTTGGTGAAGATTTCGGCGTCGGGGCCGATTCCCACCTCCAGGTACTGACTCCATAGTCCCTGCCCGACGAGGAACTCCTTCAACCGGGCGGCCTCGTCCGAGCCCGGTCGGAGGCCCGCCAGGTCGGTTCCAATCTCGGCCAGGACCTGGTCCCGCATCCGGGCCGCCGCCTCGAAGTCGCCGCGCACGCGTTCTTCGATGACGCGTTCGATCATGGACAAGGCGAAGGTGACGCCGGCCGCCTTCAGCGACTGCAGGTCAACCGGAGCCAGCAGCCAGGGGCGGCTCTCGTCGCGGCCCTCCGGCGCCGTGTTCGCCAGCACCTCGTCGAAGCTGCCCAGCCGGGTGCCCTCCGCGACTCGCACAGGTCGCGCACCGTCGCGAAGTACGCGCTGATGTCGTACTCGCCCTCGGCGCGCACGAGCAAGGGGGAGGGGCCGCGCCCACGGCGGGGTTCCAGACGCGGCCGATGAGGGTGCCCGCGTAGCCGTCGTCGGGCAGGGCGCGGGCGGCCGGGCCGGGCCGGGCCAGCGGTCGTTGTTCGCGTCGGCGGTGGCGGTGCCCGAGTGGTCGGCTTCCGTGTGGTCGGTGCCAGGCTGGTGTTCCTGGGGTGCCATCGCACGGTCACTTTCGGTTGTAGACGCCGGGGCGCTTCTCAGCGAATGCCCGGCGCCCTTCGGTGGCGTCTTCGGTGGCAAAGCAGATGGTCTGCAGGTCGCGCTCATACTTGATCGCCTGCTCAAGCGGCATGTTGACCGCCGCGCGAAGGTTCGCCTTGGCGGTTTCGGCGGCGATCGGCGGCCGGGAGGCGATCGTGGCCGCGTACTCGGTGGCGCGCGCCAGCAGGGCGCCCGGCTCGGTGATCTCGCTCACCAGCCCCCATTGAAGCGCCCTCTCGGCGTCGATCGGATCGCCGGTCATCAGCATCAGGGCCGCATTGCTCTGGCCGATCGACCGGGTGAGGAACGCGCTCATGCCGCCGCCGCCGATCCAGCCGAGCTTGATCTCCGGCGCGGCAAAGCTCGCCGTCGACGACGCGATGCGGATGTCGCAGCTCATCGCCGTCTCCAGGCCCCCGCCAAACGCATACCCGTTGATCGCGGCGATCACGGGCTTGCGGATGCCGCGGATCGCGTCGCAATAGTCGGGACGGTTGCGGAAATCCCACGGCGTCGCGTACTTGTCGAGCCCGCGGATGTCCGAGCCGGCGCAGAAGGCGCGCTCGCCGGCGCCGGTGAGCACGATGGTCCGCACCTCCGTCGCGTCGTTGGCCCACTCCACGGCCTTGACCAGCGCATCGGACATCTCCTGCGTGACGGAGTTGAGCTTGGCCGGCCGGTTGAGGGTGATGGTGAGCACATAGTCGCTCAGCGCGAGCTGGATCTCGTCTATGTCGGACTGGATCATGATGGTCGACCTTCCGTGGGCGGAACGGGTGCGGCGGGGGCCGCGGGTTCGGCGAAGGGTGCGGCGGGGGCCGCGGGTTCGGCGAAGAGTGCGCCGGATGCCGTGGACCCAGCGACGGATGCGGCGAACAGGCGCTGCAGTTCGTTCAGGCCGGCAGCCGGCGTGATCTCCCGGGCGAGGACGGAGCGGAGCAGGGCCGAGGCATCCGTTTGAAACTGGATGTAGCCGCGGTAACGCGGCCTGACCCAGGACTGGTCGATCGTGCGCCGGGTGTTTCGGTAGAAGTTGTCGCTGGCCTGATTGACCGCTTTGTCCTCCCAGGCCTGGTGTGCGCTTGGCTGGCCCTCGTGCTCGGGGATGAAGACGCGCTGGATTTCGGGTGCGAGCAGCCAGCGCAGGTGTTTGAGCAGTTCCGGGCCTGGTTCACAGCGCCGGGTGAGGGCCAGGCCCGTGCCGCCGATGGTCGAACCGGGCCGGCCGTAGATTTCCTTCGCCGGGGCATCCACGAAGGTCAGCGGCCTGTCGCAGTGGGGGCTCGTGTAGTTCACGTAGCCGAAGATGAGCGGGCAGTAGGCGATGGAGTCCCCGGCCGACATGGCCTGGAGCATGGCGATCGGGTTTAGCCGGTCGCTCTCGGCTGGCGCCCGATCGGCGAGGCGGGTCAGCAGTTCGAGGGCTGCGGCGCCGATCTCGGGGGAGATGAATTCATCGCCCGTGGCCGGTTCCTCGCCGAGGGCAACGCACACCGAGGCGAAGGTGAGGAAGGCGTGCGGTCCGGCGAGGGAGAGCGCTACCCGACCCTGGTCGGCGAGCGCGTCGACCTCGCTCCAGGTTTCGGGTGCGTGGACCACCGCATCTCCGAACAGGTCGCCGCGCATCGCGCCGACCTGCGTCGCGGCATCCAGTGGGAGGGCCCAGAGGTGACCCTGATACACGTACGAGTCGAGGGCGGGACCGACGGTCTGCTCCGCCAGAACCGCCAGCTCGTTGGCGCCGAAGAGCTCGTCGAGGGGGAGCAGGCTGTCGTGTTCGAGCGCCTCGCCGAGGTGGGGGTGATCGAGCACGATGATGTCGTATTTCTCGGCGAGCTCGGCAATCGGGCTGGACTCAAACCCCTCGAGCGAGTGCGTGCTCCAGCGCAGGTCGAGGCCGGTTTGCTCGCGTGACTGGCGCGCCGCCTCCTCAAGCGCGGCGCGCCCGCGCGGGTGGTCCCAGGTGAGGCCGTGATAGCTGCGCATCGCGGCCTACCTCCCGGAAGCCCCGGGGTGGGCCACCAGCGCTCCCTCGTCAATCAGCGCGTCGACGGTCGCCTGCTCCATGCCGAGTTCGCTCAGGATCTCCCGCGTGTGCTCACCGGCCAGCGGCGCCCCCCGGTCGATGCGCGGCGGTGTCTTCGAGAACTTGTAGGGAAAACCGGGCGTCTTCACCCTTCCCTCGGTGTGGTGCTCGTACTCGACGAAGGTCCCATTGTGGATGATCTGGGGGTCGCTCACGAGGCCGGCGTAGTCGAGCACCGGTCCCGCCCAGATCCCGGCCTCCTCGAATTTCGCCAGCCAGCTGGCCGTGGTGTCGGTGATCAGGTGTTCGGTGGTTTTCGCGAAGATCTCGTCGCGCTTGGACCAGCCGTCCACCTCTGCCTCCATCTCGAGGAAGCTCTCTTCGCCGAGCACCCGTCCGAGCTGATCCAGCGGCGGGAAGGTGAGCGCGAGGTATCCGTCTGCGGTCTTGAACGTGCCGTACGGCGCCCGGATGTACACGTGGGCGTGGGGCTGGGCGCTCCGTTTCTGCGGCACGTGGCCCACCGTGAAGACCGAGAGCTCCTGCATCTGCAGGGCGGTGATCGCATCGAGCATGTTCACCGTGACCAGCTGGCCCTCACCGGTGCGTTCGCGGTGCAGCAGGGCCGCCAGCACGCCCTCGAAGGCGGTGGATGCGGTGATCGCGTCAACGAGGTACTGGCCGGCCGGCTGGGGCGGATCGCCCTCCCGCCCGGTGGAGAACATGGCGCCGCTCATTGCCTGCACCAGCAGGTCCTGGCCGGGCCGTTGCGCATACGGGCCGTCTTCGCCGTAACCCGAGATGGAGACGTAGACGAGCTTCGGGTTCAGCGCGCGTAGGGTCTCGTAGTCCACACCCAGGCGGGCGGCGACCCCCGGCCGGTAGTTCTGGAGGAAGACGTCGGCTCCGGCGACCAGTTCGGCCAGCACCTTCTTGCCGCCCTCGGACTTCAGGTCGACGGCGATGGAGCGCTTATTGCGGTTGAGCGAGAGGAACGACACATTGATCTCATTGCCGTTCGCGTTTCCGGCCGAGGTGACCCGCTGCCACTCGCCGGCGAGCGGTTCCACCTTGACGACGTCGGCGCCAAGGTCGCCGAGCCGCTGCGCCGCGAACGGGCCAGCCATCGCGATCGAGCAGTCGAGCACCCGGTATCCGTCGAGCACTCCTGGCTGTTGCTCCGTCATTGTCTTCCTTTCGTCACGCTGATGATAGCGCTAACACTACCGTATGGGCCGGCCGGCTCGCATCCGTGGACTGCCCTCGCCGCGGGGCGGCCGGTCGGCGCGCCCTCACTCCGGCTGGTCGCCGATGGCGCGGATGCGTTCCCGGGCGGCCCGGGTCTCGGCCTGTCCGTCGAGCACGCGAATCGAGGTGCGGTACTCGCGGGATTCGCCGTGCTCCAGCCAGATCATCGTGCCGTCGGCGCGCGCCTGGGCGTCGCCGGTGACGTGGTGCGTCGAGGGCTCGAGGCCAATCGCGTACTGGCCCTCGCGCAGGTTCTGCCATTCGAAGAAGTGCGGCATGGTGCTCGCGTCCCAGGACACCTCGACCCCCTGCGCGCCATCGGCGGTGATCAGCGCCACCCGGTGGGTGCCGTCTTCGCCGGCGACGAGTTCATGCGCGAAGACCTGCTCGATGAAGCCGGGTTGGGGCTCTGGCAGAATCCGGTATGAGCCCTGCTGCTCGGTGACCGAATCGGATGCCCACAGGTGCCGCGTGACCGGCGCCACGAACTCGGTGCCGGCGTCGACCAGCGGCCAGCCGAAGTTCAGGTGGTAGAGGTACATGTGCGGGGTCTTCTCAAAACCCAGGTTCTCGACCACGTCGTGCAGCCGGATCTCCGACCCGTCAAGGTCCATCTCCACGGTTCTGGTCAGGCGGAGGTGTTCGCCGAACATCGTCGCCTGAACCACCTCGCCGCGCACGCGCAGCACCGCCGCGCCGTTCTCCCAGACCTCGCGCGCCTCGAGCAGGCGGCCGGGGATCGCCGTCAGGCGGCCGTGCAGGCCGTGCGAAACGGTTGGCTTCGGCGGGTAGGCGTAGTTGTCGGCGTCGACTTCGCCGCCGAACAGGGTGTGGTCGAGGCCGGCGGTGACCAGCAGGCCGTCGATCGCGCGCAGCCAGGAGAGCCCGCCCTCATCGTTGTTCTCGTGCAGCCCCGGATGGCGGAATCCGTTTCCGGAACGCCAACCGAACGGCACGCCCTTGAACCGCGCCGCGCCGAGGTCAAGCGCCCGGTCGATCAGGACGTCGAGCTCGAGTCCGGCGGCGCTTCGCATCTCGACGGCGCGCACGCCCCGTTCGCTGCCGTTGCCGAGCACGACCTCGCGCAGGCCCCCCACGGCGGCGACATCGCCGGTCCGGCGGCGAAGCTCGCGCTCGCTGAGTTCTCTCCCGAAGATCTGCATCGTTACTCCATCACCCATCCGCCGTCGACGTTGATCGTCTGCCCGGTGACGAAGCCGGCGTCGGGCCCGACCAGGAACGAAACGACGGATGCGAATTCGCCGGGCTCCGGGCGTCGCTTCAGGGCCTGGTGCTCGATCAGGAACCGCGAATAACCCTCCGGGTCGGCGTGGATCTTCTCGGCGTTGGTCGGGAAGGCGCCGGGGGCGACGGCGTTGACGCGAATGCCGTGTTCGCCGAGTTCCCGGGCGAGGGCGCGGGTCAGGGCCACGGCGGCGCCCTTGGTGGAGATGTAGCTGGCCAGTTCCGACCAGCCGCCGTGCCAGGTGATCGAGCTGACGTTGACGATCGAGCCGTGCCGGCGTGGGATCATCAGCCGGGCCGCGACCTGCGCTGCCGCAAAGTAGGCCCGCTGGTTGACCGCGACGACATCGTCGTACTCGCTGATCGGCACGTCGATGAAGGGTCGCTTGGGGTAGATCGCCGCGTTGTTTATCAGCGCGGTCACGGGGCCGAGTTCGGCGTCGGCCGAGCGGATCGACGCGTCGATCGCGTCGGTATCCCGCAGGTCGACCTCGAGTACCTGGCAGGGCACGCCGACCTGGCGAAGCAGCTCTCCGGTTTCGGTCAGCGCCGGCCCGGCTAGGTCAAGGAGCGCTGCGGAGAATCCGTCCCGGCCCAGCCGCAGGGCGCTGGCCCGGCCCAGTACTCCGCCGGCCCCGGTGATGACGGCGACGCCGCGGTCTCCCTCTGGTGTGTCGACCATTCCGTCTGGAGTCCCCTCGTTAGCGCTACCGGCAGTGTTGCCCTCCGAAACTACAGTTCCCGGGGAGGAAGGTCAATCGCGCCGCCCTTGGTGCCGCCGTGCACCGTGAGTGGTGAAGGGGCGAACAGGGGGAGCGACTCAGTCACCGCGGTACTTACGCCGTTGCGCCGGTGGCGCGCCTGGCGCGCAGTCACCGCGCATCGTGAGCGGGTGAAGGGGCGAGAAGGCGCGAGCGACTCAGTGCGGGGCCCGGCGGGGATTCCAGCCCGACCCGCGCCTGACGGAGGTGGTCTGTCATCGCCTGGCCCGCACCATCCTCGTCGCCGTCGCGGATCCGCTCCAGCACGGTCGCGTGTGCGGCGATGATGCTCTCGCGGTCGCCACCGCCGGCCACCCAGCCGTTCCACACCCGGCTGCGCAGCCGGCGAAGGAGCGGCTCCAGGGCATCGAGGGTGAGGATGAACAGATCGTTGCCGCCTGCCCTGGCCACCGCCGCGTGGAATGCGACGTTGGCGTCGTGCGGGTCGTCACCGGTGGCATCCCTCAACACGGTCAGTGCTCGCTCGAGCTCGTCGAGGTGCTCGGCGTCTCGGTTGCGCGCCGCAAGGCGGGCGCTGCCCACTTCGACGATCTCCCGAAACTGTTGAACGGCCTCGTCGTCAACCGCAGCGTTCGAGATGCGAAAGCCGAGCAGGCGCCCCAGATGACTGGAATCCGGTGTGGAGACAAAGGTTTCTCGGCTCTTCCTACTTGAGTGTGGGGTGGGTGCAGCGCGCCGGGTAGCGGGTTGAGGTCTTTTGGGGTCGAGGTCCCGGAGGATCAGAGGACTTCTACCTCTTCTGATGGTGAGGACCTCGACGATGCCCGAGCCTACGTTGTGCTGCCGTGTCTGTGATGATTATTGCCAGCGTTGCGACCTTCATGTTGGTCTTGAGCGTTTGCACGTGATTGCGGTCGAGCGTGACGACGGCGGTGGTGCCCTGACGATCACGGTGGAGTCCCAGCACGGTGTGATGGGTTGCCACGGGTGTGGAGTCGTCGCTCACGGACATGGCCGAGTTGAGGTTCGGCTGATCGACGCGCCTGCGATGGGCTGTGCGGTGCGGATCATCTGGCGCAAACGCCGGTGGGTGTGCCCCGAGCCGACGTGCCCGATCCGTTCGTTCGTGGAGCAGGACGAGCGGATCGCGACTGCGCGGGCATTGTTGAGTACACGGGCGTGCCGGTGGGCGATCCAGCAGTTGCGCCGCGAGGGCGCGTCGGTGGCGGGCCTGGCTCGACAGCTGGAGACCACGTGGAACACCGTGTGGACCTCGATCCGCCCGATCCTGGACACTGCCGCTCACGACGAGTCCCGCTTCGCCGGTGTCACGATCCTCGGTGTCGATGAACACGTGTGGCATCACGTGTCCACGAGGCCGATCAGGGGCGGTGGTCGGGGCCCGAAGGAACTGACGGGAATGGTTGATCTCAGCCGTGACCAGGACGGACGCACCCGTGCCCGCTTGCTCGACCTGGTCCCAGGCCGTTCCGGGCAGGCGTATCGAGATTGGCTCGCCAGTCGCAGTGACACCTTCCGTGAGGGCGTGCAGGTCGCCACGTTGGACCCGTTCCACGGATACAAGAACGCGATCGATGACCAACTCGAGGATGCCATCGCGGTGCTCGACGCGTTCCACGTCGTCAAACTCGCCACCCAGGCCGTCGATGACGTGCGCCGACGCACCCAGAACGAGATCCATGGTCACCGTGGACGCAAGGACGACCCGCTGTATCGGATACGTAACATCCTGCACGCGGGCGAAGAGAACCTCACCGACCGCCAACGTGACCGACTTGAGCGGGCGTGGGCGGCCGACGACAGACACGTCGCAGTTGAAGTCGGATGGCAGTGCGCTCAACTGGTCCGCTCTGCCTACCACCAGAACAACCACGCGGCAGGACGGACAATCGCCGAACACCTCCTCGACACCTTTCCTTCGTGTCCGATTCCCGAGATCGCCCGCCTGGGCCGGACCCTGCGCCAATGGCATCAAGCGTTCCTGGGCTACTTTGACACGTCCGGAGCCAGCAACGGCGGCACCGAAGCCATCTGTGAGTCTGGATTCGGCTGGTCTGGGACTGGCTAGCCAGGATGGATATCGGTCGTGTCGTCTCGGGTGTGACTCTCGAAGCAATTGGCCCGCAGCTCGCGGTGTCTTCCCGTTGAATTGTCCACTCTGGTCGGCGCGGTCGACGCCATCCGGCCCACCTCGGTGACCTCATGAGGAGACTGCCCGACCCTGCGGGTCGTGGCTCATCACAGATTCGCCCCGAAGTGATCTCTTCCCGGACTGGCGCTGGCCGCTTGGCGACCGTGACCATGTCCATCTCTAAGAGAGGAGCGTCGATCGCCATGGCTATCGTCGCGCATACCCGCCCGTTCGTCATCGGTGTGGATACCCACGCCCGCAACCACGCTGTCTCGATCCTGGCCTGCCCGACAGGCGAGATCGTCGATGAAGCCCAGTTCCCCGCCACCGCAGCAGGCCTGTCACGGGCGGCGTCTTGGGCCGGGCGCCGCACCGGCGGTGACCTCGACGTACTCTGGGTCATCGAGGGCACGGGCACCTATGGTGCACGGCTGGCGCGACTCGCCGCGGACGCTGGATACACCGTCATCGAGGCCCCGCGGATGAACGCTCGCGCGAACCGCAGCATCGGCAAGTCCGACCCCCTGGACGCGCGCCGCATCGCCACAGCAGCGCTCCCACTGCACGAGACCCAGTTGCGACAGCCCCGTGCCGACGCCGGCATCCTCGCGGCCGTCAAGGTCCTGCTCGCCTCCCGCGATCACATGAGCACCGAACGCACCGCGACGATCAACGCCCTCACCGCGCTACTACGCGTGGTCGACCTCGGCATCGACGCACGCCGTCCGCTCACCGCGACCCAGATCGCCACGATCACCGCCTGGCGAACCCGAGACGAAGACCTCGCCACCGCCACAGCCCGGGGGGAAGCCACCCGCCTCGCCAAGCGCGTCACCGCTCTCGATCACGAGCTCAAGGACATCACCAAACGGATCACCGACCTGGTCCGACAGAGCCCTGCTGGCACACTGCTCGACCAACCAGGCATCGGCCCGGTCACCGCCGCCGTCGCGCTGACCGCCTGGTCGCACCTGGGCCGCATCCGATCCGAGGCCGCGTTCGCCAGCCTCGCGGGGGCCAGCCCGATCCCCGCGTCCTCGGGCAACACCGTCCGGCACCGCATCAACCGCGGCGGCGACCGTCGCCTCAACCGAGCACTCCACATGGCCGTCGTCACCCGCATGCGCATGGACCCCCGCACCCGCGCCTACACCGAGCGCCGCGCCGCCGAAGGCCGCACCCTCCGAGAGATCCGCCGCTGCCTCAAGCGCTACCTCGCCCGCGAGATCTACCGCCGCCTCAACACCGCTGCACGAAACGAACTCGCCACCACTTGACAAACATAGGAGATTCAACGGCCTCATCGAACTCCACCACCGCATCGCCCGAGGATTCCGCAACCGCAACAACTACCGCCTCCGCATGCTCCTCATCGGCGGAGGCCTCCAACTATTGTCTCGCGTCAAGTAGTTGGCAGGGTTTCTTCTCTTTCGAAGTTGGGGGTGGTGGGGTCGGCGAGGCTGGCATGGACGTCGGCGGGCCGGTTCCAGGCGATCGCTTCGTGGGGTCGGACGTGGTTGTAGTCGTTCCGGTAGGCGTTAATCTGCTCGACGAGTTCGAGGCCGTGGTCGATCTCTTCACGGAAGAGCCATTCGTACTTCATCGCTCCGAAGCCGCATTCGCGTGACCCGTTCTGCCCCGGTGTCCTCACCCGGGTCCTGACGTGCCGCAGTTCGGGGTGCGCGGTGATGAGCGCTTCGAAGGTGAACGAGCGGAACGGGCCGCCGTTGTCCGTCACAATCGTCACGACCGGCTCAATCTCACCCGTCTCCGGGTCCACGAGGGCCTCCTCAATCAGCGGGTGACCGAGGAGGAACTCGGCCTCGGCCAGGGCTTTCTCGACGGCGGTGACGGCGTCGTGCATGTTCGCCGTCGGGGACACGTGAGCATCGAACTCGTACTTGGACCAGTAGTCCCGGCATGACGCGATCCGCCACCTGCCACCACCGGTTGTTTCGTACTCGGAGAAATCAAGCTGCCAAACCTGGTTCGGTTTGGTGGGTTCCTTCGCGAACGCAGCCTTGCGACGTTCGGCGAGATTCCGGCGCTCCCGCTGATAATGAGCGGGCAAGATCAGACCCTCGTCCCTGAGCAGACGCAGCACGGTCGCCTGCGACACCCGGTGGCCGTCATAGCGGGTCATCGCCCACACCTTCCGATGACCCCACGCCGGATGCGCGGTCGCGTGCTTGAGCGCGAGATCCCTGGCGGCCCGCCGCGCAGGCTGCGGCCACGGACCCTTCGGAGGGTGCGAGGCGCGCGCTTTGGCCTGCCAGCGTCGCCAGGTCCGTTCGGGTATGTCGATCAGTTCACAGAACCTCGCGGTCGACATGCCCGTCTGGATGCGGATCACCTCGAGGTCCTTAAAGGGCCCAAGCGGCCCTCAGCGCTCTTCTTCCACACCCGAATTTCGACCGCAGCCTCACCGAGGGCTTGGGTCAACTCCGTGACCTCGTCCTCGAGTTGCTGCTTACGGGTCGAGGGCTTCGATTTGCCCGCCTCGATACCTGCCTTTCCTCCCTCGAGGAACTGGCGCTTCCAGTTCCCGATCGCCTGCTCCGAGAACTTCTCACGACGGGCAGCCTCGGCGACCGTGACCTCGCCCTGCAACAAAGACAACACGATACGGAGCTTCTTCTCCGCCGGGATCGTCGGGGGACGACTCATGATGATTCAAACCTTTCAGTCAGGGCGTTGCATCAGCAACTAACTACCCCTGCCACATACTCTGACGCGCGACACGGCCACAACGAGTCCGCGGGAAAGGTGAAATCCAGTCACACCAGACCCGGCAACTCCCACCTCAAAGGAGCATTAGGCATCGCCGCCATGTCATCAACCAGAGCCAACGGGACATACTTCCAAGCCCGGTATAAGCGACTGACTGCCCGGCGAGGCCCGATGCGAGCCCTCGTCGCGATCGAGCACTCGATGATCACCGCGATCTGGCACATGCTCACCAACGGGGCCGTTTTCGAGGACCTGGGCGACGACTACTTTCAACGAACCCATGCGAGCAGCACCCGCCACAACGCCATCAATCAGCTCCACAAACTCGGATACGAAGTCGAACTGACCCCACTGGTCGCAACCCCCTAAATCCGCGCCAGACAAGAACGCCTACCGCCATCAACGGCAGGCCACCTCGGCGCGCCTCCAAGCGTAATCACCACACTCATTTTCGCGTCAGGCACTTCGCCGAGTTCGCCCGGCGGGTTGCTTCACTTCGGACCGCCGGATACCATCATTTGTTAGCGCTATCATAAGGTTAGTGCCCAGAGGCCATTTCCCCCAACGAGAGCGAATTCATGAGTGACGCACCACGGGCCGAGACCGCTTCGCGCGGCCCGCTGACCGGATACCGGGTGGTGGACATCTCGCACCACATGGCCGGGCCGTCGGCCACGCAGAAGCTCGGTGACTTCGGCGCCGACGTCATCAAGGTCGAGCCGCCGGGCATCGGCGAATGGGGCCGCACCCGGCCGATCGGCAACTCCTGGATCGGCGACACCAACACCTCTTTCCTCTCGCTGAACCGCAACAAGCGCAGCATCGGCATCAACCTGAAGGACCCGGACGGGTACAAGCTCTTCTGCGAGCTCGTCGAAGACGCCGATGTGCTGGTCGTGAACTTTCGGCCCGAGGTGTGCCGCCGGCTGCGGGTGGATTACGAGACGCTGCGGGAGATCAACCCGCGGCTGGTCTACTGCTCGATCACCGGGTTTGGCGGCAGCGGTCCGCAGGCCGGGCGACCCGGGCAGGACTTGCTGATCCAGGCGTACAGCGGGGTGGCCTGGAACGGCGGCGTTGACGGGGATGCCCCGGCGGCGGCGGCGGCCTTCATCGCCGACTCCTCGACCGGCAACCATGCCGTGATCGGCATCCTGGCGGCGCTGCTGGCACGCCAGGAATCGGGCACCGGCCAGCACGTGGAGGTGAACCTGCTCAGTTCGATGATGGACGTGCAAATCCAGGAGCTGACCACCTTCTTGAACACCGGCGTCGCGCCGCAGCGGCCCAGCGAGCCGATGGCGCATCCGCTGATCAATTCGCCCTACGGCATCCACGCCACCTCCGACGGCTATATCGCCGTGGCGATGGCCGAGACGACCGCGCTCGCCAGGGCCCTTGACCTGCCCGAACTCGCGCAGTACACGGAGTGGGCCGATGGTTACAGCTATCGCGATGAGATCTTCCGCGCCGTTGCGGGCGCGCTGGCGAAGCTGACCCGCGAGGAGGCCACCGAAAAGCTCGACCGGGAAGCCATCTGGTGCGGCCGGGTCAACACCTACGCCGACCTCACCACCGACCCGCAAGTGCTGCACAACGGGATGATCCAGTCGGTGCCAGGGCCGGACGGCACCGACCTGCGGCTTCTGGGCTCACCGATCGTGTTCTCCGACACCCCAAGCACGATCCGCACCCTTCCGCCGGCGCTGGGTGAACACACCGACGAGATCCTCTCCCAGTACGGGGTCACGGCCGATCGGGCCGACTCGCTTCGCGCAGCCGGGGCGATCCAGTAGGTCGACAGCTCTACGGCTCAGCAACCTCAGAATTCGACACCTTCATAACTTCACAACGGAAACTTCATGAACGCAGAGACAGGCAACGTCCGGTTGCACTCCGAGGGCGCCATCTGGACCCTTGAGCTTGACCGGCCGGAGAAGCACAACGCGATGTCGCCGGGGATGGCCGACCAGCTCTACGAGCGAGTGGTCACCATCAACCGTTCGCCCGAGGCGCGGGTGATCATCCTGCGCGGCGCCGGGGAGCGGGCCTTCTCGGCCGGGAGCGACATCAAGGCGCTCGATTCCTACCCGGAAGCGTGGGATTTCCACAACCGGATGCATGACTACACCCGCAGCATCCGTCAGATTCGAAAGCCCGTCACCCTGTCTGTCAACCTTGGGTGAGGCACCCGCTCCCTGACAATTAGTGACCCGGGCGGGGATGGAGACTTCTCTCAAGATGACTACAACTATGACTGTGCTCGACCGTTCGGCTGGGATCACCG
>Ga0314774_1001260_pt1 | contig 16674 bp, 18 predicted proteins | sample MetaGCBIA2018_FD_204515 | JGI IMG/M metagenome (GOLD analysis project Ga0314774, IMG submission 204515) | Cryopeg brine microbial communities from Beaufort Sea near Barrow, Alaska, United States - CBIA 2018 | ecosystem: Environmental > Aquatic > Marine > Coastal | place: USA: Alaska | collected... | reverse complement strand
ATTTAAGCAAATCTTTAGAGAATGTATTATACATTATTTCTAGGGATTTTTTTATTTCCAAAAAAACAAAATTTATACAAATCTATTATTAGGAGGATGACAATGAAAAATGATTCGCAAAGGTTACAGATGAGTTTATTTAAAGCGGTGTATCCAATAGAAATTATCAAACTGGATACTAGCGATTTATCACTGGATTTAGCTGAAGAATTACAAAGTGAAACTGACAGTAAAGAGAGATTAATGAGAGAACAATTAACTTTCTTAGAAGGTATGGGAGATATAATCTTATCATACGAAAAAAAAGCTATATTAGTTGAGTTTGTTAGCGAAAATGCTGAAAAAATAACTAGTAAAGTACATCATGTAGGTAATTCATATGTAAATTCAGTAGTAAGACTTCTAGAAGCTTACAAGGGCCTTATGGAACTTGAAGAAATGTTAGCTTAGCGGGTAAAGGATAAACAAAGATTTTTGCAAATAAAAGAGACTTATACAAATTAGGAGGAATTAAAATGATAAATGTTAATGATTTAAATAAAATGGCTCCATATATGGCTAAAGGAAAAGTAGTAAACATGGAGGTTAAAGAGTATCCAAAGACAAGGGCAAGAGGGGAAGTAAGGGAAGTATTATTGGAGTTTAATGATGGTACTAAACTTGTTGGAAACTTAAACCAGGAACCATTTCTAATGACAAGAGTAAAAGGACTTACCACAATAGCGAGTTATTTTACTAGAGGTAAGTACGGTAAAAACTCTTATCGAGGAAACTTTAGTGGATTGTTAGTAAAGGATTTAGTTGAACACTATAATCCTAAATTCGTTATTGACCCAATGGTTGGAGGGGGAACAAGCAAAGAGGTATTCACAGAAATGGGAGTAAACCACTTATGCTTAGACCTTAATCCTAAATGGGGTGGTTTTGATGCTCTGAAAATGGAACTACCATGCAGTTCTGATTTAATAGTTTGGCACCCACCATATATGGCTTTTGAAGGTTCTGCAATGCCAAGGTATAGCGGAATTGAATGGGGAAACAAAATCCATCCTTCGGATGGAAGTCATCTAAGTAATCCTGCTGAATTTACAAAATGGTTTAATAGGATACAGGCTAACTTCTACGCATCTTTACGCAAGGGCGGTAGACTTGCAATAGTTATGGGGGATAGTCGCTTTAGAGGTAACTTTCATTCAATGTTTAAAGAGATGGACGTATACGGCAAATTGGAGCAAGTTATTGTAAAAGAACAGCATAATTGCATATCTGATAGCTCTAAATACTCTAACTCAAAATTTATACCAATTAAACATGAGTATTTAGTGATTATAAGGAAGGATGATAACTACATCTTCCCTTGCCACATAGTAAAGCAAATAGCTGTTGATATAAGACAAAGCGTAAAAGTTACGTGGAAAACACTTATACAAGCTACTGTTGAAAATCTTGGTGGTAAGGCTTCTGTTGGTCAGCTATATGAGATTTTAGCAAAACACCCAAAAGCAAAAGACAATAATAATGTTCGTGAGAAGATTAGGCAAATTCTCGGTAGTTTTAATCAAGAATTTGTAAGAATATCAGAAGGTGAGTTTAAGCTAAGAGCTTTATCTAGTAAATGTATCGGAAATGTAATTGTACCTTCTGCAATATAAGGAGTTATAGAATATGGTTATGGTTTATTATAAATTTAAAATCAAACAAAAAACTGTAAATTTTGAGAGTATGACTTTAACCGACTATGCTGACTTTGAAAGAAGTATATTAGCGGGAAGGGTAAAGGCATACATCATAGGAGTAACAGTATCAATATTCTAAGATTTTAACAAATACCAGGGGTGAACATTACTAAGGTTCATTCTCTGGTGATTTAAACAACTTTTATCAAACGGATTTTAACAAATATGAAAGGGGATTTTGACAAATGGCTTATAAGAAAAATTATAAAAAAAAGAATAGTAAAGAAGTAAAAAATGACGAGGGGTTAAACATATTAATGGGTGGCTTAGAAAATGCAATAGGTCACTTTATGGAAGTAATGAAGGTACAAGCCTTGTTCCCAAACCACAGCTTAAATAACACGCTTTTAGAGTGGATACAAGCTCAAACGAGAGTAGACAAAGGTGCCAACTTCCGATGGATGTTCAAAGGAAAGGAATCTTGGGCTAAGCTCGGTAGAACTTTAATAGAGGGTGAAGATGTTAATGAAATAAAGATATATTCACCTAAACTTGTTAATGTATCTTCGAAACAAAAACTTGACTTAGATACTCTAAAAGAAAAAGATGAGGTTTATATTAAGGGTCATGTGTCAAGAAAGATATTCGCCAAAGGTGATTATGGAATCTATACACTAAGAATTGAAAGTGTAAATGGAGATGCAATGAGCGGTTATCTTAGTATAGCTGGGAATATAGCTAAGAGCATTACTGTAACTAAGTCATTCTCTGTAAGTGGGATAGTAACTAAATACAAGGGGTTTAAACAACTAGCAGTAGCAAGTAGTGATGATGTTGATGAAATTACCTTAGTAGATTCTTATACGAAGAAAGTACTAACAGGATTTAATTTAGTAAGCGTATTTGACTATTCTCAAACTGAAGGAGACGAAATACCTAACCTATCTATTTGTAATGCAATAACAGCCGAGGATGATATGTCTAAAGAGGTTATAGCAGCACTGGATAGTATGGTTGATATTCCAGTCAATAAAGAAGCAACGGACTGTAAAGGAAATGGATATTTTGTAATTACTGAAGGTGAAGAACGTATAGCAATAAAGCAGGGGTTAGGAATTAATCATCAGTGCAAAACCTATACACATGAATATATGCATTACACACTTCACAAAGAAAAGTTAGCCAAAAAACTTGATTTAGCTAAGTTTACTTCCGCTAAAGTTGATAAACGTGCTATAGAGGAAATAATCGTTGAGAGTGTTGCCTTTATAGTTTTAAATCACTTTGGAATAGATTGTGAGGATTATAGTTTTGAATATGGTGCGACTTGTTGTTAATGGAAACATTGACATGATTTAACTTTAAGCTAAGTCATAACTGTTATTTTGAATTGGTGGAATGATAGGGTAACGCCTTTAAACACCGTCCTAGAGAGAAACGTATAGCGTTTGATTAGATAAATAATTGAGGGTTATAAGCACGTTGAATCGGCCTGAGAGTGCACCCTAACAGGGTAAGCTGAGGAAATGCGAACTAGAGGTAGTCGAGTGTATGATAGGGCTGGGGTCTATAAAATATCTATGGTTAGGATGACGTATAAAGTGTCTGACGAAATTGGGAATGTACGGGTCTAAACAAAAGGTATCTAGAAATGGATATTACCACGAGCGTGGGATAAGTGAGGATTAGTAAAAATCGTATTTATGAAAATCCTTATACTGTTATAGGCAGTATCAAGCTTATAGGCTTAAACCAATGACCTAAGGATATATGTAGAGATAGAAATAACGGAACAAGGAAAGCTAAGAATGTGAAGGTTTTTATCGCCTATGAAGCAGTAATAAGGAAAGCTGTAAAGCATAACTTATTTTAATCTTAGTGAGAGTAGTGGCACACTACCTATGAAACCATGATAATAAGTGGTGGAGGAATAGCCACAAGACAAATTGTAATTAGAAAATTAAATAAATGAATAAACTCAAGGTTCGAATATGACTAAGAGATATGAAACTGGAATCTGTGGAAATACAGAGAAAGGAAGTAATAGACTTGGGGGAAAGCTTATTAAAGAAGAAACAGAAGCTAAGAAATAATGAGTATTATGATATGCAAGGCACATTTGATGAACTATACAAAATGAGTTGCAGGAAGATGAAATTTAGTAATCTAATGCAATTTATAACTGATAGAAATAACATTTTACTAGCATATAGAAATATTAAGAAGAATAAAGGTTCAGTAACAGTAGGTACAGATGGATTAAATATTGATTTTATAATGGATATGGGCATTGATAATTATATTAAATATATCCAAAGTAAATTTAATAATTACTCTCCTAAAAGTGTAAGAAGAGTAGATATACCTAAACCTAATGGTAAAACTAGACCGCTAGGCATACCATGCATTGACGATAGAATTATACAACAATGCATAAAACAAGTTTTAGAGCCAATCTGTGAGGCTAAGTTCCATAATCACAATTATGGATTTAGACCTAATAGGTCAGCAGAAAATGCAATTGGGAGAACCATGTACCTAATGAATAGAAATAAACTACACTATGTAGTAGACATTGATATTAAAGGTTTCTTTGGTGCGACAAGAAGTGACTTCTTCCGCAATTGTCAGTGGATATAGTTAATTCTATATCATATCCTAGTTGAAAGGATATCCCTATCCGAAACTGCAAAGGAAGTAATTCCTTTGTGGGTTGCATGAGGAAATACCTAATCAATGTCTAGTATCCAAGACAAAGTTGGTTAAGGGAAGAATGGTATGGTTAATGCAAATGAATTCTGTATAAAGTGTCGAGACCTTTGACAATAGATGGGATATGTTTGCTATTGATGTAGATGGGAAAATATGTATCGAATTGCATATACGTTTCAACCCATATATCTACCGGCATATAAGGAAGACCTAACCCATTCGTATCTGACAGAAGTCAAACTTGGTAAGCCCAATGTGGTCCATAAAAAAATTGGTAAGCCTTCCGCAAGGAAAGCCTAATTTCCACAGTGGGTAAAGGATGTTGAAATAAGCAAATGCCCTTAAGTCTAAAGACAACAGGAAAGGAAATAACTGGAGGGATAGTGATTTTTTTTTTTTTTTCACACTCGAAAGAGAGCTGAATTTCTAAACAGGTGTGCAACATGATATAAAGCGTAAAGTAATATCCAAAAGGGAGGTAACAGTCGATGAATACTTCTAAACAGAAGTCCGCATTATCTAACACTAATAATCAATGGCAACAGTTTGACTGGAAATCCACTGAAAAATATGTAGGGAAATTACAACAACGAATATATCGTGCCGAAAAACTTGGACAAAAACGAAAAGTAAGAGACTTACAAAGGATACTTATTCACAGTCAAGCTGCTTTGTTACTATCAATTAAACGAGTTACTCAATCTAATAAAGGGAAAAAAACAGCTGGTGTTGATGGATTTGTGGCATTGAATTCAAATGCAAGATATAAACTCTATATAAAAATGCAAAAAATGAGTATATATTTACACAAACCTAAACCAGCATATCGAGTTTACATAAAGAAGAAAAATGGTAAGTTACGACCTTTAGGTATTCCCACAATCATTGATAGAGTATATCAAAATATTGTTAAAATAGCATTAGAACCCCAATGGGAAGTCCGCTTTGAACCCACTATGTATGGATTTAGACCTCAAAGAAGTTGTCAAGATGCCATCCTGAGAATTTATCTTTCCTTGATGAGAAAAAAGAGACAATGGATATTTGAGGGGGACTTTAAGAACTGTTTTGGAACACTAAATCATGACTACATCATGAAGCAAATAGGGAACTTTCCAGCTAATGAAATCATTTATAACTGGCTCAAAGCAGGCTATGTCGATAACGATATTCTCAATGAAACAGATAATGGAACACCCCAAGGTTCGATTGCGTCGCCATTACTCGCTAATATTGCACTCAATGGAATGGGAAAGGCTCTTGGCGTCAAGTACAAAACAACACGGATGGCTAATGGCGTTAGTAAGTATGAAACTGTAGGGAAATATACACTATCTGTTTATGCTGATGATTTTGTAATTATGTGCTATACAAAAGAAGACGCGGAAAATGTATATAATGCATTGTCCAGTTACTTGAATGTAAGAGGCTTAGAACTTGCAGAAGAAAAAACTAAAATAACAAATGTGGCAGAGGGATTTGACTTTTTAGGCTTTAATATTAGAATATATAAAAACGGTAATAAAAAGAAACTCCTAATTAAACCATCCAAAAAGAGTGTTAAAACTCTAAAGAGTAAAATATCAGATACATTTAAAAATTGTACTGGACATAATGTAGGAGATTTAATTAGAAAGCTTAATCCCGTTGTTATAGGAACAGCTAATTATTGGAATACTCAAGTAGCTAAAGAAATTTTTGGCGATATAGATAATTATCTATGGATAAAAACGAGACGGTTCCTTAATAGGTTACATCCAAAGAAAAGCAATAAATGGAAGAAAAGTCAATACTTTAAACCGGATATAGCAGGACAAAGCAAGGATAAATGGATACTTACAGACCCGATTATAGGCAGACAGCTAACAAAAATGAAGTGGACGCCTATTGTCAGACATGTACTTATAAAGCATGACTTTACTCCTTTTGATGAAAGACTTAACGATTATTTTCAAAAGAGAAAGGCAAAAGAATTTGATAAAAATAACATTAAATCGAGACAAAAATTAGCAAAAATACAGAAATATTCATGTCCTTTATGTAAAAAAGATATTACAAATGGAAAAGAAATCCTGGTAACTCACTATAAAATACCTAAAATATTTGGTGGTACTAATGAATATAAAAATATACAACTGGTACACAAAAGTTGTGATGAAGAGTATAGTAATTACTTTTCTAGCACATCAACAGAACCAAATAAAAAGCAAATATTCGACTGTCACAAAAGTATACTGAATAAGAAACTTGCAGGGATAATATGAACAGAGTTTCGGATGAAAGCATGCTCGAGCCGTATATATGGAAACATATAAGTACGGTTCCTAGGGGAGTAGGGAGCAGTAATGTTCCACTCTTACCCGACATAATATCAGACATGACATTCTAATGAGAATGGTAAGGAAACACACAAATGAAGAATGGATTATTCTATATATTCAAAGGTGGTTGACTGCATCATTTAAAATGGGAAACGGAGAACTAGTTCCAAGGAATTCCGGTACCCCGCAAGGGGGTGTCATTAGTTCGGTACTTGCGAATCTGTTTCTGCATTATGTTTTTGATGATTTTATGACAAAAGAATTCAAAACAATTCCGTGGGCAAGATATGCAGATGATGGAATAACACACTGCGTATCCCTAAAACAGGCAAAATATCTACAAGGACGATTGCAAGAGAGATTTGAAGAATATGGGTTACAGTTAAACCTTGATAAAACAAAGATTGTTTACTGTAAGGATGATGGTAGAAAAGGAAGTTATAAAAATATATCATTCGATTTTCTAGGATACACATTTAAACCTAGAGGTGCCAAGAGCAAATATGGCAAATATTTTACAAGTTTTTTACCAGCTATGGCGGATAAGGCAAAGAAATCGATTCGCATCCAAGTAAGAAGCTGGAAATTGCAATTAAAAGTAGATAAAGATTTGTGGGATATATCAGATATGTTTAACAAAACGATACAAGGTTGGATTAACTATTATACACATTTCTATAAAACAGAAATGTATGCAGTATTAAGATATATCAATAATGCTTTAGTAAAATGGGTTCGAAGAAAGTACAAGAAAAGAAAACATAGACGAAGAGCAGAATATTGGTTAGGAAGTATTGCAAAAAGAGATAGAAATTTGTTTGCACACTGGAAAATAGGAATATTACCAACAGCTGAATGATGGGAGCCGTATGAGCTGAGAGGTTCACGTCCGGTTCTGAGAGAAACTAAGGGGGAAGTTCCCTTGGTTTACTTACTTTAAGATATTTTGTAGAGATTATAAAACAGCACAGAAAATTTTTAATGCCACAAGGTTATGGTTAAAAGAAAGATTGGACTTAGATATAAGTCCTGAGAAGTCCAAAGTAACCAACCTTAGAAAGAATTATACAGAGTTTTTAGGCTTTAAACTTATGGCTAAGCCTAAAAAGAATAAATACGTGTGCCAAAGCCATATGAGTGACAAGGCTATAAAAACTACCACTCAAAAAATTAAAAGGCAGATTAAAAATATTCAAAAGAATATAACGCCACAACAAGTAAACAGATTGAACTCAATTATCCTAGGAAGTCACAATTATTACCGTTGTGCCACCTATGTTAACCTTGACTTCAACAAAATTAATTTCTTAGTCCTAAAGACCTTTTATATTAGACTACGAGCCAGAATGACACACAAACTATGTCTTACTGAAACATACCATAGGTTATATGGAGATTATAATGGGAAACCAAATACAATACATGGAGTCTCTATATTTCCAATATATGGTTGTAAAACAAAACCTCCAATGAACTTTAGGAGAGAAATATGTAGTTATACAAAGGAAGGTAGGGAGCATATCCATGCAAGTTTAGGTGGAAAATATTCTATGCATATAGAATACTTACTACGTAACCAAATGGGTAACAATACCACCGAATATAACGACAATAGATTATCTCTTATGGCAGGTCAAAGAGGGATATGTTACATAACAAAAACCTCTCTAATTCCTTGGAAAATGGAATGTCATCATAAGAAACCTAAACACTTGGGTGGAACTGATGAATATAAGAACCTTGTATGGTTAAGTACCGATTCTCATAAATTAGTACATGCAACCAAACAAGAGACCATAAATAAGTATATGGAGATACTAAGGCTAGATAATAAAGGTTTAAAATGTGTCAATTCTCTAAGAAAGTTAGTAGGAAATTCAGTTATTTAATCAAATAGAATACAATTTGTTGGAACGCCGTATGAGGTGAAAGTCTCACGTACGGTGTGAGGTGGGGGAAAAGGTGGAGATAACTTCAAATCCTTACCTATCACTATAAACGTTTGGATATCATGCTTATAAGAACGGAGTATCTCTAGAACTCTTGATGGATATATTTAATCATTCAACTCAAGCCATGACATTGAGGTATATAGGAATTACTGAATCTCAAAAACGAGAAGTTTATTTGCAATCTAACCTTGGATAAAAAATGCATCCCTATTTTTACTAATATACCTTTTCGGGGGGATAGGCAAAAACACCCTAGTTAGTAAGTCGAATGTTAAGCTATCTATATCTAAATTAAGGAAAATTTTATTATTAAAGGTAAGGTTTTCTGTATAAAATAATAAGAGAGAGTTAAATGAGGATTATAAAGTGAATAAAAGTTGCTTCGTCATATTAAGAAATAATCCTACTTTATTAATAAAAAATAAACGTGAACGATTAAAGGAATTGGATATTTTAAGGGCTATTGCTTTTATTTTTGTAGTAGAACAACATACTGGGGGTTCAATCGCAGCAAGAACTAGTGTTCAACCGCGACAAGAATATTCATTAATAGAATATTATAACTAAAAGTGAAGAATACTATGGAAAAATAGATGAAAGGATCATGGAATAAATATGGCTGAATTTTTATCGTATATCAAAAAGTTTATCACATATAAAGAACCTAAAGATATTGATGATTTTGAATTATTAGAAAGTGACCATGAAGGTACAGATCAAGACGGTCTTGATGAAGAGTTTCAAAAAGAGCAGGATAAAAAGAGCAACCAGGATAAAGACAAAGGTGAGAAAAATGAAAAGAAGAAAAATCCTCTAAAGGTAGATGATTGGAATAAAACCAAAAATAAAAGTGGTAATAAAAGTCCTCAATCCCCTGAAAACATGGTTGATCCACAGCTTAAAACAAACCTTGAACGTATACAAAAGGTTTTTATCTCAGACAAGAATTCGGACATCATCATTAGACAATTTAAAATCGCACAGAAAATAGATGCTTTTATTGTTTTTATTGATGGAATGGTGGACAGGGAAATTATCAATAACTATATCCTACGCCAGCTTATGAAACCTGAACTGTTCGAAAACTATAAAGGTGATCGCCTAGTAGAGTTTGTTGAGAATAATGTACTTTCTGTGCATGATACGAAAAAGGAAACTAAATATGACATGATTATCGGGCAGATTTGCAACGGAATTACAGTGTTATTTATTGATGGCTGTAGTGAATGCCTTGTGTTTGAAACAAGGGGTTATGAGAAAAGAAGCGTAGAGAAGCCTGCAACGGAAACGGTTATTGCAGGATCACAAGAAGGGTTTAATGAAAATCTAAGAACAAATATTACATTAATAAGAAAGATTATTAAAAACCATCATCTTGTTACGGAAATTTTACCTCTTGGAAAGACCAATCATTCATTTTGTGCTGTAATATATGTGGATGGAATATCTAATCCTAAGGTAATAAAGGAAGTAAAAAGAAGAATAAACAGCCTTGATACAGATTATATCCAAAGTGACGGGATACTTGAACAGTTAATTGAAGATAGGCCACTTATGTTGTTTCCCCAGGTGTTGAGAACAGAAAGACCTGATAGGGCTTCCTCTTTCTTAATGGAAGGAAGGGTTGTTATTGTTGTCGATGGATCACCTTTTACCATAGCAGTTCCAGTTACCTTCTTTAGTATGATGCAAACATCTGAAGACTCAAATCTCAAATGGCAGTTAGGCATTCTTTTAAGACTGACCCGGCTCATTGGTATGTTTGTAGCTATACTTTTGCCAGGTTTATATACTGCACTTCTCCTATATCACCAGGAGGTGATACCTACAGACCTGCTTTCCTCAATTACTATGGCTAGAGAAAGTGTCCCTTTCCCTATACTTGTTGAACTCATACTTATGGAGGTATCATTTGAACTCCTTATAGAGGCAGGGATCAGGGTACCCGGCATAATTGGTACGATCCTTGGAATGATAGGGGGTTTAATATTGGGTCAGGCTGCCGTTTCAGCAGGCATTGTAAGCCCTTTACTTATAGTCGTTGTTGCAGTAACCGGGATTGGCAATTTTGCAATTCCCAATCATTCACTCGCTCTAAGTATAAGGATTTCAAGGTATTTATTTATTGTTTTAGGCGCATTAGCAGGTTTTCATGGAATATCAGTAGGGATATTTGTTTTAGGTGGTTTAGTATGCAGCATGAAATCCTTTGGAGTACCGTTTCTTTCTCCAATTGCCCCAAAAACAAAAGGAAACTCGGGTTTGGCTCTTCGCATGCCAGCATTTTCTCAAAAAGAGCGTCCTGATTTTCTTAACACACTCGATAGAAAAAGAACTGGTGAAAACCCAAGAGGATGGATAAAAAGAGACAAGGGAGGAGAAAAGAATTGATCAAAGAAGGAAAATTCGGGCCACAGGAAGCAATTAGCTTAATAACTATAACAATAGTAACAGGGGTGTTTTTTACAAGCCCAAGCATACTTGCAAGTTATGTTGGTACGGCTACCTGGTATATGACATTAATATCTGCAGCAACTGCAGCTTTAGGATTTACGTTTGTATACCTATTATTAAAACGTTTTCCAGGTAAAAATATTGTTGAAATATTTGAGATAACTCTAGGACGCTTTTTAGGGTTCATTTTTTCAGGACTTCTTTTAGCATTGTTTCTACTAAGTCCGGCAACAATGCTAAGGGACTTTACGGAGGTTATGAATGTCTATGTATTCCCGTTAAGCCCTCCGAGCTATATAATGGGTTTTTTTATTATCGGCGTAATACTTTTAGGTATTTTAGGTCTTGAAACACAGGCAAGATTTTCAAGACTTGTAGCTCCAATTCTTCTAGTCGCTTTTGTAGCAGCGTTAATTGTGGCTTCACAAAACTATGAGTTGTACAGATTTACACCCATATTAGGATATGGTATTAAGAGGACCATCTATCATGGTCTTACAAGGAGTTCTGTCTATGGATATACTATTATACTTGCAGTTATTGCAAGCTCGCTGCAGGGAACAAAGCATATAAAGAAAATAGGGTATATTAGTATTGTTGCATCAGGAATATTGGTATCAGCAGCAACACTTGCTTTTACTCTAACGTTTTCATATTACACAGCGGAAGAGGTTCCATCATCTCTGTATCAAATGATGGCACTTATTGATTTCGGGAGATTTTTTCAAAGGTTTGATGCCCTATTTTTCTTTATTTGGGATATTAGTACATTGATAACAGTCTCTCTTGAATTATATATTGCTGCAAGTATTTATTGTAAAATGTTTCGTATACAGAATATAAAACCAGTTATTATTCCATTCTCCATTATAATATTCACCATTGCCTTGATTCCAAAGGATTTAGGGACATTTATGTCAGGATATGCCAACTTGATACCGGAATATGGTTGGACAGTCTTTTATATTCTTCCAATTATTGCTCTGATTGCTGCCAAATTGAGAGGTAAGAAAGGAGAAGGGGAGCATGCGTAAAACCATTTCTATTACTCTTATAGTTGTTATCTTAGTAACAATGCTCACAGGATGTTATGATTTAATGGAACCCGACGAAATGACCTATGTTCTTGCCATAGGCTTGGATAAAGGAGTGAAAGACAAGTTAAGGCTTACTGTAGAGTTTCATACAACGAAAGGAGGAAGCAGCAGCAAAAGTTCAAGTTCCAGTGGAGGTGGATGGGAGGGGACTACACGACAATAACCATTGATGCACCCTCATTCTTTACAGGTATTAACATGATAAATTGCAGCCTGGCACATAGGCTTGATTTTATGCATACTGAATACGTAGTATTTTCAGAGGAAATGGCAAAAACCGGGCTTAGCACATATATTGGTGCAGTTATTAGGTATAGGCAAATTCGAAGGTCTACAAGTATCATAGTTGCCAAAGGTAGTGCATGCAAGTTTTTGGAAGAAAACCAGCCTTTCATAGGTTCTGCGCTTTCGAAAACAACAAATACAGGATACTTTCCACCCGTCACACTAAATGACTTTTATGATGGAATAAAATCGACTTACAGACAGCCAATAGCAATCCTTGGTGGGTTAAATAATCCCAATAACTACCAGGAAGACGGTGAAAAAGCAAGTGCTTTCCAATCTCCAGAAGGTCAATACTACGCAGGGGAAATGCCCAGAAAAGGCGGGAGCAAGGTCGAACTTTACGGAACTGCTGTTTTTGATGGCGACAAAATGGTGGGAGAACTTACAGGGGATGAAACAAGGCTTTTGCTGATGCTGATGGGTGACTTTAAAAGAGGTTTTTTCACGATAAAAGACCCTAAAATGCCGCAGGATGTTGTTCCCCTTGATGTTCGAACGAGTAGAAAAACAAAAATACATGTTGATATCAAAAACGGTAAGCCATATATAAATGCAGAAATAAAGCTTGAAGGCGATATTTTAGCAATACAAAGCATGATTAACTATGAAGACATTTCACTAAAACCGCTTCTGGAAAAAGCTTTCGAACAGCAGGTAAAAAGTGAAATGGATGCATTAATAGATAAATGCAAAAAAGAAAAATCAGATGTATTCAGATTTGGAACTGTGGCATGCAGTAAATTTTTGACCATACAAGATTGGGAGCAGTATAACTGGAATAAGCAGTTTGAAAACGCAGAGGTAACGGTAAACGTTACGTTTAACATAAGAAGGACAGGAATGCTTATGAAAAGTTCACCTGTAATAGGCTCAGAGAGGAGTAAATAAATGAATTATATTATACTGATATTTTTAGCTCTTGTTTCATATTATGTGTTTACATTTGTGAAACATAGCTGGGATAAAAAGAACAAAACAGCTGCTGTTGGTCTTGCAATCCTTGCTCTTGCAACTTTTTTCTTTCCAGGTGTCATTCTTATTTTAAGGTGGTAATATACCAGTATAAAGGTTCACATTAAGGGGTCTCTGTAGTGATTTTCTGTTCCATTACTACAGAGACCCCAAATAGCATCTGACAGTGAATGGCTAGATAATTGCTTTATGAATCGCGTACAACGGAGAGTAAATAATGATGCAACTATAAGCATTGATAAAACCTCTTATGATGTACCTATGCAATTTATAAGGGGTATAAAGAACATAGCTGTCCTGTACTGAAAACTCAGTTCCTTATATTGGGAATTTATTAATCACCCAATTATAAGGGGGTTGTGTAGTAAGGAACAAAAAACCGATATAAACATATAACTTATTAGAATTAATATAGCTAAAGCGTGTCAGCAAGGGAGTCGAACTAAATTGTAAACTAATTATGTAAATAAACTTACAAGCCTTTTGCTATACTTTTAAAATGGTTAGTTATCACAAATAAGTCTAGTTTTACAGTTTTTTTGCAGGCAAATAACAAATTAACATATTGTGGATGTTTTAAGGTAGTTTTCTGTTCCATTACTACCTATGCCCCGTGTAGGAGCAGTGAAAGAGATTGTAGCACATTTGAAATTCCTATGAAGCATGAAGGAGGATTTAAAATGTGGACACACCTTTGACTACGACGGCTTGTGAGGAATACCCCAGAAAAGACCACAGAGAACTACCTAGAATCCATTCAGGGTTGGATAAGTTGAAGTTTTTTCCATTTTGGGATACAATAAAAAGCCACATGATAGATATTATTCCATCATGTGGTCTACTTTTACCTTATAATCTGAGAGCATTAATAGTTAGATGTTTCTCTAATCTTTTAAAGGAACTTCTCCATCAATGTTTTTTGTTGTTTCTGACCAGTTTTTTTCTTTATCATTAAATTCATGTATATGGATTATATTAGTTCCATTTGCAGTTTTATAGCAAAACAAAACTGCATTTCCATCATTTTTAACTAGTATTAATGGTTCAGTAGATCCGATGGTCAATTCTCCAAAATGAGGCTTAATTGTATTCTTAATAATTGATTGTACTTTATTCTTATCAGTTATACTTCTGTGTATGTTAATCTAAAACTGGTTCTTTCCAATGTTAGTTGATTCCACGTCTATTTTCAAGCCACAAGATTTTCTTATGTAACATATCAAAACTATTACGACCATACATGATTCTTTTTATAACTTTTAATTTATTAACACTTCCCTCTGCTAATCCATTATTATAATCATATGTAATAGCATTTTTAACCGCTGTAATATCTCTGGTCATTCCGTTTATAAACGAATTGATATACTTATTATTTAAGTAAGATGCCTGTTGTATCCATTTATTAATTTTAAAGGCAGATTTGCCTTTTAAAATTGTTCTAAAATCACCTACTAAATCTATTATTTCTTTGTATTTTGGATATTTCATATTTACTTTATTTACATATTCAATCGATAATCCCTTTACTTTATTTACTGGGTTATACAATAGTTTTAGTAATTTATAGCGCTCAACTAGCTCTGTTTTAGCTGAAGAAATATCACTATTTTTACATGTCTCATAAATAGACTTTTTTAAACGAGTTCTATAATGACGAATAGTGCTGCCAGAGCCATTATAGCCCTTTAGACGAATTATGTTTTCTATTTCAGATGAAGTATAATTTTTATCTATTAATTCATTAATTTCTTCTATAAACGGATCTAAAATGCTCTTTTTTTTAATATTATAATTTCCATTAACAGCAGAAAAATTATCGTCTAGGTATTTAGTAATTGTCTTATTGGACATTCTAAGTTCTCTTGCGATTGCTCTTATTGAATACTTATTATTGTACATATCGCGTACTGCACTTACCTTTTTAATCTTTTTAGTAACATTCTCTTCATGTGAAACCTGCATTGAACTTTTTAAATAAGATAAACGTGCATCAATACTCATAGCGGATAATTTATTAAATACTCTTATATCCATATTTAATTGCTTACAAATTTGGCTTTTACCAATGCCCTCATCTAATAATTGAGTTGATTTCGTTATCTTTTCTTCTAATGTTAATTGTTTATTTTGAATGGGTGATCTTAAGGTTGCAATGGTTGAGTCCGTTCTATTTACTACATCAACTACAACTTTGGGTTCCAAGTATTGCATGAGATAATCTTTGCAATAGGATGTTAGATTTTTCAAAATATGAAATCTATCACTTACTTGAATTGCATTAGGATGTGCTAACGTAATAGCTTTTTTATATGTAATGGAACCATCCCTAGAAACTATTTGAATGTTAGGATATGATTTTAACCATTTTACTACTTCATCGCAATCTCGAGAAGAAATTAAATCTATAATTCGATGTGTTTCAATATCTATCATTATGGTTCCATATGATTCTCTTTTTTTAATAGCGAAATCATCAATACATATTTTTGTTACTTTCTCTTTATTAATAGTTGGTGCTTTTTTTTTAGAAGATTACAAATCGTACTTTTGCCTACGTCAACAACATTTTTCCTTAAAAAATCTGTAGCAGTAAGGGAACTAACATTCATAGCTATATTTATAATTTCATTCTCTAATCTGTTCGTTTTTTTAGCTTTAAATTTAAGAAAATCAAAACTTTCAGAAAAAGTAGTGTGATTGCAATTAGGGTTGTAACAAAACATTTTTCTGTTGTTTAAAATAACTTTAACCTTTTCTCCTTGTATGGGTAAGTCCTGAAAAGTCTTTTTATAATGAGAATGTACTTTTGAAGAAGGGCTACCACAATAAGGGCATATAACCTCTTCACGATTAGATATTACATTTATAAAAATCGTATTATCTATAATTTTATGACTTTCATAGTCTAAATTTTCATCTAATAATTTTATAATTTCATCCATATAATGGCCCCTTTTCTAGTGTTCTGTTTATTCCATTATACTATATTTTAAAGTGCGTTTCAACCAACTATGGAAAGAACCGTTTTTAGCTTGCCAAAAACACTCTTTTATTAAAATAATGTCTAGTACCCTTAATTACAAGCTTTCTAGAATTGTTTATAAGCGTTTTAACTACCCTTATCTTGATCTCACCGAAGTAGTTAGCTCCTTCTGTTTTTCAGGTAGCAGTATATTTGTATTGCCTCGTCAACCAATTC
>Ga0314774_1001259_pt1 | contig 16676 bp, 14 predicted proteins | sample MetaGCBIA2018_FD_204515 | JGI IMG/M metagenome (GOLD analysis project Ga0314774, IMG submission 204515) | Cryopeg brine microbial communities from Beaufort Sea near Barrow, Alaska, United States - CBIA 2018 | ecosystem: Environmental > Aquatic > Marine > Coastal | place: USA: Alaska | collected... | reverse complement strand
TCGATGCCTATTAGAAATTGGGGTATTATTCTCAATCAGTTCTTAATCATCTATGAAAAAAGGGTCAGAATTTAAAAAATTCCAACCCAAGTTATTTTTAACTTACACAAATTATAGGATAGTGTCGAAAGCTATATCATTTGATTTAAAATATTTACAAATTTATGAGTCGTAATTAATTTCTCATCATTCTTCCTCTTCCCATTCTTTTGCCCTTACCACCTGGATGTTCTTGTACGAATTTTTTTTCTAACCATTCCGGTTTTTCCAATTCATTATCGTAAATATATTTAGCTATTTTCATAACATTTTCTTTATGAAAAGGTTGTTTTGGCATCACATTAAACTGCATAACTGCTCCGCGCATCAATGCATTTTCTTTAGTTGGATTTAGCGCCCAATTTGCAATGGCTTCCATAAATTCTTCTTTAGAACTATAACTTATTTTGTATCTTCTTTTTACAGCCGCCATTGGAGGTGCTATAATTTCATCGTGAGATTTACTGGTAACACTATGACAGGCATAACAATTGCTCTTTAGTAAAATGTATCCTTCTGAATTCTCTGTCTTTGTTGAATTAATCTCAGCAGTGTTTTTTATAGAGTTATTTTCATTATTTTTTGTATTACAACTAATCAGAAAAAACGATAATGATAAAATTGTCAAAATTTTTAAATTCATATCTATATTATATACGTTCACCTATTAAAATTCAAATTTCAAACCTAAAATTCAATTAAAAAGTAACTTAGGTTACTTCATTACAGATGCTAATTCATTATTTTATATTCCTTTTTTTTTATAAAAAAAGCGCTTTCAAATGAATGAAAGCGCTTTTTTATAGTTGAAATAAAGTTTATTTAAATGAAATTTTTCGCATACGTAAACTTTTTGGTGTCACTTCTAAATATTCATCATCCTTAATATACTCCAAACATTCTTCCAATGAGAATTCTTTCTTAGGAGCAATGTTTACTGCAGTATCTGTTCCAGATTTACGAACATTTGTCAATTTCTTACCTTTTGTAAGGTTGATGGCCATATCATCCTGGCGGTTATTTTCACCAACAACTTGTCCTTTGTAAATTTCCTGATTGATATCGATAAAGAAAACACCTCTGTCTCCCAACTTATCAATTGCGTAGGCAGTTGCTTTTCCTGCTTCCGCAGAAATTAAAGCACCATTTACCACATCATTAAAACTACCTTTATAAGGGCTAAACTCGGCAAAATTATGATTAATAATAGCAGTACCAGCTGTTGCAGTTAATAATTTATTACGCAAACCAATTAAACCTCTGGAAGGAATATAAAATTCTAAATGTTGCAAATCACCTTTAGGTTCCATAATTAATAAGTCTCCTTTTTTTAAGGATACCAAGTTAATCACTTTGCTGGATAATTCTTCGGGAACATCAACCACAAGCGTTTCATATGGTTCACATTTAACACCGTCAATTTCTTTCATGATTACTTGCGGTCTTCCCACTTGTAATTCGTATCCTTCTCTTCGCATTGTTTCAATCAATACTGATAAATGCAAAATTCCTCGTCCGAAAACATTAAATCGATCTTCACTATCAGTATCTTCTACCCTAAGGGCTAAATTCTTTTCAGTTTCTTTATATAATCTGTCACGCAAATGACGGGAAGTTACAAATTTGCCTTCTTTTCCGAAAAAAGGTGAGTTATTAATGGTAAACAACATACTCATTGTAGGTTGATCTACTTTTAACCTAGGTAATGGTTCAGGATTTTCAAGATCGGTAATGGTATCGCCAATTTCAAAACCATCAATCCCTGTTATTGCACAAATATCTCCACTTCTAACTGAAGCAGCTCTATCTTTACCCATACCTTCAAAGGTATGAAGTTCTTTAATTCGTACTTTTTTAGTGCTTCCATCAGCTTTACAAATTGCATAATCTTTTCCTTCTACTAAATCGCCTCTAAAAACACGTCCAATAGCAATACGACCAACAAAAGACGAAAAATCTAAAGAAGTAATTTGCATTTGAGGAGTTCCTTCATTATAAGGAGCCTCAGGAATATTTTCTAATATAGCGTCTAATAAAGGAATAATATTATCGGTTTCTTCTCTCCAATCCGTATTCATCCAATTATGTTTGGCCGAACCATAAATTGTAGCAAAATCAAGTTGTTTTTCAGTTGCATCCAAAGCAAACATTAAATCGAACACTTTTTCGTGCACCAAATCAGGTGTACAGTTCTCTTTATCAACTTTATTCACCACCAATATAGGTGTTAAACCCAACTCTAATGCTTTTCCTAAAACAAAACGTGTTTGTGGCATTGGGCCTTCGAAAGCATCAACAAGCAACAAAACGCCATCGGCCATATTTAATACCCTTTCAACTTCACCACCAAAATCAGCGTGACCAGGAGTATCAATAATATTGATTTTTATGCCTTTATAAATAATAGACACGTTTTTCGACAAAATGGTAATACCTCTTTCTCTTTCTAAATCATTACTGTCTAATAATAATTCTGTACGAACTTTTCGTTCGTCTAAAATGTGGGCTTGATCAATAATTTTGTCAACCAATGTTGTTTTTCCGTGATCAACGTGGGCTATAATAGCGATGTTTCTGATAGATTGCATGTTCTAATTTTTTAGGCGATGCAAAAGTAGTTGTTTTATTTTGTTTTATATCACAAAAGTCTCATAATGATTCCCCTTCTTTAAAACACTTAACTAACTGTAGTTGTTTTAATTAAAAACTATATTGCTGATTTTACAAAATTGTATTTTACTGATTAATTAGTAAAATGGATTATCAGGAGACATTAATAGCCCTTTTCAGTAAATTCTGGGTAAATTAAAAATAGCATAAAAAAACTGCTTGAAAGGCAGTTTTTTTTAAATTATTTATTAAATGTGTTAAATTTTTCGTCTTATACGTTCGCGTTTCAGCAATTCAACTTCACGATTTGTTTGCCCGGCCACTGAAGTATTTTCTTCAGCACGTCTAATTAAATAAGGCATCACATCACGAACAGGTCCGAATGGCAAATATTTGGCAACATTATAACCTGCTGCAGCCAAATTATAACTAATATGATCGCTCATACCATACAATTGACCAAACCAAATCCTCCCATCGTTTTTGTCAAAATTATAGGAATTGATTAAATCCATGCATAAGTAAGAACTGTCTTCATTATGCGTTCCTGCAAAAATAGCCATGTCGTCAATGTTTTCCATCATATAGATCAAAACATCATTATACATTTTATCAGTAGCAGCTTTGTTTTCGCAAATGGGGTCTTTGTAACCATATTCATCAGCGCGTTCCCTTTCTTTTTCCATATAAGCTCCACGAACCAATTTCTCTCCAATTTTAAAGCCTTTTTCTTTAGCGCGGCTATGTAATTTTTTAAGATAATCCAATCGATCCCAACGGTATAATTGCAAGGTTCCAAATACAATTACTTTTTCTTGATTGTATTTTCCCATCATTTCCTCAATTAAATCATCTGCAGCAAGTTGCATCCAACTTTCTTCAGCATCAATTAACAAAGGAACGTCAGCTTTATAAGCAGCTTTGCTCACAGTGTCATACCTTTCTTTAATCCGTTTCCATTCAATCAATTCATGTGCACTCAACTCTGAGCCTTCTGTCACTTTTTGATAAATTTCCAAACGCCCAAATCCTGATGGCTTAAATACTGCAAATGGGATACTCGCTTTTTCGGTGCCAAATTTAATCGTGTTCAAGGTTTTTTCCATAGCCAAATCAAATTGTTCTTCGACTTCTTTACCTTCTGCGGAATAATCCAAAACAGAATGCACATTTTTAGTGTACATTTTATCGATTGTGGGCATACAATCAGTTTCGTTAACGCCACCACAAAAATGATCGAAAACGGTAGCTCTAATAATACCTTCAACAGGCAAATGTGTTTTAAGTGCAAATCTAGTAACTACTGTGCCAATTTTAACAAGTGGTTCACGCTTAATCATTTCAAACAAATAATATGCTCTTTCAAGCTCTGAATTTGATTTTAAGGCAAAAGCAACTTCAGTATTGTCAAATATTTTTTTCATTGTAGATTCTATTTGTACAAAGATACCCACAAAGTGTTTATTTTTTAATTTTTTTACCTTTAATTTGCACAAAATATTATCAGAAATGCAACCGATTCTATCCAATAATTACTTTGTAAACTTTATTGAAGATGCCTACAGGAAACTTAATATTTATATTTCTGAAAATAGGCCTTCTGCAATTTTTATTTTAGTTGATGAAAATACCAATAACGATTGTTTGCCTATTTTATTGGAAGCGCTGGAAACGGAAGCTGAAATTGAAATTATTGAAATTAAGTCCGGTGAAGAAAATAAAAATCTTGACACCTGTTCTGGAGTTTGGCATGCTTTGACAGAATTGGGTGCCGACAGAAAAAGCCTGATGATCAACTTAGGCGGTGGGGTTATTACGGATTTGGGTGGATTTGTAGCTTCTGCCTTTAAACGGGGAATTGCTTTTATAAATATTCCCACAACTCTTTTGAGTATGGTTGACGCTTCTGTTGGTGGTAAAACCGGTGTAGATTTGGGTGTTTTAAAAAATCAGATTGGGTTATTTTCAGATCCTGAAATGGTGCTGATTGATCCGCGTTATTTAGAAACAATTTCTGAGCGTGAATTGCGTTCTGGATTGGCAGAAATCATAAAATACGGGATAACTTATGATATTAAATTATGGAATGAGATATGTAATTTTGAAGAATTTAATATAAATAATATAAGTAAATTGATTCATCGTTCTATTGAAATAAAAAATGAAGTAGTAACGAAAGACCCAAAAGAAAAAGGGTTGCGCAAAGTTTTGAACTTCGGACACACGTTGGGGCATGCTATTGAATCTTATTTTTTGGAATCGGAAGATAAAGAAAAATTAACGCACGGGGAAGCTATCGCAATCGGAATGATCATGGAAGCCTATATCTCTCGAAGACTACTAAATTTTCCTTCTGAACACGAAAAAGCCATAAAAGAAACCATTCTGGGAATTTATGAAAAAGTTGCTATTGATAAAGCTGATTATGAAGGAATCATCAGCCTTTTGATTCATGATAAGAAGAATGTAGGCGGACAAGTGAATTTTGTGTTAATAACTGATTTTGAACAATTCAAATTAGATTGCAAAGTTGAAAAAGTGCTACTTATAGAAGCTTTAAATTATTACAATACCTAACAACAATTAGCAATTACCTCTCTATAAACTGCCATATATGATGGTAAAACATTCTCTAAGCTAAATTTTTTGGCCTGTAGTAATGCGTTTTGTTTAAATTGTTGAAGCCGGTCCAAATCCTCTAAAATATAAATTCCGTTTTTTGCCATATCATCCGTATCCCCAACATTGCTTAAGAAACCGGTAACGCCTTGAATATTAACTTCTGGCAAACCACCCGAATTTGTTGAAATTACAGGCGTTCTTGCAGCCATTGCTTCCAATGCCGCAAGCCCAAAACTTTCTGTTTCTGAAGGCAATAAAAACAAATCGGAATAACAAAGAAGCTTGTTTACCTCATTGCTATTTCCTAAAAACAGCACTTTGTCCAAAATCCCCAATTCCTTAGCCTGATGCTCAATACTTTCCCGCTCAGGGCCTTCGCCAACCAACAGTAATTTTGAAGGAATATTCTTCTGAATTTTATAAAAAATAGTAATTACATCAGCAACTCGTTTTACCGGACGCAAATTACTGACATGTGTAATAATCCGTTCATTTTCATTTGCAATAGTACTGCGTTGGCATCCTTCAGAATGAATTTCAGGATACTTCTCAAAATCAATGAAATTATAAATAACTTTTATCTCTTTTGATATGTTAAACAACCTATCGGTATCTTTGCGCAAACTTTCTGATACAGTGGTGACTACGTCAGATTTATTGATACTAAATTCTACAGCTTGTTTATAATTTGGGTGACTTCCCACCAAAGTGATATCAGTTCCATGAAGTGTGGTGACCACTTTAATGTCAATTCCTTTTTCTTTAAGCATTTGTTTTGCCATATAGGCTGCGTAAGCATGAGGAATTGCATAATGCACGTGCAATATTTCTAATTTGTACAATTGCACCACTTCAACAATTTTACTTGATAAGGCTAATTCGTATGGCTGAAAATGAAATAATGGATATTCTTCAACAAAAACTTCATGAAAATGAATATCATTTGAAATAAAATCTAGTCGAACGGGTTGTTTGTAGGTTATAAAATGAACATGGTGACCTTGTTGGGCCAGCGCCATTCCCAATTCTGTCGCTACTACTCCACTTCCTCCAAATGTTGGATAACAAACGATACCTATTTTCATTAATCTAATTTAAAATATTTTTGAACAGTCGTAAATATAAATGTATTCTTACAATTAATATAATTGAATTTTAACTATATCATAAAAAACCCTGCAAAAGCAGGATTCGTATTTTAATAATCGCCTAATGTTTCTGGATTTTGATTTAAGGCATCTTCCAATTGCGCGTCGTTTGGTGCTTTCCCATGCCAAGCGTGGGTATGCATCATAAAATCTACTCCATTCCCCATTACTGTGTGTAACAACATACAAACTGGTTTTCCTTTTCCTGTTAATGATTTAGCTTCTGCCAAACCATTTTTAATGCTTTCAATATCGTTTCCTTTTTCAACGTCCAACACGGTCCAGCCAAAAGCTTCAAATTTGGCTTTTAAACTGCCCAAAGGCATTACATCATCTGTTGCACCATCAATTTGTTGTCCATTATAATCTATCGTTGCGATATAATTGTCAATGTTTTTACCTGCTGCATACATAGCGGCTTCCCAAATTTGACCTTCTTGCATTTCACCATCTCCATGTAAAGAGTATATTAATTTTGAATCGCCATTTAATTTTTTTGCTTGAGCAGCCCCAATAGCAACGCTCATTCCTTGTCCAAGTGAACCTGACGAAATACGGATTCCCGGCAATCCGTCATGCGTAGTTGGATGTCCTTGTAGCCGTGAATTTAATTTTCTGAAAGTTGCCAATTCACTCACCGGGAAAAATCCGCTTCGTGACAAAACACTGTAAAAAAGTGGGGAAACATGTCCGTTCGACAAAAAGAATAAATCTTCATCTTTTCCATCCATTGTGAAATTGGTGGAATAATCCATCACTTCTTGGTACAAAACCGTTAAAAACTCGTTGCATCCCAATGAACCTCCTGGATGCCCAGAATTCACGGCGTGCACCATTCTAACGATATCTCTTCTTACTTGTTGCGCAAAATCTTGTAATTGTTGTGTTGTTGGCATTTATTAAAATTTAATTTAAAGTAGCAAAAATACTGCTTTTGATTTTTGAAACACTTAAATAATAAAAAAATTATGATGCTGTTATCAACATTATGTTTTTTTATTTTTCTTTTTCGCTGCGGGAAATAGTACATTGTTCAAAATCAACCGATATCCTGGCGAATTTGGATACAAAGCAAGTTCGGTTTTTGGATCACCTACTTTGTGTTGGTAGTCTTCAGGGTCATGCCCCCCAAAAAATGTAAACATTCCTTTGCCTTTTACCCCATGAATATAACGAGCTTCATTATTTGATTTATTTTCTCCCATCACCAACACATTCGATTTTATCGTTGATCTGTCAAATGAAGTTGTTTGCCCCATAAAGCCTTTAATTAACTGGGTGTGGTTTTGGCACAACATGGTTGGAATTGGATCCCATTTTGCTGAATATTCCTGTAGTGAAAAGTAATCGGATGTACGGGTTATATTTCGTTTTTGGGTCATATCAATTGACGAAAATTCATACTCAACAGGATTTCTAACTAAGGTAAAATCTTTAAAAGCAAATGTATTGTTGTAATCTGTTTTCTGTTGATAATCCATTTCTGAAGGATCTCCATCAAACATGCTTTCACAAATATCTACACCATCAGCGGCAAGTGCAATATCAAAACTGTCCGTGGCAGAACACATGGCAAACATAAATCCGCCGCCAACCACAAAATTCCTGATTTTTTTAGAAACAGCCAATTTTTCTTCTGAAACCTTATTAAAACCTAATTTTTTAGCCATTTCTTCAGCTTCCTTTTTTTGTTCAATGTACCACGGTGCGGTTCTATATGCTCCGTAAAACTTACCAAACTGGCCTGTAAAATCTTCATGATGCAAATGTAACCACTCATACAATATCAATTTTTCTTCTAAAACATCCTCGTCATAAATAACGTCAAAAGGAATTTCGGCATAAGTTAACACCAAAGTTACAGCATCATCCCAAGGCATATTTGATTTTGGGGAATAAACCGCTATTTTAGGCGCTTTTTCAAGCGTAACGGCCTCCATGTTTTTTGACGGACTGCTTATTTCTGTGAGAATTTTTGTTGCTTCAGTATCAGAAATGACGTAAAAAGTAACGCCTCTAATTTTACATTCGTTTCTGGTTGCCTCGTTGTCTTCCAACAAAAAAGAACCGCCTTCATAATTTAACAGCCATTTGGCTGTATTTCCCTTTTGTAAAGACCAATAGGTAATTCCGTAGGCTTTTAGATGATTTGTTTGTGTAACATCATCCATCGGTATTAATATAAATGATGCATATATAGAATTACAAAAAAACAATAATAAGACAATCAATGATTTTTTCAATATTGACAATTGGTGAATTTTTGTTTTAAAACTTCCGTATTTAGAATGGTACATCACCTTCATCATAATTATCTGGGGCACCAAAAGCATCTTCGGCACTTGCAAAACTGTTTTGCGGAATAGCGTTATTCATTTTCGAATGAAATTCATTTGCAATGCCATCATCTAAGTTACTGAATTGTGCCAAATGTGGTGTAAATTTAAGTCGAATATTGTCCAAGCCACCATTTCTGTGTTTGGCAACAATAAATTCTGCCTGTCCTTCACAAGGTGTTCTTTCCTCATCATCCCACTCTGTAAGTCCATAATATTCAGGTCGGTAAATAAACGAAACAATATCCGCATCTTGCTCAATGGCGCCAGATTCACGTAAATCTGACAATAATGGACGTTTACTGCCACCCCTGGTTTCAACGGCACGAGATAACTGTGAAAGTGCAATCACAGGAATATTTAATTCTTTGGCCAAAGCTTTTAAATTTCGTGAAATGGTTGAAATTTCCTGTTCACGATTTCCTCCTCCTTTTTGCGAAGTTCCCGCAGTCATTAACTGCAAATAGTCAATAACTATAATTTTTATTCCATGTTGTGATGCCAAACGACGCGCTTTTGCCCGCAAATCAAAGATGGATAATGAAGGGGAATCATCAATAAAAATAGGTGCTTTTGTTAAGTTTTTAACTTTTACATTTAATTGTTCCCACTCATGAGGTTCCAAATCTCCCTTTCTTAATTTTCCGGAAGAAATTCCAGTTTCGCTGGAAATCATACGTGTTATTAATTGAACTGAAGACATCTCCAATGAAAATATGGCAACCGGTTGACCAAAGTCTATGGCCATGTTTTTTGCCATAGACATCACAAAAGCCGTTTTCCCCATACCTGGACGTGCAGCTAAAATCACTAAATCTGAAGGTTGCCACCCAGAAGTTAACTCATCCAAACGCGTAAATCCGGTTGCTGCACCGCTCATACCCTGTTTATTTGATATTTCTTGTATCTTCTTAATTGCTTGTGCAACAAGTCCTTCAGAAGATTCAGATCCTTTTTTTAGATTTCCTTGAGTAACTTCAAACAATTTAGTTTCGGCCTCATCCAATAAATCAAAAACGTCAATAGTTTCATCGTAAGCTTCTTCAATAATATCAGATGAAATGGAAATTAATTTACGCTGTATATATTTTTGAAGAATGATACGTGAGTGAAATTCGATGTGAGCTGATGAAGCTACTTTTTGTGTTAGTCGAACCAAATAAAAATCACCGCCAACAGCCTCTAAGTTACCTGTTTTTCGCAACTGATTTGCAACAGTCAATAAATCCGTCGGTTCAGAGTTTTTAAATAAAACAAAAATTGCTTCGTAAATTAATTGGTGCGCTTCTTTGTAAAAAACTTCTGGATGTAAAATATCAATAACGTCATCAACACCTTTCTTATCAATCATCATTGCGCCTAAAACAGCTTCTTCCAAATCTAATGCCTGCGGTGGTATTTTTCCTTTTTCAAGACTAATTATAGTGCTTTTTTTGGGTGTAAAGGACTGTAAAGGTTGCGAATTTTTCACTTATTTGATACTTTATAAATAATTGTTAATCAGTTTTTTATTAATTATTTTAATAAAAAAACTTAAGATAATCTTTTTTTGTTAAAAAATTCAATTGCTTTTATTTTTATGAAATAACTAAATTTTATAATCAGCATTTTTGATAATACAAATGTAATTTTTATAACACAATTTTAGCTTGAATTTTTAATTTAATTTTCTCAGCAAATGCTTACAAATACCTGTTTTGTTAATAAGATTTTAAAAACTTCATTCTGAAAAAAATATTTCCTATTTTTGGCTCATGGATAATAAAAAAACGTATAAAATTCTAACGATACTGCTAGTTATGCAATGGGCTTTTCTTCGAATTATAGCACAATATCCTGCTGTAATTGAAAAATATTATGCTCATGGTTTATATGTTTATATTTCGAAATTTTTAAATCTTCTTTTTGGGTGGATTCCCTTTTCTATTGGAGATATTTTATATGCTTTATTGGCAATCTTACTTATTAAAAATATTTACAAAGTCATAAAAAACAAAAAGCTTCACATTAAAAATACCCTATTTAAAATTGGCGGATTTATTTCCATACTTTTTTTTATTTTTCATTTAAACTGGGGATTGAATTATTTTAGACAGCCAATTTACAAGTCGTTAAATTTTGAAAATGAAAAATACGCCGATAATGAGTTGCTTGATTTAACAAAAAAACTTATTGTAAAAATCAATGAGGTGCAGCTTTCTATCACAAAAAGCGACACTATTATAGTTAAAAATGAGTTGAACAAAAACCAAATTAAAGAAGTTTCCTACGCTGCATACAATCAATTTCAAAAAAAATATCCGCAATTTTATCATGAAAATTTAAAGGCAAAACACTCACTATTTAGTGTGCCTTTAACCTATATGGGATTTGCTGGCTATTTAAATCCGCTTACAAATGAAGCGCAGGTAAATTCTTTAATTCCTAAAAATAACTATCCTATGGTAATCTGCCACGAATTGGCGCATCAAGTTGGAATTGCCCCAGAAAGCGAAGCAAATTTCATCGGTTATTTGGCTGCAACAAATTCTAATGATGCTTATTTTAAGTATTCGGGCTATTTAATGGCAGTCCGCTTTTGTTTGTTTGATATTTTTCAAAAAGATCCAGCAAAATTTGAATCCCTAAAAATTGAACTGAATAAAGGTGTATTAAAAGACATTCAACAAAGTGAAGATTTTTGGAAATCCTACCAAAACTGGTCTGAAAAGTACTTTAAAACTTTTTATGATTCCTTTTTAAAAGCCAATAAGCAAAAAGACGGGATTAAAAGTTACAATAAAGTGGTATTACTTTTGGTAAATTACTACAAAACTCAGGAAATATAGACGTTTGTTTCTGTAACAAACATTGGTGAAATTTTAATTATTAGTATCTTTGCAGATTACTTAGTAAAAATGCACAAACAAATAACAAGCGTACATAATTCATATATAAAAGAACTTGTTCAGCTTAAAGAAAAATCTCGTTCACGCAAGCAAACACAATCATTTTTAATTGAAGGTTTGCGTGAAATAACTTTAGCTATAAAAGGAAATTACACTATTGAAACCATTTTGGTAGTCACCTCAATTATAAATACTGATGACATTGAAAAATTAATAAATTCAGTGAATTATCCAATTGAAGTCATTGAAATTTCCAATGAAGTTTACCAGAAATTGGCCTTGCGTGAATCTACTGAAGGTATTTTGGCGGTAGCGAAAAGTAAAGATTTATCGCTGAAATCAATAAAATTTAAAAATAAGAATCCACTAATATTAATTGCTGAGGCTCCAGAAAAACCTGGAAATATTGGTGCATTATTAAGAACTGCCGATGCAGCCGGGCTTGATGCAGTCCTTATTGCAAACCCGAAAACCGATATTTACAATCCGAATATTATTCGTTCTAGTATTGGCTGTATTTTTACAACACAAATAGCGACAGGAACAACTTCAGAAATTATTTCATTTTTAAAGGAACATAAAATTAATTTATACGCAGCGGCATTAACGGCATCTGTTGAATATCAAACCATAGATTACACTGAACCAACTGCAATAATTGTAGGAACTGAGGCAACCGGATTAACAAGTGATTGGTTACAAAACACTTCAAAAAATATCATTATCCCCATGCGAGGTGCCATTGATTCCATGAATGTTTCCGTTAGTGCCGCAATTATTCTTTTTGAAGCAATAAGACAAAGGGAAATAACTAACAATTGATTATTCAGAAAAGAGAGAAAAGACAAAAAGCTATTTAGAAATAAACAAAAACAAATGACACCACAAACCCTATTCTATATATTGATCGGCATAATAATTGTTAAATTTTTATTTGACACTTTTATGGATTCCTTAAATTCAAAACATTTTAACGATTCAATTCCACCTGAATTAGAAGGAATTTATAATGAAGAGGAATATTTAAAATCTCAGCAATATAAAAAAGCAAATTATAAATTTTCAGTTGTGACAAGCATTATTTCTATTATTGCAACGCTGTTATTTTTCATTTTTGAAGGCTTTGCTTTTGTTGATCAAATTGCGAGAAATTTTTCAGACAACAGCATTGTCATCACCTTAATTTTCTTTGGAATTATCATTTTTGCAAGTGATATTTTATCACTGCCATTTACATATTATGCGACATTTGTAATTGAAGAAAAATTCGGTTTTAACAAAACTTCAAAAAAAACATTTGCATTCGACAAAATTAAAGGCTGGTTGATGTTAATTTTTGTTGGCGGAGGCGTTTTGGCTTTAATTACTTGGTTTTACCAACTGACAACCAATGATTTTTGGTTATATGCCTGGGCATTAATGACCGTTATCACCGTTTTTATGAATCTTTTTTATTCAAAATTGATTGTTCCCATTTTTAACAAACAAACGCCATTGGAAAGTGGTGAATTAAAAGAAGCCATTGAGAATTTTGCGAAAAAAGTTGGATTTAAACTTGAAAATGTTTTTGTGATTGACGGCTCTAAAAGGTCTACCAAAGCAAATGCTTACTTTTCGGGCTTTGGAAAACAAAAGAGAATAACACTTTATGACACACTAATAAATGATTTAAAAACTGATGAAATTGTTGCTGTTTTGGCTCATGAAGTTGGGCATTATAAGAAAAAACATATCATTTATAACTTGCTGTTTTCAATATTATTAACCGGATTTACGTTTTACATTTTATCATTATTGGTTGGTAATTTAACCTTATCGTTGGCTTTGGGCGTTGAAACTGCCAGTTTTCATATTGGACTAATCGCTTTTGGCGTTTTATACAGCCCGATTTCTGAAATCACCAGCATATTTATGAACGCCTTATCCAGAAAATTTGAATATCAGGCAGATGATTATGCAAAAGAAAATTTTAACGCAAATGCATTAATTTCAGCTTTAAAAAAATTATCAAAAAATAGCTTGAGTAATTTAACGCCGCATCCTTTATATGTGAAAATTCATTACTCCCACCCTTCGCTATTACAACGATTTTTAAACCTAAAAAAATAAATGCAAATAATTGGATAATCAATTTTAATAAGTATTTTTAGGCGATGGCTTACAACTTATCCATAGAAGAAGAAAATAAAGAGATTGCGAGGCGCTACAAAGATTTGTTGAAAGGCGCTTACCAGTCTTTTTCGAACACCGATAAAAAAGAAATTAGAAAAGCTTTTGAATTGGCGTTGGAAGCGCATAGCAAGCAACGACGTCTAACTGGCGAACCTTACATTTTTCATCCTATCGCCGTAGCCAAAATAGTTGCTTATGAAATTGGTCTTCATGCCACTTCAATTATTGCTGCTTTATTGCATGATGTTGTGGAAGACACGGCTTATACAACTGAAGATATAGAGCGATTATTCGGAAAAACGGTCGCTAGAATTGTTTTTGGATTAACAAAAATTTCTCACTTAAAAAAAGATCAGGACGCTTCCCTGCAGGCAGAGAATTTCAGGAAAATGCTACTTACTTTAAATGATGATGTAAGAGTTATTTTAATAAAAATTGCCGACAGGTTGCACAACATGCAAACTATGGATGCCATGCCGGTAGACAAGCAGGTAAAAATAGCGTCAGAAACCTTGTATATTTATGCACCGCTCGCCCATCGGTTAGGTCTTTACAATATAAAAACGGAGTTAGAAAATCTTGGGTTGAAGTATACAGAACCTGAAGTGTATAATGAAATACTTGAGAGAATTACACAAAGTAAGGAAGATCAAGATAAATATATTGAGGCATTCTCCAATATTATCAAAGAAACTTTAAATAAGGAAGGATTCGAATATTTTATTAAAGGCCGCAGAAAATCTATCTATTCCATTCACAAAAAAATGCTTTCGCAAGGTGTTTCTTACGATGAAATTTATGACAAGTTTGCGATTAGGATAATATATAAATCAACTGACAAAGACGAAAAATTTGACGCCTGGAAAATATATTCAATTGTAACTGATCATTTTAGACCAAACCCAAGCAGATTGCGGGATTGGATTAGTCAACCCAAATCAACCGGATATGAATCGCTTCACATTACAGTGATGGGACCTCAAGGAAAATGGGTTGAAGTACAAATTCGTTCAGAAAGAATGAATGAAATTGCCGAAAAAGGATACGCAGCCCATTATAAATATAAAAATTCAAATGAGCGTGAAAGTGGTTTGGAAGATTGGTTAAATAAAATTAAAGAAACTTTTGAAAATTCCAATGGTAGCGCCGTAGATTTTGTTGAGGATTTTAAATTAGATCTTTATGCCAAAGAAATTTTTATTTTTACCCCAAACGGTGATCTAAAAGCCTTACCAAAAAATTCAACAGCTTTAGATTTTGCTTTCGCAATTCACACACAAGTTGGGATGAACTGCAGAGGAGCAAAAATAAATGGAAAGTTAAAGCCTATAAGTCATGTACTGCAAAGTGGAGATCAGGTTGAAATAATCACTTCAAAAAATCAAAAACCAACAATTGGCTGGTTGGATTTTGTGGTAACTGCCAGAGCTCGAAATCGTATTAAAAACGCCTTAAAGGAAAATCAAAAGAAAATTGCTGAAGAAGGAAAGGAACTCTTAACCAGAAAACTTAAACATTTAAAAATAGAACTCAATGAAAAAGTGGTTAATCAGCTTGTTATACATTTCAAATTAAAAACAAGTCAAGATTTATTTTACAGAATGGGAATTGGCTCTATTGAAAACCCACAATTAAAAGAATTTGTCAGCAAACGAAATAATGCATTTGTAAGCTTCTTCAAAAACAGAATTAAGCGCAGCCCAATTAAGCAGGAACTCATTGAAAAAGATGAAATTGTTGATAAATATGATTCTTTGGTCTTTGGAAAAGAAGAAGAACGCCTAGATTATAAAATGTCACCATGCTGTAATCCAATTCCGGGAGATAAAGTATTCGGATTTATTACAATAAACGACGGCATTAAAATTCACAAGCAAAATTGTCCGAATGCTATTAGCTTACAGGCTAATTATGCTTATAGAATACTAAGTGCCAAATGGATAGATTCAACAAAACAGGAATATAAGGCCATTATAAGAATTTATGGAGTTGACCATGTTGGAATGGTGAATGAAATTACCCAAATTATTTCAAATAATATGAGCGTAAATATACACAGTCTAAATATATCAGGTGATGATGGTCTTTTTGAAGGAAAAATTACTGTTAGCGTGCAAAATAAATCTCAGCTTCAAAAACTATGTGATCGTATTAAGAAAATAGAAGGTATTGATACTGTAGACCGAATTTATAAACATTAAATTTGTTCACAATTCAAAGTTAATAAATATGCTAATTACCTGCCCTTTTATTAAAAAAATAGAATTAAATTTGTTAAGTTTTAAAACTCAAATAAGATAATTATGAGTAATGAAGATCAAAAAATTGTAAAGGGTGTTTTTGTAAATTTTCTTGAAGCGAATAGCCATAGAAAAACTCCTGAACGATTTGCTATTTTGCAAGAAATTTATAATTTAGACCATCATTTTGACATCGAGTCTCTCTATATCCAGATGAAAAACAAAAATTATCGGGTAAGTAGAGCCACACTATACAATACCATTGAATTATTGCTGGAATCGGGATTGGTCAGAAAACATCAATTTGGGCAAAATCAGGCCTTCTACGAAAAGTCATATTTTGACAAGCAACATGACCATGTTATTTTAACTGATACAGGTGAAGTCATTGAATTTTGTGATCCAAGAGTTCAAATTATTAAAAAGACCATTGAAGAAACTTTTAATATTGACATTCAGAAGCACTCACTTTATTTCTACGGAACAAAAAAAACAAACAATAATTAACAATACATAACATCATTAACAATACAAAATTAAGCAAATGGCTGTAAATTTATTATTAGGACTGCAATGGGGAGATGAAGGGAAAGGCAAAATTGTAGACGTCCTCACGTCTAA
>Ga0314774_1001258_pt1 | contig 16677 bp, 15 predicted proteins | sample MetaGCBIA2018_FD_204515 | JGI IMG/M metagenome (GOLD analysis project Ga0314774, IMG submission 204515) | Cryopeg brine microbial communities from Beaufort Sea near Barrow, Alaska, United States - CBIA 2018 | ecosystem: Environmental > Aquatic > Marine > Coastal | place: USA: Alaska | collected... | reverse complement strand
GGTTGCCAGCCGTTGCAACGGCTGTTTATTTACATTAAAAATCCCGTTAAGCTCTAAAATTGCTTTATTTAACATGGGGAGTGTTTCTGTTTTTATCGTATGTTTGCATTTCTTCTATTAGATTAGGTTTTGTTTATAGTTGGAGGGCAGGGGTGCCCTCCTTTCTTTTTTACTCCATACACTTAATAAAATATCCCATTCTAAAAATGGTGTCCGACTTCTTCATATCGACTTCTTCAGGTGATAATTCTTTAGGAAAATCACAATCAACAATGAAATACCACCGTGTTGCTTTTTTTGAAAAGGTTTGGATTTTTAGAACGTATGCCTTATTGTAAAATTCCACTGCAGATGGAATGTGTTTTTCAAGATCAGAATAAACATGTATATCGAACTCATATTTTACTCTCATAATTTTGGGTTTTCTTTTGTTTACAGATATACTAATGGGGGAATGTTGATTGTCGTAATAGGTTTCATGGTTAATAAAAAATGGACGCGGCCTATGCTTAAACACACGCCCATTTTTGGAATTGCTTCCGGGTATTATTGATACATTATTTCAGCAACAAGCATATCCAAGTTTTCTGGATGAAACTTTGCCGGCAGTTTATCATAAACACTTTTTTTATTAGGTTTAGGTTTTTTTAAACTGCTATCCATTTCCTTTTCTATTAACCGCACAAAAGCCGCTTTTTCATCCCGGTCCAGGGCTTTAAAAGTGGCATATACTATATGTGCGGTCAATTGGCTCATTTATAGTGCGGTAATGTATTTATTTATGCAGTCGGTGTAATAGCCTGCGATTTCCAGGGTGTTGAGGATGCCATATTTAAAAATATCAATTTGATAGATTTGGTCTTCCAGGTAGATGATCTTTTCTACTAATTTTTCAGGACTCATAATTATTGATTTTTTGTTCGGTTATTCTCCGGAGTTGGGATTTGGTTCCCAATATCTCTTGTATTCAATTCTAGCCTTTTTTTTAAAATTGCATCACGGTACCGAAAAATTTCCAGTTCTACATTTATATCTTCCTGTAATCCTCGAAAAACTTTTCTTATTATATTTGAATTGTAAACTGTTGCTCTCTTTGGTAAAAGACCCTTTTTATTAAGGCGTACAGATACATCTTTTGCAAATTCATCCGGTAATATGCTTTTTAAGGCATTGTATTGATTTTCGGTTATCATAATTCACTATCTTAGGCGCTTAAACACACTTAGACACACTTAAAGTGTTTTATGTACAGTAAGCGATACAAAAACGTTTTACAAATCTATACAAAAAAGGTGTTACAAAACAATTTAAATCAATGTTTTGTATGCTTTATAAATTATACTTATGAAAATCAAGGTTTTAAGAGCGCAGGTTGATTTATCCCAAAAGGCTTTTGCAGAAAGATTAGGTTTGACGGCTCAAACTATTCAGAAATACGAAAGTGGGAGTAGGAATATACCCGATTCTATAGAGAAACTTATTCGTTATGAATTTTCCGAATACCTTCCAAAAGGGGAAGGTCTTGAATCTAAAAAAATTGGTAATTCAAAGGTTGAAAATGGAGAAACTGAAAATTTTCAGGATGAAAACGAGACCTTAAAAAAACGGGTTAAGGAATTGGAACAAGATAAGGCAGATTTAAAACGGGATAAAGAAATGCTTCAGCTGTATATAGAATCGCTTAGCGGAAAATCCACTGATAATCAACAAACTGCCTAAAGGTAATTTGGCGTTCTAATCGCATTCGGCAAAAGTAAATTTTTCTAAACGACAAGACAGGAAATAAAGCTATAGTTTAAAATTAAACAAAACAATTAGTGAATACATGATAAACCTGAATGATTTGAAGGATTATAAATGGCTAAAAAAACAGAATGTGTTAAGGCCATTTCCCGGGCCATATTTAAAAGACGTTTGACCTTTTCAAGCCGCTAAATATTTAATAAACAACTATAAACCAGAGGTATAAAAACAAAGGGGAGCAGGAAGCATAACTTAAAATCCAATGATCCGCAACGGTCGTGCGGGTTCAAGTCCCGCTCCGAGTACTCTAAACCCTGTTAATCTATTGATTATCAGGGTTTTTTGGTTAATAGAAGTGATGGTTTCCCCACACTTTCCCCGCAAAATGACTTTTACGCCCATTTGTACTTCAGTTCCATTTATTCTGCTCGTTTGAACTGTAAATTCTTTGTGCAACATAAAAAAATTTTCCCCAATAATATTTTTGGAAAGTGTTCTCCGCTTCATACCCCATTCACATAAATTGTGGGTCTGATTTTATTTTGGCTACAAAGTAAAATAAACCCTTGTTCTTCGATTTTTATTGTTCTTGTGGAAAAGTATGTCCTGCTTGACTAAGCGTCCTTGTAAACACTTCAAAAAGCCCTTGTGCAATATAATCTTGATTGAGGTAATTATTCAAATCCCCAATATTTCGAGACCATGACCAATGAAAATCGCGTTTATTCCTATGATAACATCAATATTTCGTTACTTTATACTTTATATAACGAGTTGGCAACAAGCTGAAAAACATCACGCTGAAAATGAACTACGAAGAAGATTTGGAAATATCGACATCAAAAACAACTGCAAAAAAAGTAGCAGATAATGTTTTAGTTCACGCTTCTGAAGTTACAAAAAAAGATGGACCATTTTACTGTGAAGATACTTCCGAAGAATTAATTGTAAGAAAATGTATTGAGAAAATTGACCATTTTGCTTATAAATCGAGAACAAGTCCAACTGCGAAAAAAGAAAGTGAATTACATAAAAAATGTAAAAAAGAAATATTAGAAATATTGCAAAAAAAATTCCCAAACGGTAAATGGGAATCAGAAAGACAAAATTTCAATGAAGATTTAAAAAAAGGTTACAAAAGAGTCGTTCCAGATTTGAGTGGTAATATAAATAGCAAAGGAGTTATTATTGAAATTCAAAAAAGCACATTATCTGTTAAAAAAATATTACATAGGACTGAACAGTATTCTAAACGTGGAGGACATATATTATGGATTATACCTCTAACAGAAGAATTAGGAAATGACAATTTTCGCCCGAGATTATTTGAGAGATTTTTACATACAATGTATTATGGGAGAGTTTACTATTGGAATCGTGGAAACGGAACAAAATTAATACCTGTACATTTTGGAACAGCGGAAAGGTGGATTGAGGAATCTACTTGGTTTGACGAAAATGGTGAAGAGCAAATAACAGGAGGATATGACAAACCGTTTTTAAGAGTAAAAAAACCTGAATTTGGAAAAGTAGTTGATTTAACAACTGATTTTAAGTTTGAGGACAGAAAATCATTTGAAAATGAAAATGACAAATTATCTGCACCGAAAAGTAAAATATTTCTGGACAAAAATAAAGTTTGGTGGAAATAAAGCCAGTTGCCAACAAAGAACTGTGGTAAAAAACAAGTGAAATTCACTTAATTTTTTGCCAATACACTTTGATAATTTCATCTGTATAAACCGTTTAACAGATAATGGGTTTTCCACGGATACCTTAATGGTGCTTTCAACTAAATTATAAGCCAATCTATAATGATAATAACCTGTAGCTTCCATTCCTAAACGCTCAATACCTTGGCTCTTTACCAAAGCACCTTTAGGTGGTTTAATGCCTTCTCCTATAAGTCGACACTGGTAGGTCGGTTCTACCATCTTAATTATAGTTCACAATGACTATTTATTGCCGTCATTGCTTGCTCGGCAAACGGTTAGAAATAAACCCATAAAAAACGGCGAAAAAACGGCGGCGGTTAAAAAGAAATACAAAAGTTAACAGTGGCCGTTAACCGCGGCGGTTACTTATTACTAAATGCACGGTTGCGCCAATTACAAGGCTTGTAAGAATGATTAAAATTCCTAATTTTTGATCATCCAGCCTAATAATGTATCCCCTTTTAACACCCTGGCAAGCTTTGTCCTGTCGGTTAAAGAAATAAGGGTATAAGATACCAAATGAGGTAAATTTCCGGACTGCCTTGGCCTATGTTCAGCCTGAGGATCTCATTGGCGAGTTGCAATATCACATCTTTTTCCACTATTCTATTAATGCCAATGGCACCGCGGTATCTTTTCCACCTTGTCCCACATTGATTAATAGTACCTTTTAGTTGTTGTTTGCTGTCCAAAAATGAACCCCGAACTGCAAGTGAGCATCCTTAGTATCGGGTGGAGATTGAGATTTCGGTTAGAATATAAACATATTCTTAATTAATAAAATATCTATAATTTTTTCACTTAAAAATAGAATAATTATAAGTTTTGTATGCTCATTTTGAGTATTAATAGCAAAACTTCAATAAAGTTACTTGGTGTTCAGTTTGAATCAGGTACATTTGAGATTAAATAAAACAACATGCCGTCCAAAAGCGATATATCAGCGATAAGATATAAATGAAATGTTTGATATAAAATTTGTTGTACCCAATTTAAAAAAAGACCGTGAACATCGAAGAATTGAATTTTAGAGATACAGGAAAATGGATTTCAGATACACTTCAGGCTCCTATTTTTTTTAGAATTTTTTTACCCATTCTACTTCTTGTACTTGGCTGGATATTGAAAAGTTACTACGATAAATATTTCGGGATAAAGCCAAAACTTTACTTAAAGCTTGGCAATTCATTATATGGACAAAAATTGCTCGGACTTGATGTTGGACACGAGTTAACTTGGCGCTATGAGGCGGAATTAAAAAATAATTCTAAATATGATGCTTATAATATTAACCTTTTTGAACTTAAAACTGACGATGATATTATAAGCAATGTATCAGAGTTAGGGAGGGTTTTCAAGGATAATAATCACTTATCCAGTAATGGTATAGTGAATTTTGAGATAAAGAAAAAAATTGAAGTCGATGCAGATGTTTTAATTAAGATCCGAGTAGAAAACGGAACTAAATATATTACTCCGGGTTTAAAAATTTCTGAACCTCACAAAGTTTTGAAACCAAAAGTTCTTGATAACATCAATCTGATAGTAAAATATGAGAATGAAAAGGGAAGAAGGTTTTACGTTAAATTCACAAAGAAAAACGGGAAAGAAAAAAGTATAATAAAAAATATTAGACCATTTTTGTTCCAAAAAATATTAAAGTAAAAAACTGGGTACAATATTGTTTTTATACGAGACGTTATGGGCAAGCCTATGCTGGCACTAGTAGATTTCAATCAGTAGAAATAAATTCAACATATTAATTTATGACAGATTCATCAATTGAAAATAAACTTCGAGTAAAAAAATATCTTGGATTGGAGAATGTAAGTGTACTTGCAGGAGCAGGAACTAGCTGGCATTTGGGAGCACCTGTTATTAGAAGTATACCAACTGAATTAAAACAAGACTGTGAGAAGGATATTGAAACATATTTTGGAAAAGGTAAAAACCCATCTTTTGAAGATTTGATGAATTGTCTGCAAGCAGATAGGTTTATCAAAGGAAAAAAAGGGGAGTCAATTACCGAAATTGATAAATCTATAAAAACAATGCAGAAATGGTTGTTTGATAATTGTAACACAGAAAAAACAAAATTAAATATTACAGATGATGAAAGGCTGAATAAAAGCAGATACCACTTTCATGAAACTTTCATAAAAAGATTACTTCAGAGACCTAGTAATTTAAAACGGGCAAATTTATTTACGACTAATTATGATATGGCATTTGATTATGCACTGGACAATTTAGGAGTCCATTATATAAATGGATTTATGGGAGTTCATAATCGCTGTTTCAGACCAGAAGTTTATGACTATGATTTATACTACCCAGGTCAAAGTGTGACTGGCAAAGTATATCGAGCAGAAAAAGTACTTAAATATTATAAAATTCATGGTTCATTATCGTGGGTAGCTACAAAGCCTAATGTTAGCAATACCTATGGGATAAAAGAAATACCACTAAATAATGAATTTAAAGTTGAAGGTGATAATGAGTTGATGGTTTATCCATGTGTCAGCAAAAAGTCATTTACATTAGATTTGCCTTATTCCGAATTATTTAGGCAGTTTTCTCAAACTATTAATCAACCTCAATCTGTATTGTTTTGTGTTGGATATTCCTTTTATGATGAACATATTAATGATATCATAAAACAAGCACTTACAATTCCATCTTTCACCTTAATTATCGCCAATTTTTCACCAGTAAAAGATGCGAAATCTCCTATTGAAGAACTTAGAAAATTAAATGACAAAAGAATAATAATTATTGATGAAGCAGATAGCAATCAGTCAACCTTTATTGGTTTTATTGAGAACGTAATGCCTGATTTATATGAAGAGGAAGAAAATGAAGTAATAGCAAACACATTACAAAAAATCTATGAAAGCAAGACTTTAAATCCAAATGAATCTATTAGCACAACTGTGCCTACTGAAACAGAAGAAGTAAAGAAAAAAGAAGATCAAGATGATGATTTACCTTTCTAACAACATTATAAAATAAAAATGACCGTATCAAATAAAGTAATAGGAAGAGTTCTTTCAGTTGATAATTTTAGGGTATTCATTAAAATAGATGAAGATTTAAGAGGTTCCTATACTAGTGGTGTAAATGATATTTATGAGATTGCCCGTATCAATTCATATTTAATTATACCTGTTGGTTCTGATAGAGTTGTAACATTAATTTCTCGTGTTACTATGAAGGAAGAAATTGAATTTGATAAAAATTCAACCAATATCACTCTTCCTACCACGGCTCGTTATATATCAGCAACAATGCTTGGTACTATTGCAAAGGATGGCCATGAAGAAAAATTCATACAAGGAGTTTATAATTTCCCGACATTAGATAATCCAGTTTGGTATGTTACAGAAAAGGACCTCAGACATATTTTTGATGACAAGCAAGATTCTAAAGATTTAGATTATGAAAAAGATTTTTATTTGCCCATTGGCACATCTCCTTCATTTTCAAATTATAAGGTTAAGATTTGCCCTGACCAATTCTTTGTAAAACATGCGGCAATTTTAGGTAATACTGGTTCTGGTAAGTCTTGTACTTTCGCTTCTATAATTCGTAATCTATTTAAGTATGATTACAATGGCAAAAAACTTGAAAATGCACACTTTGTAATATTTGATACCAATGGAGAGTATAGAGATGCGTTTTTGCCTGACAAATTAGAATCACTTGATGGTAAAATTCAAGAGGAACTTAAATTAATCAATGCTTTTTATTATGGTGGTGACGAGCAAGTGCAAGTGCCATATTGGTTTATGAATTGGGAAGATGTTAAGTACCTTTTTAAGCCAAGTGAAGCTACACAGGCTCCTGTTTTGAATCGTGCAATTGGGCTAGCAAAAAATGATATTGCAACCGCAAAGCCTAATACTTACAGTCGAATTGTCATTCAAAAATTTGAAGATTTAGTAAATCATATTCAAAATTCAGGAAGTGACTATTGGAAAATAAAGAATTATAAAGACAGTATTGACGATTTAAAAGGGAAAAATATTATTTTAAGTGATGGAACTATTGTAAGTGATACACTTTCAGAAATATATGTGAATGGTGCAAGCGATTACAAGATACCTACAGCAAGTGAACTAGAACCTGTTTTGGCAAAATTAGCGGCAATTATTAGAACAATGGAACTAGAGAATCAGAACGAGACCTTAATAAGCGAACAAAACATTGATATGCCAACTTGGTTTAACTATCAAGAACTATGTACTAAGTTTATAGATGCTGCTATTGCCCAAGAGTCTAATGGTAATAATAGAATAGCCGAATTTGTCTCAACATTACGACTACGAATGAGAAGTTTTCTTAATGATAAGCGGATGGCAATCCCTCTTATGTTAAAAGATACTGATCATACAAACAAGGATATTTTAGCACATTTTATGGCTTTTGTATTAGGAGACTTTAATCGTTTTTATAAACAGGAAGAAAACCAAAGTTTCATTAAGAATTATAATGATACTGCTTTATGCCATGATAAAAAGAAAACAAGCCAAATAACTATAGTTGATGTATCTCAATTGCCTTTTGAAGTATTAGAAACAGTTACAGCCTTATTAGGTCGTTTAATTATTGAATTTGTTTCACATTTTTTACCGGATCAAAGGGGAAAATTTCCAATTGTAATTGTTTTGGAAGAAGCTCAAAATTATATAGCAGAAAAAAATGAATCAGTAGCAAAAACTGTTTTTGAACGCATAGCAAGAGAAGGTCGTAAATATGGAATTTCATTAGTTGTTTGTAGCCAACGTCCTTCTGAATTATCCAAAACTGTTTTATCACAATGTAACTCTTTTATAATTCATCGTTTACAAAACCCTGAAGACCAGAAATACATTAAAGGTTTAGTTTCAAGTGCAAATGCAGACATCCTTGATCAATTGCCTATTATTCCACAACAACATGCAATTATAACTGGTGATTGTGTTAGAACGCCTATCCAAGTTAGAATCGATGATGTAAGCCCAACTCCTAATAGCCACAATCCAAAGTATATCCACAATTGGTTGACTGATTTGCAAATCCCATATGATGAAACTTGTAATAATTGGTTGGGTAAACCTATAGTTAAAAAATAAAATTATTTATATTGTAACAAAAGCCCTACCCATAACTACTACCCAAAAGTGGCGGTTCGGCGGTTAAATCAAGCTTTGTGTTTCTATCAAAGTTTGCGGTATATTGACAATGAATTGCTTCTAAACTGCCAACTTAAGGTAGCTCTAAAACATCAGTCTGTATAAAAAACCTGCCTTTTAATTTATAAATTTGATAATTACTTTTTCGGGATGGTTTTACTATTTCCCCAATCGTTTTCCATTATAAAAATAGCTGTGCTCTAAGCCCTTTAGAGCATCCTCTATTTGAGATTGGGAGCATATGTCCTTTTTGCTTTTTAACAGTAGTGGAGGGCTGTATAATGGCATAATAATCTTTAATGGTTAGAAACTTAGTCGCTCTAACTTTTTTTATTTAAAATTCAATTCATAGTAATATTCAAAATAAAGTTACTGGGATGCTCTTCTATTAGACTGCAGAAGTTTTTTTTCGATATCCGATTGCCTAAATCTCACTCTACTTCCTATTTTATATGGTTTTAGGATCCCCTTTTTGCCCCAATCGTAAATAGTTACCAAAGAAATACCTAAAAGTTCTCCTACATCTTTTCTACTCATCCAAATTTCCGGCTGTTTAGGGGTAAATTGCTTTGAAAATTCCTTCAAGAGTTTCTCTACCCCTTCCAGGATCTCCTTTTTAAACTCCTCCGGTTCTACCTCGTAAATCTGAATCAATTTTTTCTTCATATTTTATTTTTTCTCCTACCCCATGCAATTTACGGTTTCCCTTCTCTTTTTTTAACAGAATATTAATAGATTTACAGGAAAGCTGAAAATAACCAAATTAAGCTACATTACTGTGTTTATAGAAATTTAAACTAACCATGCCCGTAGAATGACCTTAACTCAATATCTCTCCAAGCTCAACACATTATTTATTACCAGAAATGCCAGGGAACATTCCTACCGCGGCGATCTTCAAAATCTTATCATGGCTATTTTGCCGGATATTCTGGTGACAAATGAACCTGCAAGGGTTTCTTGTGGTGCGCCAGATTATGTGCTCACGCGTAAAAACATCCCCGTGGGTTATATTGAAGCCAAAGACATTGGAGTTGATTTGGGCAGCAAATTATTAAAGGAACAGTTTGAACGCTACAAAGCGGGTTTATCCAACCTGATAATTACCGATTATTTACACTTCGAGTTTTATAAGGACGGGGAGTTTGTGACGAAGATTTCTATCGGAAAAATTGAAGGCGGACAAATAATTCCGCAACCCGAAAATTTTGACCAGTTTAATCACCTGATCGAAAATTTCGCGCTCAGCGTTTCACAAAGTATTAAATCGCCTACCAGGTTGGCAAAAATGATGGCAGGAAAGGCAAAGCTGATGGCCGATGTGATCGAGAAATCCCTGAACAGTGACGATAAACTGGAAACGCGCTCCAACCTAAAATCACAAATGATCTCGTTTCAGCAAATGCTGATCCACGATATTACCAATAATTCCTTTGCCGATATTTATGCTCAAACCATCGCCTACGGAATGTTCGCCGCCCGCTACCACGATCCAAGCCTGGAAAATTTTTCAAGGATGGAAGCGGCCCAGCTTATTCCCAAAAGCAATCCATTTCTTCGGAAACTGTTTCAAGATATTGCAGGCTACGATCTGGACGACCGCCTGGTGTGGATAGTGGATGAACTGGTGAATATTTTCCTGGCTTCGGATGTTTCGAAGATCATGAAGAACTTTGGAAAAAGTACTAAACAGGATGATCCCGTGGTGCATTTCTACGAAACTTTCCTGGGGGAATATAATCCCGCACTTCGGAAGGCAAGGGGTGTATGGTATACGCCGCAGCCTGTAGTGAATTTTATAGTTCGCGCTGTAGATGACATCCTAAAGGAGGAATTCGATCTTCCACAAGGTCTGGCCGATACCAGCAAAACAAAAGTCACTGTAAAAGTGCCGACGCACGATAAACGTTATGCCTCGGGAATGCGGGATTATGAAAAGGAAGTGCACAAAGTCCAGATCCTTGATCCCGCAACGGGAACCGGGACTTTTCTTGCCGAAGTGGTGAAACTTATTTATAAAAAATTTGAAGGACAACAGGGCATTTGGAACAAATACGTGGCAAATGATCTAATTCCCCGTTTGAATGGTTTTGAGCTGTTAATGGCGAGTTATGCCATGGCACATCTCAAGATGGATATGCTGCTTACTGAAACCGGCTATAAACCCACAGATAATCAGCGCTTCCGGATATTTTTAACCAACTCTCTCGAAGAGGCCCATCCTGATACCGGAACGCTCTTTAGCTCATGGCTATCTGACGAGGCCGACCAGGCAAATGCTATAAAAAAAGATACTCCGGTGATGTGTGTTATTGGAAATCCACCTTATAGTGGAATCTCATCAAATAATGGAGAATGGATAAGTAATTTGATTGAAGATTATAAATATGTTGATGGCGAACATTTCAAGGAACGCAAACATTGGCTGAATGATGATTATGTAAAGTTTATGCGTTTTGGACAATATTTTATTGAAAAAAATGGTGAAGGAATTTTGGCTTTTATTAATAACCATAGTTTTATTGATAATCCTACTTTTAAAGGAATGCGTTGGCAGTTATTAAATGCATTTGATAAAATCCACATAATAGATTTACATGGTAACAGTAAGAAGAAAGAAATTTCTCCTGATGGAACTTCGGACAAAAATGTATTTGACATTCAAGCAGGAGTTTCAATTAATATTTTTTGCAAAACAGGTAAAAAGGGAAAAGGTGAATTGGCTAAGGTATTTCATACGGATTGTTGGGGTAAAAGGGAGGATAAATATGAATGGCTTTTAAATAATAAAATATCTTCTATTCCCTTTAAATTAATAGAAAACAGATCTCCTTTCTATTTTTTTAATCCTAAAAATTATGATTCGATAAAAGAATATAACAAAGCGTTTAAATTAAATGATCTATTTATCGAAAACAATGTAGGTTGCGTCAGTGCTAATGATAAACTTAATATCTCATATTCTCAAGAAAAACTGAAACTAAAAATTTTAGACATCCTGGAAATGAAGGAAGATGTTTGGCGTCAAAAATATAATCGAAAAAAGGACGCAAGGGATTGGACATATCTTACAGCTAAAAAGGATGCGGCTGAAAATTCTATGGATAACTTCAGAAGAATATCATATCGTCCGTTTGACATTCGTTGGACATGTTACACAGGTAATTCTAGAGGTTTATATTCAAGTCCGCAACCGAAATCGATGAGGCATATTACTAAACAAAACAATTTGGGTTTAATTGTTGGTCGCCAAGGACAAGTTGTTGGAAATATGCCATGGAATTTAATTTTTGTTACAAAAGAAATTACAGATTTCAATTTATTCTATCGTGGAGGGGGAATGTTATTTCCTCTTTATCTCTATCCGAAAAAATCTGAACAACAAACTACAAATAATGAACAACAAACACGAATTCCGAACCTAAATCTAGAAATAATTGATATCCTAGCTGAAGGTATAAATCATGCTTTCCTTCCGGATGAAAATTTAGTCTGCGATTTAGAAGCTGGTTTAGATGGATCTTTTTCTCCTATGGATATTCTGGATTATATCTATGCCGTACTACATTCGCCAGGGTACCGGGAAAAATACAAAGAGTTCCTAAAAAGCGATTTTCCGAGGGTACCTTATCCGCAGGATGCTGAAGATTTCTGGAAACTGGTCACGCTTGGAGGAGAGCTACGGCGGTTACATTTACTGGAGAGTCCGCTTGTAGAGCAATACATCACCACCTATCCCGAAGATGGCGATAACATCATTATCCGCAAAATCAGTAAAAACAGCCCCGGCTATGGACGTATCTCAGAAACCCACGGGAAAGTCTGGATCAATGATCAGCAATTTTTTGACAACGTGCCCCTGGTCGCCTGGGAATTCTACATTGGCGGCTACCAACCCGCTCAAAAATGGCTCAAGGACCGCAAGGGTCGGGAATTAACTTATGAGGATATTTTGCACTACCAAAAAATAATCGTGGCGCTTACCGAAACAGATAGGTTAATGAAGGAAATAGATGAATTGGGAGTTATTGTGGAAGAACAATTAAAAGTGTAACGGCGCGGTTGATTATCCATTGCAATGGCCATTGCTAATTTGTGGTTAAATCAGAGTTACCGGACAATTGATTTTGGTTCAAATAATTTCTCAAAAATCAACTTCACTTCACCTAAAGCCTTTCAAATAGGAAACTTTTTAATTTTCAATCCGGAAGAAACAAAATAATAAGAATTTATAAACCTATTTATATTTTTGAACCAAGCGGAATTTCAACATCTAAAATTTAGAATAAAGGTGGTTCCAACATTCACTTTGCTTTCTAAACTGATGTTACCCCCTAAACTAATCATATAATTATTGACCAGGTACAATCCAATACCTTTGCTGTCATGGTGATCATGAAAACTCTGGTGTAGTCCAAAAATTTTACCACCAGCCTTTTCCATATCAAAACCAAGTCCGTTATCAGAAAAAATGAGTTGTATAAATCCATCAACTTTTTTAGAGGTAATCGTAATTATTGAGGGAATTCCGGGCCTGGAATATTTGATTGAATTTGAAATTAAGTTGAGAAATATACTGTGCAGATAAAAGGCATTAAAATTTATATCGGTCACTTCCGAAAAATCAATATTAAAAGTAGCCTGCGAATCTTCAATCAAAGCTTTTAAAGGATCCAGGATATTGTTTAAAGTATTCTTTAGATTAACCTTCTCCAGTTTTACGTTTAATTTATCTTCTTCATTTAAAATGTCAATATGCTTATTTAAGGTGTTTTTCAGTTGAAAAGCCGAGGTTTCCAGCATCTCTATATATTGCAGGGTTTCTGTATCCTGAATTTTCGATATGTCTAAAAGGCTAAATATTGAAAGCAAATTATTTACCGGAGACCTCAGGTCATGGGAGGTGGTATATGATAATTGTTTGAATTCGGCATTCACTTTTGTGAGATTGGCAAGAAGCAAATTTCGCTCTTCCTCCAATTTTTTAATATGGGTGATATTTTTTGCGATGGCATAAATTAATTTTAGGGAAGGCTCAGGAACAGAGGTCCAGGTGAGCCACACAATTTCCCCGGATTTGGTCAAATATCGATTTTCAAAATTTAAAAGCGGGACCTCTTTTTTAAGATGGTCCCTATAACTGGAGGTAATAGTTTTATCTCCCGGGTATACATGATCACTGATAGGTTTGGAAAATAATTCTTCCTTAGTGTATCCTAATAATTTCAGAAATACAGGATTTACTCTTCTGAAAAATCCATCATAGCCCGCAATACAAAGAAAATCGGTTGATGACTCAAAAAAAGGTTCGATGTTAAAATGATTTTCAAAATTTAAATCAGGGTTGTCAGAAATTTGTATCGTATTGAATTCGTTTTTCATTTAACTTTATTGACTGTGAATGGTTTTGAGTTATTGACACTGCGAAGTTGAAAGTTTAACTATCCCGTTTTTGAATTGGTCCCCTTAATTTATCCTTGATAACTTTAAATGGGACATTCCATAATTCATAAAATTCCTACAAAAAATATGTTTTCAAATTTATGATTTAGAATAAAAAAATCAACAAAGTGTCATTATTAATCGGAGAAAGGTAAAATAAATATTTTTGTAAGTAGTTTTTATTAAAAAAAATGTTAATTTCCATGGTTCATAACCAATCTATTTTTATCTTTTAAAATTGGTTTAACCAGAATAAATAAGGCTATTAAAATGAAAATTTATCAGGATATATTTAACGCTTTGACCTTGCCCTGCTTGGTCCTGGAACCTATGGGTGGCCAATTCTTGATACGAGATTCAAATAAAGCGTATGTTAATGCGCTGGCAAAAAAGGACGAAAAATTAATTGGAATGAATATTCCTGAAGCTTTTCCTGAGAATCCAGAACATCTAGGAACAACCTGGGAAGAAATACACACCTCTCTTAATAAGGCCTTGGTTAAGGGTGAACCGGATAACATTGAGACTTTAAGGTATGATATGTTAAATTGTGAAACCGATGAATTTGAGGAAGCTTACTGGCAGATAGAAAATATTCCTGTTAAAGATGAAACATCAGGAATGGTTATTTATATACTTTTTATCGCCAGGGAAAAAACCACGGAAGTTCTGGAGAAGATAAAATAATAATCTCCTTTGTTATAGTTCAAAATTCGCATAAACTCATCGAAGCCCCAGCTTTCATTTTGCAGGAATAAATTGCGGATAAGAACTGACTTGATTGCTGGCGGAATGTTGAATTCTATCTTTGCCAATTTTTAATTTCTACAAAAAATTAATTAGAATAAGGTAGGCCTTTAGCTTATCTTAAGATCGGAAAGGAATTCTTTTGTAATGGGTTTTTCTTTCATAGCCACTATATTTTCATCGTTGTTTGCACAATTTAGGTCTTGCTCGTCAATGGATGAGGAAATGATGAATACCTTGCAAAGATCTTTTAACGGAGTAGACAGTTTATCGTACTCTTTCATAAATTCAAATCCGGACATTCCGGGCATATATATATCCACTAAAATCACCTCCGGCAACTGGGAAATGTTATCCTGATTTTCCTGCAAGTATTTTAATGCCTCTATGGCCGAGGAATACTGCAATACTTTTTTTCCGAAACTGTTTTTAGTGATCATTCGCGATGCAATATAGAGATCAATAAGGTTATCGTCTATAATCATTACGTTTTCAAATCTGGGGGTTGGTTCTTCACTCATTTTTTAAATTTTTAAGGGTAATACTAAAGGTAGTTCCCACTCCTTTTTCAGACTGTATTTCAATGGTTCCGTGCAATTTTTCAAGTGTTTCCTTTACAATATACAACCCAAACCCGGAACCGGCTGTTGTTCCCGACAGGCGATAAAACATCTCAAATATTTTATCGTGAAATTCAGGATCAATCCCGATGCCATTATCGGAGATACTGAGTTTTAATTCTTCACTGTCTGTTGTGCCGGTTAGTTTTAAATACCTTCCGGAAACCTCTTTTGTATGGTGCTTAACGCCATTGGAAATAAGGTTTTCCAGGATGGTATTAAAGCGTTGCCAATCTGAATAAAATGGCTTTTGCTCGTCAATGTCAACCTGAAATGAAATTCCTTTTGCCTCTTTGATATTGCGCACCGAATTTACAATTTTATTGATGGCTTTCTTGATGGGTATTTTTTTTGTTTCAAGTCCGGTGCGGTTATTTTGAGAGTAGCTCAGGATGTTTTTAATGAATCCGTCAAGACGGTTTATGCTGGCCCGGATCATCTTAACTTGTTCCAGGGTTTCCGGTTCCCTGCTGTCTTCCTCTATAAAGGAAATAAGACCGAGAATAGAAGTGAGCGGGGAGCGTAAATCGTGGGAGACACTGTAAACAAATCGATCCAGTTCGGTATTTGTTTTTACGAGTTCTTTATTTGAAAGGCTTAATTCTGCATCCCGGTTTTCTTTCTCCCTGTTTTGAAAATCAAGCTCTTCGTTTGCCATTACTAACTCAGCAGCCCGGACTTCTTTCTCCTCATTTTGAAAATTAAGTTCTTTATTCAATTTTTCGATTTTCTCGTCCGATTTTTTGCTTTCGGTAATATCGGTAACCATAGCCAGGCTTCCTTTATACATACCGGCTTCATCAAAAAGTGGATTTGCAGAAATTCGGGTCCAGATTTCTTTTCCGGCCTTAGAGAAAAATTTAAACCTACTCTGCCTGGTATAGATCTCTTTTTTACTGAGAAGTAATTTTTCTACAATATCTTTCCCTTTGGCATCCATAAAGTTAAAAATTCCTTTTCCAATCATTTCTGCCCGGGTATAACCTAATATTTCACATAACTTATTATTGACAAAGGTGGTTCTATTCTCTTCATCTACCAACCAGATACCTTCCTGTGCTGTTTCCACGATCTGGCGGTATTTTTTTTCACTTTCCTCTATTTTTTTCCGGGATTCTACCTTTTCGGTGACGTCTATAAAAAAGAAAGAAATGCCGTCTATCTTGCCAGTATTATCTTTATGTGGCAAATAAAGTATATCCTGATAAAGCTCAATAATTTTTCCATTTTCCTCCT
>Ga0314774_1001257_pt1 | contig 16683 bp, 12 predicted proteins | sample MetaGCBIA2018_FD_204515 | JGI IMG/M metagenome (GOLD analysis project Ga0314774, IMG submission 204515) | Cryopeg brine microbial communities from Beaufort Sea near Barrow, Alaska, United States - CBIA 2018 | ecosystem: Environmental > Aquatic > Marine > Coastal | place: USA: Alaska | collected... | reverse complement strand
AAAGCACATCTTTCCCCTGACCTTCTCCCGCTCCATCGCGAAAATATTCTGCTATAGTAAGTCCGGAAAGCGCTACTCTTGCACGTGCTCCCGGTGGTTCGTTCATTTGTCCAAAAACGAAAGTCGCTTTTGATTCTTTTAAAGCGGATTTGTCAACTTTGGAAAGGTCCCATCCTCCTTCTTCCATAGAATGTGTAAAATCGTCACCGTATTTTATAATTCCGGACTCCAACATTTCCCTCAAAAGGTCATTTCCTTCACGGGTTCTTTCACCAACTCCAGCAAATACGGATAAACCACCGTGTCCTTTTGCAATATTGTTGATCAATTCCTGGATCAATACCGTTTTTCCAACTCCGGCTCCACCGAACAATCCAATTTTACCCCCTTTTGCATAAGGCTCAATTAAATCTATTACTTTAATTCCGGTAAATAACACTTCCTTTGAAACAGATAAATCTTCAAATCTTGGGGCATCCCGGTGAATTGGCAACCCATTTTCACCAGCTTTAGGCAAATTGTCCATACCATCAATGGCATCTCCTATCACATTAAACAAACGGCCATAAATATCTTTTCCAATTGGCATTTGAATTGGAGATCCCGTAGCTACTACTTCTACCCCACGGCTCAATCCATCAGTTGATTCCATGGCGATTGTTTTTACAGTATTTTCCCCAATATGGGACTGTACTTCCAATACCAATAGGGAACCATCTTTTCTGGTAATTTCCAAGGAATCGTAAATTTTGGGCAAATCGGCATACTCTGAGTTGAAAACTACGTCAACTACAGGGCCAATAATTTGTGCAACTTTACCTGTGATTTTAGACATTATCTAATCTTTAATTTTATAATCTTTAAAATTCAATTTGAAAACCCCCTTTAATTTAAAATAATTAACGGGTCATTTTCAGGGCGCAAATATAGTTTTTTTTAATTTAAAAAAATAATAGCTTTTTTGGTATTTTTTGGATTTCTATAAATGAAAAGCCCTCCCAAAATGGGTGGGCTTAAAACTTATTATACAAATTATACTATTTATTTATAGGGAAGGCTTCATTCTAATGCACCGGGCACCTATAATTTATGAGCATTCAGATTAAATCTGTACAATCACAGCAGTATTTTTTTTTAGAATTATTTACTCCACTGTAACAGATTTTGCCAAGTTTCGCGGCTGATCTACATTTCTACCCAACATTACAGCTATGTGATATGACAACAGCTGAAGCGGTATAGTAGTTAACAAAGGTGTTAAGGATTCTATGGTTTCAGGAATTTCTATAACATAATCTGCCAAATTCCTAACCTCTTCGTCCCCTTCAGTTACTATTCCAATAATTTTTCCTTTTCTGGATTTAATTTCCTGGATATTACTTACCACTTTGTCATAATGACCTTTTTTAGTAGCAATTACGACCACCGGCATTTGTTCATCAATTAAGGCAATAGGTCCATGCTTCATTTCGGCGGCCGGATAACCTTCGGCGTGAATATAAGAAATCTCTTTTAATTTTAAAGCGCCTTCTAATGCCACCGGAAAATTAAAGCCTCTTCCCAAATACAAACAATTTGGTGTATTCTTATATTTATCGGCTATTTCTTTAATATGATCGTTGGAGGTTTCCAAAACCTTGGTGATCTTTGCTGGAATCCTTTCCAGTTCCTGTAAATGAAATCTGAACTGGGAATCTGAAATTGAACCTTTATATTTAGCTAATTTCAAAGCCATCATAGTAAGTACGGTAATTTGAGTTGTAAATGCTTTGGTAGAAGCCACTCCAATTTCCGGACCTGCATGTGTATATGCTCCGGCATTGGTTTCACGGGAAATGGACGATCCTACTACATTACAAACTCCAAACACGAATGCGCCTTTTTCTTTGGCAAGCTTAATAGCAGCCATAGTATCAGCAGTTTCCCCGCTTTGAGAGATTGCAATTACCACATCATTTTCATTAATCACCGGATTTCTATACCTGAATTCTGAAGCGTACTCCACCTCCACCGGTATTCTTGCCAGATCTTCAAAAATGTATTCTGCAACCAATCCTGCATGCCATGAAGTTCCGCAGGCAACAATAATAATTCTTTTTGCATTGGCGAGGCGTTCAATATTATCATCTACCCCGGACATTTTTATAATACCTTTATCCACCAACATTCTTCCACGGTAAGTATCCATGATAGCATTGGGTTGTTCATAGATCTCCTTCAGCATAAAGTGATCATATCCACCTTTTTCTATTTGTTCAAGGTTCATTTTTAATTCCTGAACATAAGGATCTACCAAGGAATCATCTTGAATTTTTCTTACTCCAATTTCTTTATTCCGTCGAATAACGGCCATTTCACCATCTTCCAGGTAAATAACATTACTGGTAAATTCAATAAATGGCGAAGCATCGGAAGCGACAAAAAATTCATCTTCTCCAATTCCTATCGCCAATGGGCTTCCAAGACGGGCTACTATAAGTTCGTTTGGCTTTCTTTTGTCAAAAACGGTAATGGCATAGGCTCCAATAGTCTGGTTAAGTGCAATTTGAACTGCTTTTCCCAGTTTTACATCTTCCTTGACCATAACATCTTCAATGAGGTTTATCAAAACCTCGGTATCAGTATCAGATTGAAAGGTATATCCTCGTTTGACGAGTTCTTTTTTAAGGGCTGAATAGTTCTCAATAATCCCATTATGAATAATAACCAAATTTCCCGAATTGGAATAATGTGGATGGGAATTCACATCGTTTGGAACCCCATGCGTTGCCCATCTGGTATGTCCAATTCCTATATTACCTTTTGTTGAAGTGCCTTCTTCAAATTTAGCTTTGAGATCGGCAACTTTTCCTTTGGTTTTACAAAGATTGAGATCCTGCCCATCGTACAAAGCGATTCCGGCACTGTCATATCCCCTATATTCAAGGCGTTGCAATCCGTTTAAAACTATGGGATATGCATCCCTATAACCTATATACCCTACTATTCCGCACATATCTTAATTGGTTGTTTCTGTATAAAAAATATTTAATTTGATCCTTTTGGAAACATCTGCCGCCAGGTTACCATATAACACTGTTCCTTCCGGGCTAATAGTTGTAGCCGCAGGAATCCTGTTAATATCTTCGTCTATTGGAGTCTTCAAGGCTGAATTTCCAACCAGGTTAATATTTTGAGTAACCACTAAACCTAATCTTACATTTGTAGAATCCTTGTTCAGGATCCTGTTCACATGTTCGGTAATTCTTAATTTATAACTTATTCCGTTTTTGTCCTCATCCCTGACCAATCTCCCAGAATGTGATGAAACCGAATTTAAAGGACTAACCTGATCAAAAGTTTGGTCAAAACTATAATCTATCAATGGCTGATTGGTATCTAAATTGTATAAATAGATACGTTCCGGCTCTGCTTCCCCGCCTTGTATTTTGTCCTGGTTGACATAAAATGTCAAATTAGCTTCGTTAATAAGCCAGTTATTTGCTCTTAACTCATTTATCTCGGATTCATCTTCAAAAAGGTCAATAATGACCATGCTACCTTCACCTCCCTTAACAAAAAGATTTTCGGCACCAATTTCGGGATTAACCGATTCCATTTCAGCTAAAATTTCAGATGGAGATGCCTGTGAAAATGTATTTACGGTATTCGAGCCAAAACTAAGTTTGTAGGAATTTTGCTTCTCTACCATTTCAGTTGTATCACCATCTCCGTCGGAATCGGCAGTATCAACAACAAGATTTTTGTAGTAAAGGGTAATTCCAGCTTCAGCATCCAGGAAGTTAAGGAGTGCCATTGTACCATTGCCATCTACTGCTTCTGCTTCAAAATACAAGCCTCTGATAAAATTCCTGAAATTGTTGTTATTTGACAATTCAATCGATCCCTGTTTATCAATTATATTTTCCTGAAAAAATGGAGTCGACAGATTAACCCTTAAGCGAGGTTTTGCACGAATAGTATCTATCTCGCCATTTATATTTTCTTCCAAATAAATTACTTCCCGGGCAGAAGGTTTAAACGCCTCATTAACATATAAAGGATCTCCAACCAGGTTGTTTTTAAACAAAGGCCCTTGATCTGAATAATATTTTTGTCTGGTTTCAAAATTGGCCTCGGGATTAAAATCGTTTAAGAAAAATTTGGAACGACTTATTTTCAGCTTGAAAGGCATGTTCCCATAAACCGAATCAAGTTTATAAACAGGATTTCCCAGGTCATCTATGTCGGTTTGTGTATTAAAATAAGGCAGGGTCAAAACAACGCTATCCAAACTTGGTTCTGTTCCAAACAGAGGATTATTTGTTGGCAATGAAAGTTGGGTAAGCACATTTCCAATTTGCTGTCCATAAACAGGATCTATATAAACCCCCAAAAGATTGGAAGGCAGATTATTGGTTTGCACTCCACCTATGTTTTTACTGTATGCAACAACTTTTGCATCATATTGCGGCAAGGAATCTAATTGCCCGCCAATAAGCTCCCCTCCAATGGTATTAAAATCATCATCGCAGGACATAAATGCTGAAACCATTAGCAATGCAATGGTTATATAGCTTAATCTTTTCAAAAATATCATTCAGTGTGGGTTACTTATTGATTTAAAACTTGGGTGCTGTAAAATTCCTGGTAGGCCGGGGAAAATTCTTCCGGAGACTTATACTCTAATACAGGTTTTTCCTGTTTGCCCAAATATTTCGTCAATTCATCCGGGATATTATCTCCACCTACAACAATTGCGTCAGAATTATCTATGGCAGTTTTCATAATATTGACATAGCTTGGTTTCTTGAGATGTTTTACATTATCCTCTTCCAATCCGTCAAAAAGCACTTTTTTATACATGTCCTTATCTAACGTATCTTCGAAACTTTGATTGTACACCGAAGTTACGATTTTTGCATTAGAGAACAAAGGTTCATTCCCGTAATAATTCCTGAGATAAAGTGGCAATAATGAAGAAAGCCATCCGTGAACGTGAATTATATCCGGAGCCCAATTCAATTTTTTGACCGTCTCAATGACGCCTTTAGCAAAGAAAATTGCGCGTTCGTCATTATCCGGGAACATATTCCCATCTTCATCGGTTAAGGTTGCCTTTCTTTTAAAATAATCCTCATTATCAATAAAATAGACTTGCATCCGTTCCTTGGGAATGGAGGCCACTTTAATAATTAACGGCATATCCAGGTCATCTATCACCAGATTCATTCCTGATAAACGAATAACTTCATGCAATTGATGCCGCCTTTCATTGATATTTCCAAAACGTGGCATAAAAATTCGAATCTGACCTCCCAGGCCGTTAACCATTCTGGCGGCTTCAAAAGACATCGATGATATCTCGGTTTCGGGCAGGTAAGGTATTACTTCAGATGATACGTACAATATCCTCTTATCTCTCATAGGTATTTTGCTTTTGCTAATAAAAAACATGCAAAATTACAAAAATTTATGCAGTTTGCCAGTAATATCTTAAGTTTGCACGCTGTTAATATTATAATAAAATGCAGATAATAAAAGGAAAATCCACGTTAAATAACTGGGTAACAACAATAAAACACCAAGAAGGCATCATTGGATTAGTCCCAACAATGGGGGCTTTACATGAGGGTCATCTCTCTTTAATTAGGCAGGCAGCCACTGTTTGTGACTGGGTGGTGGTAAGTATTTTCATCAATCCAACCCAATTTGATAAGGCTTTAGATCTACAAAACTACCCACAAACTTTAGGTGAAGATATTGCATTATTGAAGGAATTGAACTTAAATATTGTTGTGTTTTCCCCCACTGCTTCTGAAATATATGACGATAAAATTGAAGCTGAACATTTTGAATTTGATGGAGTGGAGCTGGAAATGGAAGGAAAATTCAGATTCGGACATTTTGACGGGGTAGGAACTGTTGTAAAAAAACTGTTTGAGATAATCCAACCTGACAAGGCATTTTTTGGAGAAAAAGATTTCCAACAGCTTCAGATCATTAGGAAATTAACTGAAAAGACCGGGCTGCCGGTAGCAATAATAGGATGTCCTATTCACAGGGAATCAAATGGCTTAGCAAGGAGTTCAAGAAATGAACGACTAAGTGATGAAATGCGGCAGCAGGCTTCATTTATTTATCAAACCCTTCTAAGGGCAAAAGAAAAATTTGGCACAGAAAGTGCAAAACAAATAAGCGATTGGGTTGAAGATGAATTTAAAATTCATCCATTTTTAAAACTGGAATATTTTGAAATCGCCGACAGCAATTCGCTTAAAACAGTTAAAAACAAACAATTAGATACTTCTTACCGCGCTTTTATAGCCGTATACGCAGGAGAAGTGAGGTTAATTGATAATATTGCCTTAAATTATTAATTTTACAATATGCAAATTCACGTAGTTAAATCAAAAATTCATCGCGTTAAATGTACCGGAGCCGACCTAAATTATATAGGCAGCATAACCATTGATCAGGACTTGATGGATGCCGCCAATATTGTTGAAGGCGAAAAGGTACAAATTGTAGACAACAACAACGGTGAACGCCTCGAAACCTATGCCATTCCGGGTCCAAGGAATTCCGGTGAGATCACGATTAATGGTGCAGCAGCACGCAAGGTTAACCAGGGCGACGTTTTGATCCTTATCACCTATGCAATTATGGATATTGAAGAAGCCAAACTTTTTAAACCTGCATTGGTTTTCCCTAATGAAGAAAACAATCTCTTGAACTAATTTTTGAAAAAAACCACCAAAAAAGTCCTGAAGATCATCCTCCCCCTATTTTTGGGAGTTTTTTTGATTTGGTATTCCACTAAAAGCGCAACTCCTCAAGAAAGACAGGAGCTTTTGTCAAACATCACCTCGGCCCATCCCGGTTGGATTTTGTTATCTATGCTTTTTGGACTATTATCCCACCTTTCCCGAGCATATCGCTGGAAATTTTTACTGGAACCTTTGGGCTATAAACCGCGATTCCTAAACAGCTTTATGGCAGTAATGGTCGCCTATCTGGCAAATTTTGGGATCCCAAGATCCGGAGAGGTGCTCAGGGCAGTAACCATTTCAAGTTATGAGAAAATCCCCTTTGAAAAAGCTTTTGGAACTATTATTTCAGAGAGGATAGCTGATTTTATTATGCTCCTACTTGTTGTAAGCCTTGCCTTACTTTTGCAAACAGAGTATCTCCTTGACTATTTTGAAGAAAACAATATAAACCCTTTCTTAACAATTGCCGCACTATTTGGTTTACTTGCCATTGGAGTCCTCATATTAAAACAAATAAAAAAATCCAAAAGAGGAATTTTGCTGAAGGTTAAAAATTTTGCAAAAGGATTGTTGGAAGGAATGCGAAGTATCCTAAAAATGAAACAAAAAGGCGCCTTTTTGTTTCACACCCTATTTATTTGGGGGATGTATCTCTCGATGTTCTCTATTCTCATTTTTACGGTGCCGGAAACATCTTCCCTTCCTTTTGGAGTTATAATGGTAGCATTCGTAGTGGGTTCCTTTGCCATTTCGGCGACAAATGGCGGAATTGGGGTTTACCCCATCGCAATTGGCGCAAGTTTAATGCTTTTTGGGATCAACAAAGAAGCAGGCGAAGCTTTTGGATGGATAACCTGGGGCACCCAAACTCTCATGGTAATTATTATAGGGGGACTTTCCTTCCTTTTCCTTCCTATTTTAAACCGTCAAAAATAATAACTACATTGTGTATAGCTAAACAAACCTTAACCTATGCATAAAAAATTACTTTACTTGCTTATTTTGATTGTCCCAAACCTGATTGTTGGACAAACTATTTTTAAAAATCTCAAATCTTCTAAATTAGGAGAAGAAAGGGAATTGAAAATCCAGCTCCCCAGAAATTACGATCAGAATAAAGAAAAAAAATATCCGATTTTGGTAGTTCTTGACGGAGATTATCTATTTGAACCGGTTGCCGGAAATGTCGATTATTACTCTTATTGGGAAGATATTCCTGAAATGATCGTGGTAGGAATCAATCAATCAACTTCCCGGGAATCAGATTCCTTTTATGACGAGAATACATTTTTGCCCGCCGGTAGCGGAGCTTCCTTTTTTGAATTTATCGGCATGGAATTAATGCCCTTTCTCGAATCCAAATACCGCACTGCACCTTTCAGGGTAATAATGGGTCATGATTACACCTCGAATTTCATCAATTATTATCTCTTAAAAGAAAATCCACTTTTTCAGGGTTACATAAATCTAAGCCCGGATCTGGCTCCTGAAATTAAAACCCGGATTTTCAATTCGCTTCAAAAATCGCAAAATCCAATCTGGTATTACCTCGCAACTTCTACAGAGGATATTTCGACACTAAAAGAGAATATTCTAAGTTTTGATGGACAATTAAAAAAAATTGACAACAAAAAAATTCATTATAATTTTGACAATTTTGAGGATGCCTCACATTACACTCTTGTAGGAAATGCTATCCCGAAGGCAATAGAACAAATTTTTGAAACATACCGCCCAATATCAGTCCAGGACTACAACAGTGTGCTCTTGCAAACTTCGGTTTCTTCCTTCGATTACCTGGTTGAAAAATATAAAAACATTCATATACTCTTTGGAATTGACAAGCAAATAAGGCTTAACGATTTTATGGCTGTATATAATGCCATGGAAAAAACAAGGAATTGGGAACAAATGAAGGATCTTTCAAAACTAGCCGCAAAAAATTATCCAGAAACAATGCTTGCTACTTATTTTGAAGCGCGTTTTGAGGAGGAAACAGGAAACCCAAAAAAAGCGATGAGAATGTACCAAAACGCTTACGGACAGAATCCTATTTCATTTTTAAACATTGACTTCATGCTTGAAAAAGCGCAACAAATCAAAGTAGATTTTAATTATTAAAGCATTTTAAATTCGTATTTCAAATTTATGGCCAAATCAAAAATCACCTTTTTCTGTCAAAATTGCGGTGCGCAACATTCAAAATGGCAAGGTCAATGTACCTCCTGCAAAGAATGGAACACCATCGTAGAGGAGGTCTTACAAAAACCTGATCAAAAAGATTGGAAAATTCAGGATTCACGGGAGGTAAAAAGAACGGCCAAACCCCTTAAAATTTCGGAAATTGAAGTGGGTTCTGAACCCAGGTTAAATACCAACAACGTCGAACTGGACAGGGTTCTTGGCGGCGGAATTGTTCCTGGTTCTCTAATACTTTTGGGTGGGGAACCGGGTATAGGAAAAAGCACCCTGCTTTTACAGATTTCATTGAATCTAAAGCAGAAAACCCTTTATGTATCCGGGGAGGAAAGTCAGCAACAAATAAAAATGCGGGCAGAACGCATCAATCCAAATCCTGCCAATTGCTTTATTTTGACTGAGACCAAAACCCAAAACATATTTAAACAAATAGAAGCGCTGCAACCAGAAATTGTAATTATTGATTCCATTCAAACCTTGCACAGCGATTATATTGAGAGTTCCCCGGGAAGTATTTCCCAGGTTAGGGAATGCACCTCCGAACTTATAAAATTTGCCAAAGAAACCGGCGTTCCAGTGATCCTAATTGGTCATATCACAAAAGACGGAAGTATAGCAGGGCCGAAAATCCTGGAACATATGGTGGATACCGTTTTACATTTTGAAGGAGACCGAAACCACGTGTACCGTATCCTCCGGGCCAAAAAGAACAGGTTTGGATCTACTCATGAACTGGGTATTTACGAGATGTTAGGCAGCGGATTACGTGAAGTTTCAAATCCTTCTGAAATTCTGATCTCAAAGAATGACGAAGGCCTTAGCGGAACCGCAATAGCAGCTACCCTGGAAGGCGTTCGCCCTTTGATGATAGAAATACAGGCATTGGTAAGTTCCGCCGTTTACGGGACGCCTCAGCGGTCAACAACCGGCTACAATGCTAAACGACTCAATATGTTGCTGGCCGTTTTGGAGAAACGGGCAGGATTCCGATTGGGAGCCAAAGATGTATTTTTAAATATTACCGGCGGAATTTCGGTTGACGACCCCGCAATAGATCTGGCTGTAATTGCCGCAATCCTGTCCTCAAATGAGGATATTTCAATTGAAAAAGATATTTGTTTTGCTGCTGAAGTTGGCCTGGCGGGAGAAATTCGTCCAATTCCCCGGGTAGAACAGCGCATCATGGAAGCTGAAAAATTAGGGTTTTCCACCATCATGATCTCAAAACAATCCAAACTTCCAAAGAACAATTATATCATAAAAATTCAGAAGGTTGCCAGAATCGAAGATGTGGTTGCTTTCCTGTTTGGATAAAATCCCGGTGGCATAAGTTTTATTCTTTACAAGAGCTCTTTATTTCCTTAAGGTGCAGGATTCGGAATGGTTTCGTGAACCTCGTTGATCTCCTTAATTACCTCTTCTGAAAGCTGAACATCAATACTCCCTATATTTTCTGAAAGCTGCTCCATTGAAGTAGCGCCAATAATGGTACTTGTCACAAAAGGCTGCATCTCCACAAATGCCAGCGCCATTTGAGCGGGACGCAAATTGTGCCTTTCAGCAATTTCACAATACTTTAAAGTTGCCTCTGTAGCCTGGGCATTGGAATATCGGCTGTACTGCGGAAACAAAGTGAGCCGCGCATTGGCAGGTTTCTCGTTTAAATATTTTCCGCTAAGCGTTCCCATTCCCAAAGGTGAATATGGAAATAAACCGATGTTCTCACGGTGATAAATTTCGGTAAGCCCTATTTCGTCTTTTCTGTTAAGTAAACTATACGGGTTTTGAACTGTGCTTATTTTGGGAGCTCCATTTCGGGCCTCTTCCGCGCATCGCATCACTCCATAAGGTGATTCGTTTGAAAGCCCTATATGCCTAATTTTTCCGGATTTTATAAATTCGTTTAAATGAAACAAAACCTCCTTAAAATTATCCTCCCATTCTTCTTCATTATCTTGAAGATATCCCCGCTGCCCAAAAAAATTAGATTTGCGCTCCGGCCAATGCAACTGGTATAAATCCAGATAATCGGTTTGAAGGCGGGTCAGGCTGCTATTTATGGCTTCAGTTAAAGCTTCCTTGCCAAAACCTGGATTCGGGCGGATATGAGCCACCGCTTTTCCCGGGCCGGAAATTTTTGAAGCCAATATTATTTTATCCCTGTTTCCGGTTCTTCTTAACCAGCTTCCAATAATTTTCTCGGTACTTCCCTGGGTTTCCTTTCGTGCCGGAATAGAATACATTTCTGCAGTATCAATAAAATTAATCCCTTGCTCCAGGGCATAATCCATTTGTTGATGGCCTTCAGCTTCAGTATTTTGCTGACCCCAGGTCATGGAGCCTAAACAAACTTTACTTACTTCAACATCGGTATTCGGTAATTTGGTGTATTTCATTTTAAAAAAATATAATTCAAAAATGTGTTCTCAAAAGTTCAATTGATCAGGCAAGATTATAAAAAATTTATTTCATTGAACCTGATCACAGGTTTTTTTTAAGCATCTGTTCTTTTATTGAAGAATTGTGAAAATCCAGCTTCACCATACTATTAAATTTTACTCTTTTTGATTGTTATGAACATTTCCTGTTTTTCTTTAATGATCTATTGCTCTACTGGTTATTTTAAAATTTCTATTGATTTAAAGAATCTAATTATAAAAAAATTTAATGTTTTTTGATATATTTGGGGAATCAGTACTTTAAGTTAAGAAATATTCAGGATAAACAGGCTTTATTACCCCTCAATTGAATCAAAAATCACCGACCATGAATAAGATTGCAGTTATAGGTCCTATCCCAAGAGATACCATTATTACCTACAAAAACGAAACCATCCAAAAATACGGTTGTGCCACTCACCCGGCAATAGCATTGGCAAAACTAATGCAAAATACCGGTGAGGTAATCATTATTTCTCATATTCACAAGAAAGACCATCAGGCTATTAATGACCTTTTCATGCCATATCCAAATGTAAGTGTCGAAGGGCTTGGCAGTGACCAGGATCGCGGAACAGTGATAGAACTCCGGTTTATGGATCAAAACAACAGGCTAGAGAAACAAACTGCTTTTATGAATCCTATTTTACCTGAAGATGTAGCTCCTTACCTGGATGCTCAGGCTTTTGTTTTTGTGCCCATTACCGATTTTGAAATTTCCCTGAGCACGCTCCAACATATTAAAAAAAACAGCAAAGGAATTATCATTTTTGACGCCCATGGCCCAACAACTGCCTTGAACATCAATGGAAACAGGGAGCGAAAATTCTGGATAGACCGGGATGAATGGCTTCCTTATATTGATGTTTTAAAAATGAATCTGGAAGAATCACAATGTTGTTGGTTTAAAAATGAATATTCCATTGAAGAAATGGGGCAACTTGACGAAAATAACACAGATCATCTTGATGATTTTGCCAATTACGTTTTAAACAAGGGGGTTAAATTTTTGTATGTTACCCTGGATTCACGGGGATGCGTAGCATATTCTTTTAAGGACGGAAAAATCAGCAAAGACTGGATCGATTCCATCCCTGTAACCGAGGTTATAGATACTACAGGATGTGGAGATTCTTTTGCCGGTGGATTGGCATATGGTTTTACGGTTTATAATGATCTTGTAAAAGCCGGACAATTTGCCAACACTTTGGGAGCATTCCGAACTCAGGGCAAAACCTATGATGTTTTTAAAAACTTGGAAGAAACAAAGGCCGTAATAAAAAAACATTACCTCTGATAAATCCTCATTTAATATAACTTGGGTATTTTTTATGATAATAAAGAAACAACTCTTAGAATACTAAACCAATTATTTAAAAAGGCGGGAATCATCGAAATCAGCAGGGAAAAATTGCCCGCAGATCTCGATCATTCTCGCAAATAGCTTTTAAATCTCTTACTGAAAATGTTATTCCATTTCGTTCAGCAACTGATTGATCTCGTCAAGTTTTGGTGTTAAGATAACTTCGATCCGTCGGTTTTTAGCTTTTCCTTCGGTAGTAGTGTTTGTTGTTACCGGGGCATATTCCCCACGGCCGGCGGCGGTTAAATTAAATGGATCTATACCTGAATTTTCCCTCAAGATCTGAACAATTGAAGTTGCCCTCTTGGTAGACAGATCCCAGTTATCTGTCAGTTGCCCAGTTCCACCGTAGGGAACATTATCTGTATGCCCTTCGATAAGTACTGCAATATCCGGATTCAATGCCAAAACGGCTCCCAACTGCTGTACTGCTTTTTTACCTTCAGCATTTACCGCCCAACTTCCTGAACTGAACAGCAATTTATTTTCCATGGAAACATATACTTTCCCGTTACGTTGCTCAACCGTCAAGCCTTTACCTTCAAAATTGGTCAATGCATTGGAAACTGCTGTTTTTAACGCGTTCATCTTGGCATCTTTGGCAGCAATAAGTCCTTCAAGCTCATCTATCCTTTTTGAACGTGAAGCCAGGTCTTTCTGTAATTTCTCCAATCTGGTTTGTTCATTCCTAAGTTTATTTTCCTTCTCCTCCAGTTGGGCCAAAAGCTCTCTGTTGCGCTTGGAGTTTTCGGCGATTTCGGTAGAACTGTTTGCCTCGAGAGCATCATAGGAGTTTTTCAAACTTTCAAATCTGGCTTCGGTATTCTTAAGATCTGATTGTAGTTGATCGCGCTCTGCTTTCAAATTATTATACTCTCCCTGAAGAGAGGCCAAGTCCTTTTCACCTTTAGAACGGGTATCCTTAAGATCGTTGGACAGTTTTTGATTTTTAGCTTGCAGGTTGTCATATTGACCCTGCAAATCTTTGTGAACCTTTGAAGATACACAAGAGGAAAATACCAATCCCAGAAAAATTGTAACCAGAAATATTTTGTTTGACATGGATGTTGATTTTAAAAATATTTTTCAAATTCTACTAAAACCGGACAGTGATCACTATGTTTCGCTTCCGGCAAAATAACTGCTCTTTTTAACTTATGCTCCATTGGTGAGGACACCAGGTTATAATCTATACGCCAGCCTTTGTTATTGTCCCTTGAATTGGCACGGTAGCTCCACCAGGAATAATTATCGGATTCTTTATTAAAATGTCTAAAAGAATCAATGAATCCGCTTTCCATAAATCCGTTAATCCATTCCCGCTCAACAGGCAAAAAGCCTGAAGTGTTTTTAAGCCTAACAGGATCGTGAATATCAATTGCCTCATGGCAAATATTATAATCGCCGCAGATAATCAAATTTGGAATTTCATTTTTCAACTGATCTATATAGCGCTGGAAATCGGCCATATACTGTAATTTAAGGTCCAGACGTTTAATGTTGGTTCCTGAAGGCAGGTAAAGGCTCATAACTGAAAATTCTTCAAAATCCATCCGCAAATTCCGGCCTTCAGAATCCATATAATCTATCCCGGTGCCATATTCAATGTTTAGGGGCTTATGTTTGCTTAAAATAGCGACCCCACTATATCCTTTTTTTTGGGCAGGATACCAATAATGGTAATTATAGCCGGCTTCTTCAAAGGGTTTTAAATCAAATTGCTCAGGATTTGCTTTTATTTCCTGTAAACAAAGTATATCCGGATCTGCCTGGATTAACCAGTCCAGGAACCCTTTTCGTAGTGCTGCCCTTATTCCATTTACATTGTAGGAGATAATTTTCATTCGGAATTTTAATTTTTCCAAAAATAGGAAATACTGAATGCTTTTTAGGTAATTTCAGTCAAATTTTAAAAATGAAATCAGCTACAACCTAGGATCATTCGGATTATTTTACAATAAAGCGCTTCACTAAGCCAACTTTCCTTGTTCCAATTCGCAATAAATAAACTCCGGTTGCAGCATAGGACATGTCAAATTCATATAAATAACCCTCGCCATTGCTATCCAACTTATTTTCTATCATTTTCTGGCCCAAAACATTGTGCACTGTTAAGCGCAAAGATTGATTAAATTCGGTTTCCAGGAAGGCAATAAAAATTCCGTTTTTTTGATCTACAATTGTCAGAATTGCTTCGTTCAAAAGAAAATCGTCCAGATCCAACGTACTATCGATTATTTTTACTGAATAATCATGTGTAGTACCGTAATCCATCACGCTACATGGATCGTTCAAATCGCCTCCAAAAGAAACATCCCCGGCTCTTACCCTTAGTAAATGTTGACCCAACGGAGCATCTGCAGGAAGTACAAACTCAAAGGAATGGGCCGCATTCGGTGTAGGAATAGTTTTATTTGAGATCAATCTTTCCTCCTCGTCAAAAAACCCGTTGTCATTGAGGTCGATCCACAAGGAAAATTGTTCGTTATCGGGATTATCAAACAAGGTTTTTACCGTTACGGTAAAGCTAGCGTTAGAACGGTCTAAATTTGTGGATAAACCAATAAAGTCTTCATAGCCTGTGGTACATGGAATCCTTTCATTTAAAATACTCCCCAATTCAAAAGAGAAAATCCCATCGCCAAAACTGCCACAATCAGAACCGTCGGGAATGCAATTTAAATTCGCAACAGATATACTAGTACCATCGTTGGTTGTGTTTCTATCCCCTTCTAAATTGGTTTTGGAAGAAATTAAAAATCTCCCAAATCTTGAAAGATTGGCTGTCTTAGAAAATGAATACACGGCGTTTTCACCTACCGGAATGGTGCCTGCAAAAACTTCATTGATACGTACATTATTTTCAAGCTGATAAGATACCGGAATATTTGACTGAGGTTCGCCTCCAAAATTTTCAATTGTAACAGTTATTTCTTCTGAAGAAGTCAAAGACAGGCCTGTTGAAGGAGCATCTATTGAGGTTATCCCAACATCTGTAGGAAAGAGATTGGTGATATTTGTAGTAAATGAATCATTTTCAACCTGTTCGTCGTTCCCTAAATTTGTTGAAGCAATAATCTCATAAGTCTGACTTATAACACCCAGATTCGCAGTTGCAGAGAAAGTATAATTTACAGAGCTAATTCCAGCAATACTTCCCGTAAACACTTCGGTTATGGTTTGTCCCCCATCGATTGAATAACTGACCGGAATATTTGATTGCGCATTCACCCCCAAATTCCTAATAGTCACGGTTATTACTTCGGCATTGGAAAGGGTTGCGTTTTTTGGATTAACTACCGCGATAATCCCCACATCATTATCAAAGTCTGGCGCGAGTCTGAACACCCCAACCCTGTTTTTCCGGTCCAGGCCATCAAAATATTCGCCATTGTGCCAAAAGCTAAGATCATCTGCCGGATCTATGGTTAAATGGGAATAATCTCCGTATCTGTTGGATGGATCAATACTTCGTCCTTCCACAATTGATGTTTCCTCTACTGTCATTAGGCCTAAAGGATCATTTGCATATCTTCCGGTGAAGCGAATTGATGGAAAAACAGGGCTTTGAGGACTGTCGTCTAAAACGGTATATCCAAGACCAATATTTCCCTCCTTATCCATTCCTATACTTCCGCTAAATCGGTCGCTTTTATCAGGAGCATAAGTACCTTCCTGATGAACCCTCCAGGGACCTCCATTCCGGTCTTGTCGCAATTCATACCACCTGATCCCTGCATGTTCGGCAGCGGTAGGATCAATATCTACCACAAAATTCATCACGGCCGCGTTATAGTTTGGAAATCTTCGGTATGAAGTCATATACATCATGGTAGCCTGTAAAACATCTACATCCGGACCATCATTGGGTTGATTTAAATTGGAAAAAGCACCTCCATCAAAGGTTGCTATAAACGGACTTACTCCACTT
>Ga0314774_1001254_pt1 | contig 16707 bp, 20 predicted proteins | sample MetaGCBIA2018_FD_204515 | JGI IMG/M metagenome (GOLD analysis project Ga0314774, IMG submission 204515) | Cryopeg brine microbial communities from Beaufort Sea near Barrow, Alaska, United States - CBIA 2018 | ecosystem: Environmental > Aquatic > Marine > Coastal | place: USA: Alaska | collected... | reverse complement strand
GGTGGCCGGGCAGACGATCACCTACCGCAAGTCGCTCAAGCTCGGCCAACGCTTCGAGGTGGAGAGCCGCGTGCTCGGCATGGACGATCGCTGGTTCTACGTCCAGCAGGTGTTCCGCAGCGGGGACACCGTGCACGCCCATGCGTTGGTGCGGGCGCGGTTCCTCAAGAAGAGCGGTGGTAGCGTGGAGCACGACGAGATGGGCGAGTTCCTGGGCGGATTCCCCGACTGGCTCGACGTGCCCGAGTGGATCGGGCCGTGGACAGCGGCCACCAAGGACGCGGTCTAGGGCGCGACGCCGCCGCATCGGCCGAGCGTCGGGAATCACCAAGGTACCTGGGCTGTTGTAGCGCCTAGAGAGAACCGCCCACCCCAAACGTCGAGGACGCATCATGGACACGGCACTAGCCAAACTCCGCCCGTTCAACCTAGTAGCGGGGCTACTGCACCTCGCGTCATTCGTGGCGATCGTCCTGCTCGCGAACGACGCCGCCCTGCCCGTCACCGCGACCTACCTCAACGGCCCTCCCGGTTCCGATGCCTACGGCGACCCGGTGACGCTCTTCAACATCAACATCGGCTACGCGGTGGCTGGATTCCTGCTGATCTCCGCGTTCTTCCACTTCCTGATCATCTCGCCCAAGGTCTTCCCGCGCTACACGGCCGGCCTCCGCGAGAACCGCAATACGTTCCGCTGGGTCGAGTACTCGCTGTCGTCCTCGATCATGATCGTGCTGATCCTGCAACTCAACGGCCTCGCCAACTTCGCCGCGCTCGCCGGCCTCTTTGTGGTCAACGCGAGCATGATCCTCTTCGGCTGGCTCCAGGAGCGCTACACCACCCCCGGCGACGGCGACCTGTTGCCCTTCATCTTCGGCAGCATGGTCGGCATCGTGCCGTGGCTCATCATCGCCATCAGCCTCGCCGGGCCCGGCAACACGAGCACCAACACCGTGCCCGGGTTCGTCTGGGGCATCATCGTCTCGCTGTTCGTGTTCTTCAACGCGTTCGGCGTGGTGCAGTGGAAGCAGTACCGCGCCAAGGGCAAGTGGGCCGACTACCTCCGTGGCGAGCGGACCTACATCGTGCTGAGCCTCGTCGCGAAGACGCTGCTCGCATGGCAGGTGTTCTCGGGGGCGCTCGCGTCCTAGCGGGGACCGGGCATCAGCCCTCGGGCACGTCGAACGCGGCATCCAAGAGCTGCGTGAGCGTGGCGGCCAGCCCGGGATCTCGCGCATAGCGTACGACGCGGGCCTTTGCCTCGTCATAACACTCGGCGTCCACTCGGGTCCCCACGACCCACACGACGCACACCGAGCCGTCCGCTTCGACTCGGTACACGATGCGGTACTGGCGATCGCCCACCACCAGTTTGCGAAACCCGGTGAGATTGGAGTCGCTCCGGCTTCCGAGGGGAGCGCCACGCGACTCGGGAAGGTCCTCGAGCTTCTTCATTGCCTTCAGCACGAGCTTGCGGGCCGATCCGTCGAGTGCGCGTACGTCCTCCTTGGCCGCAGGCGTCAGAACCACCCTCGCCATGCCTGCACCCCTCCGTCACCGCATCGACGCGATCGATCAGTCTTCGAGATCAACACCAAGCTCGGCAGCAACATCGTCGAGCGAGTGCCGCACGCCGTCGTCAGTGCCCATTCTCGCGAGTGCCACTGACAACAGCCTGATGTCGTCCTCAAGCTCGTCTATTCTGTCGAGCCGCTCCATCTGAACGATCGGCACGATGGCGACCGTCGGTTCGTTGTTGCGGACCACCACGAAGGTTCGACCCTCGGCGGCCTCGTTTGAGATACGACTGAAGTCTCGCGCCGCGTTGGTTGCGCTCACCATGTTTCGCGTGTCGGTCTTCACTGGCGGTCCCTTCCTACCAACACGGCTCCTGGCCGAGTCAGCAGCCCGACGCCTGGCCGGGCTGGAGCGCAGCACCTGGCCACGCTCTACGCACAATCTTACAGATAATTATGCGCGCCGCAAGAGTCTTCACCGAACCCACAGTGGCGACGGTCCATCGGGGCGACTAGCCGACTGTCGTTTGGCGCCCCGCGGAGCGCCGCTCCGTTGACCGACGCAGCGCCTCGACGAACGTCTCGACCGGCTGCGCGCCCGAGACCGCGAACATGCGGTCGAACACAAAGAACGGCACGCCCGTGGCCCCCAGCGCTGCGGCCTCGTCGATGTCCGCCTGAACGGCGTCGTCGTACGCGTCGGTCGCGAGCATCTCGCGCACCTCGTCGGCGTGGAGGCCTACGTCGGCGGCCATGGCAACCAGGGCATCGGCGTCATCCACGATGGCACCCTCGGTGAACTGGCCGCGCATCAGGCGGTCCTTCATCTCATTGCCGAGTCCGTGCTCCTGCGCCAGGTGCAAGACCCGGTGGGCGTCGCGCGTGTTGGCCTGGATGTAGCGGTCAAAGTTGTACTCCAGGCCCTCCGCGGCGCCCAGGTCCACGAGCCGCTGGTTCATCGCCTGGATCTTCTCCACCGGCGCCTGGAACTTCTTGGCGAGCGCCTCGGAGTGGGGCGTGTGCTCGCCGCGCGGGATCGTCGGGTCCAGCTGGAAGCTGTGCCACGTGACCTGGACGTCCTCGCCCGATGCGTCGATCGCCGCTTCCAGACGATGCTTGCCTAGGTAGCACCACGGGCAGGCCACATCTGACCAGACGTCAACAGAAATCATCGGGCTCCTCGGATACGCACGGGAACTTCAGAGAATGGAGGTCCGCCGGGGACATGGCGCACCTTCTGCCAGGCACAACCGGGATGCCGGGCGGGGTATTCCCGGCAGCGCTCACTTCCGCGCACGAGGCTGCAGCGAGCTGTCCGGCCTACGCGGCACGCAGACGCAGCAACGCGAGGCGCTTGCACGGTACGGATTGAGCCCCACCGGCAGCCGCTAGCCCGCCAGATCCGGTACAAATCGCGCCATTGGCGGAGGGGTGGCTGCTACTCGACGGAACTGAGGGTGAGCGTCTGCAGCTTGCGCACGCCCAGGTAGGTGGCCGCGACGGTCACGAGCGTGAGCATGATGAGCCCCGTCGTCATCCCCACCTCGGAGGTCAACGCCCAAGGGCCCGCATCGGTGCCGAGCATGCGCTCCCCCACCGACAGCGCCCACTGGCGGACACTGACCGCGCGAATACCAGGCACGTAGCCGCCCAGCACCGTCTCCCACAGCAAGGCATACAGCAGCCCGAACACGACGGCGTTGCGCGTGACAACTCCGAGCGTCACAAAGATCGCGGTGTAGGCGACGGCCGCAAGCGCTGCGGAGACCCCGTACGCGACCGTCAGACGCCCGCCCTCGTCCCCCGCGATCAGCACGGTGAGCATGGTGGGAATCACGGCGAACACGAGCACGGCCGCGAGCGCGACCACCAGCTTCGAGAACATGATCACCCTGCGCTTGAGCGGCTTGGCGAGCATGTAGACGATCGAGCCGTCGTCGATTTCCGCGCCGATCACCCCGGTGCTGACCAGCAGGCACATGAGCGGCAGCAGGGTGCCCATGGCGAAGTTGTTGGCGAGCACGCTGGACGCGTGGACGTCGGCGTGCGACGCCCACCGGGTGAGCCCGGCGAGCCCGAGCGACAGTAGCGGCAGGATCACCAGGAGCATCGCCCGGCGCCGGCCCAGCAGGCCGCGGGCGGTGAGTTGCATGACGGTGACGTTCATCGTGACAGCCCCATTCCGTGCGCGTTCATCGCGCCACCAAGTATGCGAAGACACTCTCGAGCGACTCGTCCGCGGGCGTCACCTCGAGTAGGCGCACGTCGCGGTCGCGCGCGAGCCTGGGCAACGCGACCACAAACCGGCCGAAGTCCGACGCCTGCACCGCGAGCACCCCCGAGGACACGTCCACGCTGTCCGCCGAACCGTCGGCGATGATGGCGGCCGCGAGCGCGCGGTCGTCGCTGGAACGGATCGTGTACTGGTGGGGCTGCTCGGTCATGAGCTTGCGGATGCGCCGGAAGTCTCCCGACGCGGCGTGCCTGCCGGCCACGACCACCTCGATGGTCCCGGCGATCTGTTCGACCTCTTCGAGGATGTGGCTGCTGAACAGCACGGTGCGGCCCTGCGCGGCGAGCGACTGCAGCAGGTCCATCAGGTGCAGGCGTTGGCGCGGGTCCATACCGTTGAACGGCTCGTCGAGCAGCAGCACCGTGGGGTCGTGGACCAGCGCGGTGGCCATCTTGATGCGCTGCTTCATGCCCTTGGAATAGCCGGAGATGTCGCGGTCCTGAGCGTCCGCCATGTCCACCTGCTCAATCGCGGCGCGTGCGACGTCGGCCGGATGGGGCAAGCCGTGCAACTTGGCGTTGGCGAGCACGAATTCCCACCCCGTGACCATGTCGTACATGGCCTCCGTCTCCGGAACCAGGCCGATGCTGCGGTAGGCCTCCGTGTTGCGCCACACGGGCACCCCGTCAAGGGTGACGGTGCCGGACGACGGTGGCAGGAAGCCGCCCATCATCGAAATCAGCGTGGACTTGCCCGCGCCGTTGGGCCCAAGCAGACCGGTGACGCCAGGTCCAACGGTCATCGTGACGTCGTTGACGGCCACCACGTCGCCGTACCAGCGCGACACACCCACGAGTTCGAGCGTGCTCATACAACACCGACCCTCTTGTAGCGGCGCATCAGCAAGCCGATGCCGCCGCCCACGATCCCGATGGCCGCCACTGGGAACACGACGCCGCCCGTCAGCCCCAGGGCGACGTCTCTGCCAACCGCCGAGTCGACACCGAACCACAGCACCGCGATGCCGTCGACAAGCGCGAACGGGTCGAGCGCGCCCAGATAGTTGCCGAGGGTGGCGTTGCCGCTGTCGATCAGCAGCGCCGCCACGATGGCCGCGATGCCGCTCACCACCACCAACACCGTGATGATCGCCACCACACCCAGCCCCCTGCGGGGCGTGAATGCCGCGATGACCAGGCCGATCGCGGTCAAGACGAGCGACAAAACGAGCGCGACGAAGAGCCCCTGCAGGTACCCCGTGATCTGCGCTCCCAGGGCCAACTTGGCCAGCAGCGCGCCCACAAAGAGCAGGGTCTCCGCCGCGGCAAGAATCGCGAACATGGCCAGCGCCAGGCCCGCGAACTTGGCGAGCACGTAGTCGTTGCGACGCATCGGCCGCGACAGATACAGCGGCATGACGCCGTGGCGCAAGTCGCGGGAGACGCAATAGGGCGCCCGGCTCGCCACAAAGAGCGACACCACGAGCTGCATGGCCTGCGGGAAGGCGGTGTACGACAGGGGCAACGTGTCGAGGCCAAGGATCACGGCGATGAGGGCGAAGACCAGCGGCGGAGCGAACAAGATGCCGATGAGCACCCACGGCATGATCTTGGCCTTCGCCGGGCGCCCGAGGCCAAACACGCCCCTGAACGTCTCGACCAGCAGCGACCTCACGATCCAGCCGCGACCAAGGCGCTCGCCGTCGTAGTGACGGAAGCCGATGTCGTGGATGACGCCTTCCGACGCCTCGTTGTCAGCCATGGACAGCCTCCCGCGGGGTGAGGAACATCTCGGACAGATGGTGGCGGCCGCGCTGCATGCGGACCAAGCCCACACCCAGGTCCACCACCACGCCCCGCACCTCGTCGAGGACTCGCTCGTCCGCGACCTCCACGACGAAACTGTTCGGCTGGGCGCCGGTCGTGACCTTGGCGCCGAGGGCCCGGAGCCGCTCGGCCACCTCGGCTCCGCGGTCGGTGACCTCGACGAGCACCAAGCCACTGAGCTCGGTCGCGGCCGCCGTCGAGGTGGAGTGCTGGAGCACGCCCGCCTCGATGGAGACGACGTGGTCCGCGATTCGCTCGAGCTCGCCCAGCAGGTGCGACGTGACCACCACGGAGATTCCGAAGTCGGTGCTGACGCGCCTGATGAGGTCCAACATGTCGTCGCGGCCCGCGGGGTCGAGCCCGTTGGTCGGCTCGTCGAGCAGCACCAGCTTGGGGTCGTGCACGAGCGCTTGCGCGAGCTTCACGCGTTGGCGCATGCCCGTCGAGTAGCCGCCGATGGGGCGATAGCGCTCCTCGTACAGGCCCACGTGCCTGAGGGTGTCCGCAGTGCGCTCGCGCGCCACGTCGGTGGGCAACCCCGACATGCGCGCCATGTGGACGATGAACTCGGTCGCCGAGACATCGGGAGGGAGGCACTCGCTCTCCGGCATGTACCCCACGATCTCGCGAATCTTGAGTCCGTCCGTGAGGCAGTCCATCCCGAGAATGGTGGCCGTCCCAGACGTGGGCGGCAGCAGACCCAGCAGGATCTTGATGAGGGTCGACTTGCCGGCCCCGTTGGCTCCGACCAGTCCCACCACACCATGGGGCATCTCGACGGAAAGTTGCGACAGCGCGGTCACGGGACCGAAGGTCCTCGTGAGGCCTTGCGTGGCGATAGCGGGCATGAGCCGAACTTACATTCACGGCGCGGTGTCGCGCTTCACTCTCCGGGATGACCTGGCCCCTGAGTCCGTGTCAGGGGCAACCCTGACAGCGTTGGTGCTGTCGGGGCGCCGGCGAACCCGCAACCACGCCGACGCCCCAGCCCCTAGATCGCTGACCACCCGCCGTCAGACGGCAGGATGGCGCCGGTGACATTCACGCCGTCGTCGGATAGCAGGAAGGTGATGGATGCCGCGAGCTGTTTCGCCGTGACGGGCGTGGTCAGGATCGCCATCCCCTTCATGATGCGCTCCTTGCCGAACTCCGAGTCGAAGGGCGCCTCGATATTGGTCATGACGGGTCCCGGCGCGACAGCGTTGACGCGAATGCCGGAAGCCCCATACATGAACGACGCCGACTTCGTGATTCCGATTACCGCGTGCTTGGAAGCGGTGTAGGCCACTCCCGCCGCGGACCCGCGCAGTCCGGCTTCGGACGAGATGTTGACGATCGAGCCGCGTCCAGCGGGCACCATCTTTCCCAGCACGGCACGGCTCAAGCGCATAACGCCCTCGACGTTGACCGCGAAGACCCTGGACCAGATCTCATCAGAGACCTCGTGAAGCGGAGTCATGTTGTCCATGATTCCCGCGACGTTGGCTAGGCAGTCAATCGAGTCCCCTGCCGCTTCCACCACGCGTGCGACATCCGCCTCCTTGGTTACGTCCGCCGTGACCGTGGTGACGTCGAAGCCCTCATGCTCGCCCGCGAACTCGGCCAGGCGGTCCGCCGAGATATCCAACGCGATCACGCGTCCACCCTCGCGTGCCACGCGCGACGCGGTGGCACGGCCAATGCCCGATCCGGCGCCGGTCACGATGACGGTCTTGCCAGCAAACCGGTCGGCGGTGATCTCTTCTTGCCACTCGACTTCAGGGGTATTCGTGGGCATGATGCACTCCTTGGGGTGTGAACCGCGGCTCCTTAGCGAGCCACGGTGTGTGGTGCGGTGAAGTAGCCAAAAAGAATGGCTGAGCCGACGGCGGAAGCTGTAACCGCTTCGGCGTCGGGGACGGGGACGGGAGCGTGCTCATCGGTGCGCAGCCCGTCTTTGGTGACCAGGTGGGGTGGGACTTGCGCCTCATGCGCAGTTCGCCACAGCGGTTGTCGTGGGGCATCAGACCGCACCCGCCCGCCAGCACATCGCCGCGTTCGTAGCAGGTGCTCATCGCGTTGTCTCCGACTCATCCGGACACCCCCGTCCGGTTGCTAGCCTATACACGTGACAGTCAAGACGAAGCCGAATAGGGGCCCCAGCGCGGGTCCTGAAAACCGCGCGTCCCTCGTGTCGGCCGCACACGCCGTGTTCGCAGAGCACGGCATCGACGCACCACTCTCGGCCGTCGCCAAACTCGCGGGCGTAGGTCAAGGAAGCCTGTACCGGCACTTCCCGGACCGCGTCTCTCTTGCGGTCGCCGTATTCGAGGAGAACATGGCCGACATCGAAGAACTGGCCGACTGCGAGGGAACTGACGTCCACGCCATCGCCGACGCCGTCACCCACCACATCACGGGCGCCGCGCCGTTCATCGCCCTGATTGCGCGCGAACACGCGGACGAAAGAGTCGCTCAGTTCGAGACTCGACTGCGCGCCGTGATCGAGCGAATCCTGGGCCGAGGGCCCCAAGCACCCGATCCGGGCGTCGTGGAGGACTTGCTTCTCGCGATTTCGATGGTGTCGGTGACTGTGGCGCGTGCGCCGGTGGGTAGCAGAAGCGCCGTCGCGGAGCGTGCTTGGCGAGTGCTGCGTTCCGGTTTGCCTGTCTAGCGAGCCTCGCCCCCACGCAACGCGCACTCCCACTCCATTGCCAAGTCAACGAGCGCCAGATCTTAGCCACCCGGCCCCACCAGGCACACCCCCGCGGGTCCCCCGCCGGTGCGGGCCAGCGGGACCGAAAGTGCTGGCCTCCCGGTGAGACCCGTGAGGCGTGCCGTAGTCGGGATTGAGCCCGGCGATGGAATAGGCGAACTGGTCGGTCTGCGCGATGCCCACCACGTCCGCGCCCGAGTCGAGCAGTGCCTGAATGGCGGGCGCGGTGACCGTTTCGACGGGAACCCCGGCCTGGAGCGGCGACCCCACCACCCGCCACACTCGGGTATCAAACGCCTGATCTGCCACCGGTCCGCGTCTCCGTTCCGGGCCCCGCGCCGCGCGATCGAGGGCCCCTTTCTCCTCGGTCAGAACCGGCCCGCAAGACTTGAGCGTGTGCCGCTCAAGTTGTAAAATGAGCCTCGTGAACTCAACTTTCAGACCGGGTCGGGTGGGTGCCCGACCCGACCACTCATCACCAAGGAGAATCATCATGAGAAGAGAAGTCATTCGCACCGGAGCCCCCGTCGCCACGCCGTGGAACGACGACTTCCAACGCATCATCCGCAACTTCGTCGGCGACGCCGACGCCTCGCTCGCTGGCGCCTTCAGCCCCTCACTCGATGTCGAGGAGACCGAGAACGGTTTCACGCTCCACATTGAGCTCCCGGGCGTGCCCGCCGACCACGTGGACGTCTCGATCGAGGAGAACGTCCTCACGGTCTCAGGATCCCGCGACTTCTACGCGGAGAAGAGCGCCGACGAGTTCCGCCGCGTCGAGCGTCGATTCGGCACGTTCCACCGTACCGTGCGCCTGCCCGACAGGGTGGACCCGACCGGCATCAAGGCGGGCTTCAAGGATGGCCTGCTGACCGTCTCGGTTCCCAAGGCGGAATCGGCCAAGCCGCGACGCATCGAGGTCACGACCGACTAGAACCTGAGTGACGCCGCACGACTCGACGCGTCGGCTCCACTCCTCGCGGAACGGCCGGGCACTCACAGTGTCCGGCCCTTCCGCGCGGCCCCTCAAGCGTCCATCGCCTCGTGCGTGATGCGGCCGCCAAGAACGGTCAGCGCCACCGGCATCTCGCGCAGCTCCTCAAAGCCCATGTCCGATGGGTCCGCGTCCAACGCCACCACGTCGCCTTGGATCCCGGTCCTGACGGCGGGCGACGCCCACGAACTCCTCAGCGCGGCACCCAGGTCAAGGGCGTTTCCAGGCTCCCACGCGGGCATCTCATCACGAGTGCGATGCACCGCTGCGGAGATACCAAGCCACGGATCCAAGGGAGATACGGGCGCATCGGACCCCACCCTCAGATTCACTCCGGCGCGCGCCATATCCCCAAACACGAACGCCCGGTGCGTGCGGCCCGCCCACACGATGTTCGAGATCTCGCGGTCATCGAGCATGTGCTCGGGGTGGACTCCGGCGATAATCCCCAGTGCGGCCATGCGGGCCACGTCCTGCTCCCGCACCATTTGCGCGTGCTCGATCGAGCCCGACGCTCCACTCGCCTCGAATGCGTCGAGGGCTTCGGACACGGCGCGGTCCCCAATCGCGTGCAACGCCACCTCAAAGCCCACGTCGCGCGCGTCGGAGAGCATCCTTTGCAGGTCTCCGCGAGCCTGCGCCGCGTGGCCAAAGTCAGCGGTACCCGGGTAGCTGTCGAAACACCACGCCGTACGAGTGTTGAGCGCTCCGTCGGCGAAGATTTTGAGGGGACCCACCGTGACCTGGCCCTTGGTGCCGGGAACCCGCTTGCCCGTGCGCTCACCGCGTGCGAGCGATTCGGGAAGGTGTTGCGGGTACACGCCCGCCACCACTCGCAACGACTTGATGCCGCTCTGGACGCGGCTAGCCCACACCAGGGGGTTGTCCGCCATCTCGAGGTCCACGATGCCGGTGACACCCCGGGCGGCGGCGGCCAGCGCCGCATCGGACACCAAGACCTCGACGCGGCGCGAGTCCGCCATCTCCTCGGTCTCGAGCGCGATCTGCAGTTCAAACGCCGCACCCTCGCGTAGCAGGCCCGCAGGCAATCCATAGCGTTCGCCCGCCGCGGTGTTGATCCACACCGAGTGCATGTCATGGCCTATGAGCATGATCGGGCGGCCGTACTGGCCCACGTGCACCGCGACGTCGTCCAGCATCTGTGCGGTGGGCGGCTCCGGCCACAAGGCGTCCTGGTAGCCGCTACCGACGAGCGGCTCGACGTCCGCCAGGCTCAGGACCGGGTGGTCCACCAGAGCGCCGCGGACCACATCGACGACCTCATCCGCTGACCGTGTTCCGGCGACACTGACGCGCCCGCGGTGCTTCGCCCACATCGTGAAGTGGACGTGATGATCCACGAGGCCGGGCATGAGCCACCGGCCGTCGAGATCGATGACCCGTGCGCCGGCAGCCTGCTCCGTGCCTGCCGGCGCGACGGACGCCACTCGACCCTCGGCATTGATCGTCACATCCACGGGACCGGCGAAGGCGTCTTCCCAAGGTGCGGCGGGGTCTGCCCACAAGCGTGCGCCGGTGAGCGTGAGGAGCGGTGGCTTCATGCGGCAAGCCTAAGGGCGTTTGCGCGCGGAGCCAGCCGTCAAATCCCCGCTTGTGCGGTCACCGAACTCGGCGACACGCGGGCGTAGGCGGAGCGCGTCACCGCGTAGGCGCCCACCGCGTACACGGTGCCAGCGGCGGCGTCCAGCAAGTAGTGGTTGGCCGTCCCCAGCACCACAAACGTGGTGGTGAGCGGGTAGATCCACGCGAGATACCACCAGTGGCTCCGGGTGGTCATCACGATGGCGAGGGCGCACCACACGGCCCATGCGACGTGAAGGCTCGGCATGGCCGCATACAGATTCGCCAAACCGGTGACGCTGTCCTGTCCGGCGAATAACACCGGATTCGAGATCATGGTGTCCACGGTGCCGTGCAACGCGAACCGCGGTGGCGACAGCGGGAAACTCCAGTAGGTGGCAAGCCCGGACACCATGAGCACCGCGAGAGAGGTACGCATCGGCCCGTAGCTGCTGCGGCGACGCCACCATAGCCACAAGAGGACTCCGGCGGTCACCACCATGTGGGTGATTTGGTACCACATGCTCGCAGCGTCTGCCAGCCATACGTGCCGCACGAACAGGCCATTGAGCCACAGTTCGATGTCGAGTCCCAGCGAATGCTCGATGGATTCCACGAAGTTCGCGTTCGACGTGGCCAGTGCCACACGATCGGGTGACGCGGAACGCATCACCGAGTACAGCCAGTACAGGCCAAGCACCAGGCCGATTTCGGTCATCCACAGACGGTGTCGACGCCAAAGACCGGACGCCGCAGAGTCCTCGCCGCGCTCCTCGTGGGACGGCAAGGTCAAGTCGCTGAGGGTGTCCGCAGAGCGGCCTTCCGAGGCCGTCGCGCGGGTGCTTTCAGTGCTCATATAGTGCCCCACTGTAGTTGCCGTCGGGCCTGTGCCGCGGGTTTGCGTGTTCGGGGGCGCCTCTGCGCCAGGTCACGCAGAAGAACGAACGATGAGCTCGGTGGGCAGCAGAGTCATTCTCGGGTGGTCCTCGACTCCGTTGAGCACGTCGATGAGGATACTTGCAATCGTCACGCCCATCATCTCGGAGGGCTGCCTCACGGTCGTGAGGGGCACTTCCGTCGTCATGGCCGCTTCGGAGTCGTCGTAGCCGACCACGGCGACGTCCCCTGGCACGCTCCGCCCGCTTGAACGGAGCACGGGCATCGCTCCGGCCGCCATCACGTCGGATGCCACGAAGATGCCATCAATCTGGGGATCTAGGCGCAACACCTCACGCATAGCCTCGGTACCACTGCGCAACGTGAAGTCGCCCTCCACGATCGGCCCGGGTTCAAGTCCCGCCTCGTTGAGCGCGGCAAGGAATCCGGTCACTCGGTCGATGCCGCCCGGCATCGTCTGAGGGCCCGTAATGGTCGCGATGCGCTTGCGCCCGATGCGCACCAGGTGCTCGGTGCCCGCGCGGGAGCCCGCGACGTTATCAACATCCACGACGTGACCCCCATCCACGGGAATCGCTGGACGGCCTCCGAAGACCACGGGCAGAATCTTGGTGAGCTTCGACATGAAGGTGTCGTCGGTGTGGTGCGAGATGACGATGGCCCCGTCGACGTTGCCACCCTGGAGATAACGCATGGTCTTTCCGTCGGTCTTGCTCGACGCGACCATCAAGTTGAGGACGTAGTCGGAGGCCTCGAGACGGCCGTGGATCCCCCCGATGATCGAGGCCAGGTAGAGGTCACCGAACAGCCGTGACATGTCCTCGGGAACCACCAGCGCAATGGCGTGTGCTTGCTTGCTCGCCAGAGAGCGAGCGGCGCGGTTCGGGACGTAACCCAATTCGGCGATCGCCGCCCGGACGGCTTCCATCACTTCATCGGAGACTCGTGGAGACCCGTTCACGACGCGCGAAACGGTGGCTCGGGAGACGCCCGCACGGGCGCCGACCATTTCCAGCGTCGGCGCCGGAGGTAGTACCGGGGATCGCATTTTCGTCCCTTGTTTGGTCACTGTGAGGGGTGGCTCGCCACGTCTGCGGGCCACCCACTCATAGTGTCATCGTGTTAGCCCTTGACGGCACCCTGCATGATGCCGGACACGAGTTGTCGGCCGACAAACATGAAGAGAAGCAGCAAAGGCGAGGTGGCGACGAGCACGCCCGCCAATACCAAAGAGTAGTCAAGGACGCAGTCGTCCTTGGAGCAGCGCTTGAGGAAGGCATTTGCGCCTTCCAACATGTACCGGAGACGGTTGCCCGTGTCGAACGCTCAGGCACTCCCAGGTTTCATCGCAACGCACTATCCAATTGCTTCGACTTCCGCAACGAACTGGCCCCACGAGGTGGCCTGGTCCTGAGAACCGTCCTCAACACGCGTGAGCGCGTTCTGCATGGCGTCGTTCACCTGGGGGTAATACTCGCCCTTGAATGGCGGGACCCTCACGGCGTTGGCGCGGTTTGAGAAGATCGCGCCCAGGGCGTCACTGTCGAAGAACTCGGCGTTGGTCGGGCCGCCACCCGTAGCCATAGCTTCGTTCAGCGCGGTCACATTGTCGAGAGCTCTGACTTGGCTCGGGAATGCACCGGACGCTGCCAGCGCCTCAATCTGCCGCTCAGGAGCGGTAAGCCAAGCGGCCAATTCCTTCGCGGCGTCAACGTTGTCGCCCGAAGCGGGAACGGTCAGGTACGAACCGCCCCAATTGCCGCCGCCACCAGGGAAGACGTCTGCGACATTCCACGTCCTGGTGCGAGGAGCCGCGCCCTTGATCACGTCGAGCATCCGAGGCGTGCACAGGATCGTGGCGAAGTCGCCGTTTGCCACGCCTGCGAGCCATTCATCTGACCCCTGGGTGAGGTGAGCCGAGATGTTCGGCGTCACTGCCGTGAGCTCGTCGTAGATCGCCTTGACGGCCGGGTTGGTGGTTGCGGTGATCTCTCCCGTTCCGGGGTCCTCATAGGCGACGTCTTCCTGGTTGATCATGCCTCGGTAGGCGCCCGCAGCTCCGTCGAACCAGGCTTTGCCTGTCGCCTCGGCGTATTGGTGACCGAGGTCGAAGTAATGCGACCAAGTGCCCTTGAGGAGCAAGGCAACCTCTTCGGGCTCGGCGGGCAAGCCTGCGTCCGCAAAAAGAGCGGCGTCGTAGCACACCGCCTCCGGGCCGATGTCAGTGCCGTATGCGATCAGACGGCCGTCGGCGTCAGTCGCCGGAGCCGTTTCCCACTCGAGCCAACGACCGTCAACAGCAGGGTCGGTCAGGTCGACGAGGGAGTCGGTGTACTGCATGACCTCGGGCAGCCAGTCCCCTTCGATGGCCTCAACGTCCGCGAGGCCGCCTGTGCCGACTTTGTCTAGGTAGTTGGCGCGCGCGTCCTCCGAGGTTGCGGCCACGTACGAAACAACGGTCACGTTCGGATGCAGGTCCATGTACTCCTGGAGCAGCGCGTCCGTGTAGCCGAAGTCGTTGAACGTCGCAACCGTGAGCGTGATGGGCTCCATGGCGACGGCTGTTTCACTCACAGAAGCGGTTTCGGAAGCTTGATCGCTCGAACCGCATGCTGCGAGAGTCAAAGAAAACGCGGTCGCTCCAGCGGCCAAGCCAAGAATCTCTATCCGTCGTGAGAAGCTCACGTTCGCTCCCGTGTGAAGTAGGTGTAGGTCAGACTCCGAGGCGCTCCGCTCCGTTGCGCGAGCACCCGCAAGTCTATCGGAATGGACACTCCTACACTCTGATCGACCAAGAGCGGCCCGGTTCGGGCATTTTGGATGCGTTCCTTGGACACGTTCCCAGGTCATGGCTTTTCAGCCCTGGGACCACCGCCGTTTCCTCCCGCACGAACGAGCACTCGACGTCCGGTGAACCCTGCGCGAGACCCCATCGCGCTGTGACGTGGTGGTTTGCGACCCGGCCGATACCGCCATGAGGGCTAGCTTGGCCTCATGAGGAAGCTTCTCTCAGCGGCCGCCTTCGCACTGCTCCTCGCAGGCTGCAGCCACGATCCGGGCAGTCTCGAATCAGCCGACAGTCCGGTCCCCCGCTACGACTGGTCGTCGCGCGACGGCGGAATGGACGCGCTGCTGGAGGGCGCGCTCGAGATGCGCGACGGATGCCTCGTCGTCAATCCGTCGTGGGACGACGCCAGCACCGTGGTGGTCGCGGCCTTCCCGCGCGACTACGCCGCCTGGGACGCCACCCGCGAGGTGCTCTCCTACGCCGGGCGCGACTACGGAATCGGGGACTCCATTTGGGCGGCTGGCGGTAGCGTGCCTCCTCCGCCAGATGCCGTGATCCCGGCATCGTGCGCGCTGGGAGCCGGTGACGACGTCTTCCTCGTGCAGGCGACGAGCCTCGAGCCTCCCGAGGGCTGACGGCTCCTAGAGCGTCCGCTTGGCGATGGTCGCCTGGCCCAGCACCCTGGTGCCGTCATAGATCACGAGCGACTGCCCGGCCGCGACCCCGCGCATCGGCTCATCAAGCTCGACCGTCACGCGGTCGCCCGCGCGCACGACGCTTCCCGGCACGGGCTCGCCGTGCGCCCTTACCTGGGCATGGCACCGCGTCGGCTCGGTCGCCGGAACGTCGGGCGCGAGCCACACCACCTGGTGCCCCACCAGTTCGCGCACGCTCAGCAGCGTCTCTGGGCCCACGGTCACTACGTTGCGTTCGGTGTCGATGGCCGTGACGTACCGGGGAGCGCCATTGGCGCCGGGACGGGGCAGGCGCAGGCCCTTGCGCTGGCCCACGGTGTAGGAATACGCGCCGGTATGGGCGCCCACGACCTCGCCCGCCTCGTCGAGGATCTCGCCCGGCCTCTCCCCCAGCGCGCGTTCGAGAAAGCCCTTGGTGTCGCCGTCGGCCACAAAGCAGATGTCGTAGGAGTCGGGCTTGTTGCTGACGCCCAGCCCGCGCGCGGCAGCCTCGGCCCTCACCTCGGCCTTGGACGCGATCTCGCCCAAGGGGAACATTGCCCGCGCCAGCTTCTGGGGCCCCATGACCGCCAGCACGTACGACTGGTCCTTGGCGGCATCGGCCGCGCGGTGAAGTTCCCGCACGCCGTCGTCGCGGATGGCGATGCGCGCGTAGTGCCCCGTCGCCACGGCCTCGAAGCCGAGCGAGGCCGCACGCTCGAGCAGCGTGTCGAACTTGATGTGCTCGTTGCACCGCACGCACGGGTTGGGGGTGCGGCCCGCCGCGTACTCGCTCAGGAAGTCGGTGACCACGAGGTCGTGGAACTCGTCGCTCAGATCCCACACGTAGTACGGGATGCCCAGTTTGTCGGCTGCGCGTCGGGCGTCGTTGCTGTCCTCGATCGAGCAGCAGCCGCGGGAACCGGAACGGTACTCGTCGCGATTGCGGCTGAGCGCCATGTGGACTCCGACCACGTCGTGGCCAGCCTCGACGGCGCGCGCGGCAGCCACGGCGGAGTCGACTCCGCCGGATAGGGCAGCAAGCACGCGCATGGGGAACTCCTGGGAAACACGAGGGGACGCCACAATGGTACGTGGTGTCTTCGGGAATCCATCCGGCGGCACCGTCCCAACTGTGCTATTACTACTAGAATAGTTGCAACCATCGCGAAAACACATGCGGTGGCAGTTCCGAGAGAAGGCGAACGCACACCATGTCCGACGACATCCCCTGGGCGGGACTCATCCCCGTCGCGATCCTCTTCGTGGGCTTCGCGGTCTATTGCGTCGTCGACATCGTGCGCCACGACGTCAAGCACCTCCCCAAGTGGGCGTGGATCGTGATCTCCTGCGTGCAGATTCCGCTGGGAGGCATCGTCTACCTGCTCGTCGGCCGAGACGCGAACCGCTGATGATTCGGACCCGCGGGCTGGTCAAGCGCTACGGGGCCCACGCGGCGCTCGACGGCGTGGACCTGAGCGTCCCTGCCGGATCCGTGTACG
>Ga0314774_1001253_pt1 | contig 16709 bp, 16 predicted proteins | sample MetaGCBIA2018_FD_204515 | JGI IMG/M metagenome (GOLD analysis project Ga0314774, IMG submission 204515) | Cryopeg brine microbial communities from Beaufort Sea near Barrow, Alaska, United States - CBIA 2018 | ecosystem: Environmental > Aquatic > Marine > Coastal | place: USA: Alaska | collected... | reverse complement strand
AAACCGTATTTAAATAAATTGCTGGTTTGATCGGAAAGGGCGATTAGCACAAGAACAAACACCACTGCAACAAAAGTTTTCTTAAAGCCGAATTGTTTATAGGTAAAATAAAGTAATAAAAAATAAAATGGAATGGCACTATACTTATATGAAATAAACAGCCAAATGCCATCCCACGGTGTTGATCCTAAATTATTTAGGTAAATGAATAATTCAATATCTCTGCCAATTAGTGAATCTATCATTGAATTACTCTTGTTTATTTAAAGGTTTTTTTAATTTGCTACGCCAACCAATTCCAATTCGAACACCAAGTCAGTATTAGGCGGAATAACATTGCCCGCTCCTTGTACTCCGTAACCTATATGAAAAGGGATAAACAATATCGCTTTATCTCCGATTTTCATTTTTTGCAAGCCTTCTTTAAAACCAGCTATTAAGCGTGCATCCGGACCGTAAATTGCGGTGAAAGGCGCATAGCCGTTTTGTTTATCTTTTGCCTCATCATAAATCCCGTAAGCCATTGCAACTTCCTTATAACTGGTGTCAAACAATCTTCCATCCGTAAAATACCCAGAATAATTCACTTTTACATTGCTGCCTTTTGGAGGAAATTCACCATTTTTTGTTTCTGTTATTACTAGTTTTAATCCGGAAGGAAGTCCTTTAGCTTCAGATACATATTTATTTATTTTCTCCAAAGTAGCTGCGGCGGCCTGCTGCATTTTTTCTTCTTTTTCCTTTATATCTTTAAGATACTTTTCATAAAATGAAGAAAATTCTTTTTTTGCATTAAATTTTTTGGCAACTTTCCCAATGGTTATGATTTCAATTTTTCTGATGGTGTCGTTTTTCATAATCGAATCTACCACAGCCTGTCCTGTAACAACATTTCCAAACACGGTATGTTTGCCGTCTAGCCAAGAAGTTTCTTTATGCGTTATAAAAAACTGGCTTCCATTTGTGGCGGGACCTGAATTTGCCATAGACAAAACGCCTGCCTTGTCATGTTTCAACAAAAGATTACCGAGACTATCTTTAGGAAATTCATCGCTAAATTTATATCCAGGATCTCCTTCTCCAGTACCTGTTGGATCGCCGGACTGAATCATGAAATCCTTAATGACTCTATGAAATATAATGCCGTTATAATACTGTTTTCCTTTTAAAGGGCCAACAACGTAGGTATTTGTACCTGTTGCCAAAGAAACAAAATTAGCCACGGTAATTGGCGTTTTTTGAAATTCAAGTTTCAGTAAAATGTCCCCTTTATTCGTTTCCATATTTGCATATAAACCATCATCTAAATAGGCATACTTGGTTGGCTTACATGAAACAACAAGCAGGAATAACACTATAATTATAAGTTTGGTATTCATAGGTAGATTTGTTTTAATCATAAGGAAATGCCTTTTAAAAACATAAAGATAGGTTTAAATATGTTTTTAAAAGGCATTTTGATATGTCTATTTTATTGCGGTTTATTAACCCGAAACAAATAGTTGTTTATTTTTTAACTTCCAACAATTCCACTTCAAAAATTAATGGCATAAAAGGTTTAATTGCTCCGCCCTCACGTGGAAAAGCACCATAAGCCAATTCTTGAGGAATGAAAAATTTAAATTTTGAACCAACGCTCATTAATTGAAGACCTTCAGTCCACCCTTTAATTACTCTATTTACAGGAAACTCAGCAGGAGTACCTCTGTCAACTGAACTGTCAAATACAGTACCGTCAATTAAGGTTCCATGATAATGAACTTTTACAGTTGAAGTCTCAGCAGGTTTCTCTCCTTTTCCTTCTTTTAAAACAATATATTGCAAACCACTTTCAGTAACCTGAACGCCTTTAGCTTCTTTATTTGCTTCTAAAAATTTAACGCCTTCCGCCTTTGTATCACCAAATTCTGCTTCAACTTTTTTAGAGGCTTCTTCTTTTTGCTTTTTTTGAGCTTCCTCTTGCTTTTTTTGAAAGAATGTTCTTAAGATAACTGCCGTATTTTCCGGAGTTATTAAAATATTTGTAGAATCTATTCCATTCATAACGCCTTGTATAAAAAGATCTTTGTCAATTTCAGGAAAATTGACCTTCAATTTAGAGGCAATGTCTATTCCTAATGAATAACTTACCGTATCCACTTCGGTTTTTAATGATTTTTGCGCGGTCCCTTTAGTGTTGCAGGACAACATCGTTGAAATTACTGTAATTACTGCTAAAACTTTAATTGCTTTCATTTTTCTTATTGATTTTTATTAATTGAACTTTAAATATTAATGGTTGATTGATTTCTATTTTATTACGATCCCCTTTAAATCCATAAGCTTTATGTGAAGGAAACAGGAAAGTTACAACATCTCCAGCAGACATCAATTTTAATCCGTTTCGGAGGCCTTCAACTATTTCTTGTTTATCTACAATATAGGTTTGTTCTCCAACTTCTTCGGCACTATAAATTAAGGTATTGTTTATATCGAAAACAGCATAGGTATAAAAAAGCTGATCGCCAATTTTAGGTAAATAGGAATCTTCATTTTTTTGATTAAAGGTATACCAAAATCCGTTTGGTGATGCTAAATAATCCGTAAGGGAATCTTTTTCCATAAAGGCCCTAAACACATTTTCTTCGGAGGCATTCATCGTTTTGTTTAAAATAACGGATTCATTCAAAAAAGTGCTCGTTTTCCTTAATACGGGTTTGCGCGGAATTGGTTTTGAACACGAAACCATCAGCGGTAAAAAAATATAAAGAATAAATTTATACTTCATAAGAGGTAAGCAATTCATTTTGGTAAGCCGGAAGTAATTTTAAAAATTTTGAAATTGTAGCATCCAGCGCAACTATAGATTTTCCCCCTGCAGCATTGTCGTGTCCTCCTCCATCAAAATGTTCACGGGCAAATTTATTTACAGAAAAACTCCCTTTAGATCTGAATGAAATTTTTATGATTTTTTGATCAATATCTTCAATAAAAATAGCCGCAAAAATAATATTTTCAAGAGACAATGCATAATTCACGATTCCTTCTGTATCCCCCTTTTGATAGTCGAATTCATCCAATTCTTTTTGTGATAAGGTAATATAGGCGGTTTTTAATTTATTGACAACAACCATATTGGTTAAAGCCCTTCCCAAAAGTTGCAATCGCGCATACGAATTGGTATCGTATACGTGCGTATGAATTTTGGCATTGTCTGCACCTTTATCAATTAAATCGGCAATTATTCTGTGTGTGGTACTTGTGGTTGAAGGAAATCGAAACGATCCGGTATCGGTCATAATTCCTGTGTAAATACAAGTGGCAATATCAGCATCTATAACTTCAACATCATGTAGTTTTTCTAAAAAATGATACAACATTTGGCACGTTGAACAAACTGAAGTATCTGAAAATAAGTATTTTGCAAAATTCTCAGGCTGCTGATGATGGTCAATCATCATAAAAATGCCCGTAAATTCTTTTAGGGTATTTTCCATATCATCACCCACTCTGTTCAAAGCATTAAAATCCAGCAAAAAAATGATGGAAGCTTCCGCTATGGCCTTTTTTGATTGCCTGTTTTGCATATCAAACTTTAAGGTATCTTTTGATCCCGGCAGCCATTTTAGAAAATTGGGATAATCATTTGGAGAAACAACCGTTGCTTTATGCCCATTTTTATTCAGATAATGATACATCGCTAAACCTGCGCCAATAGCATCTCCGTCAGGGTTTTTATGTGGCACTATCACTACATTTTTAGGTGTAGAAAGCAGTTCTTTAATTTCCTTTATATCACTTCTGTTCATATGGCTGCAAATATACAATTTTATAATATATTACCTGTTGGGCGAAATTAAATTATTTGATTTTTAATATTGTTAATTGTCTCTTAAATATCTATTTATTGAAAAACCAGGCCAATATTAAAACTGTTATTAAGGCTAAAATTCTTGTTTTAAAACCTTGAAATGATTTAGCATCATTACGTTATAGCATAACCTGATCTCACAATTGTGAGAATTATATCTGTTTAAAAAAACCAGTGGAACCCACCAGCTATAAAAATCAATACAGTTATTTTTTTTCTTCAAAAACCAATTTCCATTACTATAAGTATAAATTGATTCTTATCATAAAATTTTGACAACCAAAACTGATTGATAAAACATTTTTTTATTGTTAAGTGACTATATAACAGTTTTTTATCTTTTTTAATTATTAAAAGTTAATTATTCCAAAATTGAGGAAAATCATTTTATAAGAATCTATTTGATTTTAAATTTGAATAAGAAATTATGTTTAACTTAAAAAATAATATTATGACACTCATAAAATTTAGAAAAAGACCTTGGGAAAATCTGTTTACTTCAGATTTATTGGATTTTGACGCCGGTAATTTACTCAATGATAAACTATGGCTAAAAAAAATGGACGAACCAGCTTTAAACATCAAAGAAAAAAAAGGTGAATTTGAAATTGAGCTATCAGCTCCCGGATTCAACAAAAAAGATTTTGAAGTTAACATCGCTGACGGCTGTTTGAACATTATGGCCAAAAAATCTGAGTCAAAAGAAGAAAAAGACGAAAACTATACTCGAAAAGAGTTTAGCTACAATTCTTTTGAAAAATCTTTAATGCTTCCTGAAAATGTAACTGAAGAAAAGATTAAAGCCAAATACGAAAATGGAATCTTGAAATTTAGTCTTGCAAAAAAAGAAGTGTCTAAAAAACAACAAGCAAAAAAGATAGAGATTTCTTAAAAGAAGTTTCTCCATATTACGGACTTTATTTCCCCACAAATAAAGTCCGTAATATTAAAATTAATACAAATTATTAAAAAATATAAAATCATGAAAACCGGAAATGTATTGTTAGGCGTTATAGCAGGTGCTGCTCTTGGCGCTACCTTCGGAATTTTATTCGCACCGGATAAAGGTTCCAAAACACGAAAAAAAATTGCTAAAAAAAGCGAAGAGTATACAGATGAGTTAGAGGATAAATATGAAGATTTTGTTGAAAGCATCACCGAAAAATTTGAAGAACTAAAAGAAAAAGCCGCTCACATGGCTGAAAAAGCCAAGCATGAAGCTGCAAAAGTGACCGAAAAAGCCAAGCAAGAAGCTGAAAAATTGGCAAAAAAGGCTAAATATAAAGAAGAAGTTGAAGCTTAGATCAGCCTTCATAAACTCAAAATAAGCTAAGTAAAGGCATTTGATAATTAGGGAAAATATCGCTCATGTTTTCCCTTATTCTTGAATTTAACTCCCAAGCCATGGATGCCATCCTAAAACCTAAAAATAAAAAAAATGGAAACTCCCAAAAATTTAATTGAACTGTTATTAGAGAAAATTGAAGAATACGGGATAACGACTTATGAGCTTACAAAGCTCAAATTATTGAAAACAACGGCTCTTATAGTCCCTTCATTATTATCAAGGCTAATTGTTATTTTTATAATTTCTTCATTTATACTTATTTTAAGTATAGGAATTGCATTGTTGTTGGGTGATCTGTTAGGTAAATTGTATTACGGTTTTTTTATTGTTGCCGCCTTTTACCTTGTTGTTGGGATTGTGTTACATCTCTATCTTCATAAATGGATTAAAAAGCCAGTTTCCGACTCAATTATTAAACAAATACTTCAATAATAATATATTATGGAAAAAATACAATCAATATCCGATCTTGAAGATGCCATAAAACTATTGGAGTTTAAAAAGGCTGAAGATGAACAATTACTGAAAGAGATCTCTTACATGACCTATGAGAGCGTGAAACCGATAAATATGATCAAAAATATATTTAAAGAAGCGGTAGCTCCTCAAAACATGAAAGACAATTTGTTAAACACTTCAGTAGGTTTGGGATTTGGTTACCTCTCAAAAATATTATTTCAGAGTGTTGTAAGAGTTCCGTTTAAAAAATTTATCGGCAGCGCTTTAATGCTTAGTATTGAAAATCTGGTCGCCAAAAATCCTGAAGTTGTATCAGCCTTAGCCACTTTCTTTTTGAATTCCTTCAGCAAGAAGTCTGATAAAGATGATTCAAAAGAAGTCAATTATGAAGATGTTCATAAAGAAGCTGATAATAAATTTATAGATTTAGAAACCATCTATTAAATATGTAAAGTATTGAAAAACTAAACTATAATTATTTTAAGCTACATTCTTCCCCCACAAAGAATGTGGATTTAATAATATCGGAATTTTAAAATAGAACCCTAATATGCATTAAAGGCTAAATAAGCTACCTCAAACTCATCTTTTATCTATGTAAATTCCTAAAACAAAATTAAAGCTTATTGGTATTATTAATGAAATGTCGAAAACTAAAAATTTCAGGCTTCACAATGCTTCTAAATCTGATGCTTTATGGCTGAAAGAAGTTTTAAATAGAGAAGGAAGTCCATTTGGAACTCAAGTTGCATTTAATGAAGACCTTACAATGGATTTGAAATGGAAATAAAATCCATGAAGAGATTACAAATATAAACAGTTTTTAAAACTTCAAACTGACAAAAATCATTTCAGTGCCAGTGTTTTAGTTATACTTTAGTCTTCTCTGATTAACGTTGATTTTATAACCATTTATATGGATTCGCCAAGCATTAACATCATTAAAAATCCACATTCGCTTACTTCAAAAAATGTTGTGGATCAGTTAAATGGTAATGTGGAATCCGGATTAAATAAAACACAAATTGAAGAACGTGTTGCACAATTCGGAAAGAATGAAATTCCGCGGAAAAAACCAAAAACAAAATGGCGCATATTTGCGGAACAATTTCTCAATGCCATCATCTATATTTTAGCAGCTGCCGCATTATTGTCATTTCTCTTTAAGGACTGGCCTGAAGGGATTGCCATTCTTATTGTCATTTTAATAACCATTTCTATTGGCTTTTTTATGGAATTGCAAGCCTTGAAATCATTGGAAACTTTGCGTAAAATGGGACAAGCTGCAACCAGTGTATTGCGAGACGGTAAATTATATCGCATAAAAGCTTCTTTTTTGGTTCCCGGGGACATCATTATTCTAGAAGCTGGCGATGTCGTCTCAGCCGATGCCAGATTAATCAGCGAAGAAAATTTAACAACAAAAGAAGCGGCTTTAACCGGGGAAAGCACCCACGTAGAAAAAAAAACGGCCGAGCTACCGCTAAATACATTCATTGTTGAACAACACAATATGGTTTTTAAAGGAACCTTGGTAACTCGCGGAAATGGGAAGGCCATTGTGACCGCAACTGGAATTTATACAGAATTGGGGGAAATTCAGCAATTGGGAATGGAAGTAGACGCAGCTTTGACACCGCTTGAAAAAAAATTAAACAATCTTAGCAAATGGCTTATCTGGCTAACGCTTTTGCTGGTCGTTTTAATTGTGATCGTTGGTTATGTTAGGGGTGCAAATTTACTATTAATGTTAGAAACAGGTATTGCGCTTGCAGTTGCTTCGATACCTGAAGGCTTGCCTATAGTGGCCACCATTGCATTGGCGCAGGGAATGATTAAATTGTCTAAAAAACAGGTCATCATTAAAAAATTAGAGGCCGTTCAAACATTGGGTGCCACCAACATTATTTGTACCGATAAAACAGGAACGCTTACGGAAGATCAAATGAAAGTGCATACGTTGGTTTTTGAAAACGCTTCTTTTGAAAATGTGAATCCTAAAAATACTGATGAATTAAACTCCTTAGCTTTTGATAAAATGATGATGACTGGCATCCTTTGCAATGATGCCATATATACCCCCACAGACAAACATGGTGACTCCATGGATTTGGCTTTAACTGAATTTGCTTTCGACGCAGGCTATGAGCCTGTTTCCATAAAAAAAAACAATCCTGAAAAAATGGAAGTGGCATTTGATTCAGATCGTAAAATGATGGCTACGGCAAATCAGCATCAAAAGACTTTTAATGTGTATGCAAAAGGCGCTTTTGAAAGTATTGTTGACTGTTGCGATACCATCCTGAAAAACGGCAAAACAGAAAATTTTGAAAACAAAGCCCAATGGTATCAAAAAGTTGACGATTTGGCTTCTCAAGGATTGCGGGTATTGGCTTTTGCCTATAAAGAATCCGAAAAAAATCCCGAATATAAAACATTGCTGCAACAACTAACTTTTATAGGTTTGGTTGGCTTTATTGATCCGGCAAGGGAAGATGTTAAAACGACAATTACCACTTATAAAAATGCAGGAATTAAAGTTGTTATGATGACTGGCGACCATGCAGGAACCGCCAAGAAAATTGCGCAGGAAATTGGCTTGCTGGAAATTGATGCTCCAAATGAGAAAGTGATATTGGGAAAGAATATCCCAGATATGGAAAATTTGAGCGAAACAGCCAAAAAAGAACTGCTTAATGCTGTTGTTTTCGCAAGAGTAACACCTAAACAAAAATTAGATTTGATAACACTTTTTCAGCAAAATAACAACATTGTAGGAATGATTGGTGATGGTATAAACGACGTTCCTGCACTAAAAAAAGCCGATATTGGCATTGCAATGGGAATTAGAGGAACTGATGCTGCAAGAGAATCTGCAGATGTTATTCTAAAGGATGATAAATTTACCACCATTGAATTGGCCATAAGACAGGGACGAGCCATTTTTGAAAATATTCGTCAGTTTGTCGTTTATCTTTTATCAAGCAATTTAGCCGAAATAATTTCAGTTGGAATTGCTGCACTTTTAGTATTGCCTTCACCGCTTTTGCCTCTTCAAATATTATTTCTGAATCTCATAACCGATATATTCCCTGCTCTCGCATTAGGGCTTGGTAAAGGCGAAGTCGACATTATGGGCAAACCGCCAAGAAAACCCGATGAACCCATTATGACTTTAAAATTATGGAAAACTACCATTATTTACGGATTGTGCATCACAGCAGGAGTTCTTGGTATTACCGCCTATTCTCATTTTGTATTGAAACTGGCTCCAAATGAAATTAACAACATGGCATTTTTTACCCTAATTTTAGCTCAATTACTCAATGTATTTAATATGCCAAAAAGCCATTTATCATTCTTTAAAAATGAAGTGACTTTAAATCCTTGGATTTGGCTCTCTATTGCTCTCTGCATTTTTCTTACAGGAGCTGCATATTTCACGCCTCCTATTGCCAAGGCACTTTCCATGATTCCTTTATCTGCCGATAAATTTGGCCTGGTTATTCTATTCGGATTTGGATCATTGGCTTTAGCACAAATTATTAAACGTTTAAAATTGACTCATTAATTATTATAGGCTTTTATATTATTGTTATATGCTGCAACTTGTTTCGCCTTAACATTTCTTTTCTTAAAAACAGGTTGAGGTTTGGCAATTTGATTACTTTCTATAACCAAACGGGCAATAAGATAACAGACAGTAGATTCCGCACCTTGATTTAAGTTTACATTTCCTTTTTCCAATCCGTCATAGCAACCTCCTGTAATAGGATTGTATATGGTTTGCTTTAAATGATTTCTCCCTAAAAACCAGCTAAATGCCACTTTCATCATATTTTCATATTTATTAATTCCAAATGTTTTATGAAAAATATCCAAGGTTTGAATAGTGTAGGCAACATCAATTGGCTGTTCTCCATATTTTTGCGGTTCTTTGTTTTTATGATACCATCCTTTGTTTGAAATAACTTTAAAATCTCCATTAACGAACATTTTGGACAATAAGAAATCAAAAGATTTAATGGCAACTTTCTTAAAAGTCGGCTCTTCAGTAATTAAATAGGAATAAAGCATCGCTTCCGGTAATATACTGTTGGCGTAGGTAAGCTTATCTTCAAACCAATTCCAATCCTCAGTTGCATTTAAATAGTAATATGCCAACAAATTTTTTCCAAGTTTTTTAATAGTAGAGACTGCCTGAATGTCTTGAGTAACGGAATGATATAAATACAATCCCTTAATGGCAAAGCCAATTGATCTTGGAGATTTAATGTTACTTGACCATGACAAGCATTTTACAAAACAATTAAAGGCATTTACGACTGTTGTATGCGGTAAATATTCTTTTAAAGAAATCACCGTGCCCAATGCCCAAATAGCTCTTGCATTGGAATCTTCAATGTGCATATAGGTATTCTTTAAATGTTCGTTGCCATTTTTATCAATATAATTTATGAAAGTTCCTTTGGGCTGTTGACAAAGTTTTATAAAGACCAAATACGTATTAATGTATTTTAAATCTTCTTTTTTTCTAAATAATTTATAGTGCAAACACATCGCAATTAATGCTCTGGCATTATCGTCTAAGGTATATCCTGAAGAAATGTCGGGAATGCTAATTTTACCGAATTGAATGATGCCTAGTTGCGTTGTTAATCTTTTGATATGGTCCAATTTAATTGCGGGATAGTCATAATCAATATTCAAAAACTGACTTACAGATTTACCATAAACATGAACATGTTTAATGGCAATATTTTCCCAAGAAGATTCACTGGTTTTTTGAAAAGCCCTGAAGGCCATTGATTCGCGCATTTCTTTATTTGAAAGCAACTGCTTTGTAGCTTTGGCCAACTGTTCTGAGTTTCCAATATCAAAAATCAATCCTGCATCAGAAGTTAACACTTCTCTGGTATGAGGTATGGAACTTGCGATAATAGGACAGGCACAACTCATTGCATAAGAAAAAGTACCACTTACAGCCTGATTTGGATCTTTTGAGGTAAATAAGTAAATTTCTGTTACCAAAAGGTAATTCAACAATTCCTGCAGTTCTAAATAACGGTTTATAAAAAGTACGTGATTTTGTAGCCCTAAGTCATTTACTAAAGTTTCCAGATAGTTGCGATATTCATCTGTATTATTTTTGATACTATTTGGGTGTGTTTTTCCAATGACCAAGTATAAAACATTGGGTGTTTGTTCAATTATTTCCGGCAACGCTTTTATTGCCGTTTCAATACTTTTTCCTTCACCTAAAAGACCAAAAGTTGACAATATTGTTCGGTTTTCAAAATGAAATTTTTCTTTTAATTCCTCTGGGTTTTTATAGTTGACAATGTGTGTTCCATGTGGCATATAATGAATAATATCTTCCTCAATTCCATAACTTTCCAATAAAATATTTTTAGATTGTTTGGTCATCACAAAAACGGAAGCAGCATAGGAAATCAATATTTGCACAAAAGATTTCAGTTCTAAGTTTGGATTGGGAATTACACTATGAAATGTAAAAGCGACAGGTTTGTTGATTGCTTGTAAAAAATCTAACAAAAAACTTCCATACTCCCCGCCAAACAAGCCAAATTCATGTTGAATATGAACCAATTTAATTGAATTGTCTTTATTAATTTTTAAAGCCACTCTTGTATAATCCTCCTTTATTTTTGGATTTAATGTAAAAGAAATATTTTTGGCGTTTTTCGGCTTGTCGGTTAAATCACAAATTACACATTCTAAAGATTCGCCAAAAACATGGGTAATTGCATTGGTAAGATCTTGCGTAAAAGTGGCAATGCCACATTGTGTAGGCGGAAATGTAGTCATAAAGACTATTTTTGATTTAGAAGGTGGGTTTTTCATTGTTATTGTTTTTTGAGTTTTTGCAAAAGTTCATTCATGTTGACAGAGGCTACGGCCACCCTACTGTCTGCAGTGCCATAATATATATAAAGGTCTTCCCCAAAAAGCGCTGTTCCGCTTGGGAAAACGATATTGCTTACATAACCTTCCTTTTCCCAAATCTCTGTTGGTGAAAAAAGCGGCGTTTTAAGCCGACCAATTAATTTTAACGGATTATTTAAATCCAATAATGCCGCACAAGCATGGTAAATATATCCTTTAGGCGCGTATTGTGCTGAATGATATATAATTAGCCATCCATATTCAGTTTCAATTGGCGGGCATCCTGCACCAATGTGACTGTTTTGATGTTTGAATTTTGGCATCATCACAATATGATCCTGTAAATTTCTGATATATTCTTTCCAAAATTTCGGTTTAACAGCGCGCTCAATTACTTTTAACGGGCCATCCAACTTGCAATATCCAATGCAAGAAAAATCTCCATCACGAACAGCTTGATAAAACATATGCAAAGTATTTCCATCCTGATAAACAGCCGGATTTAACACACCTGAGTTTTCGAATTCAATTTCTGTCTTTTCTAAAATAACGCCATGTTTTTTAACAGCTATCATGATGTCCCATTTGTCTGACATAAAAATGAAGCTTATAAATGATTGCAACAATGAGCATTGTCAATTAAGTGATGTTTTTTTACTGATTTAAATCAGTATTTGATGAAATAGGAATTATTAGAAACATAAGCAATGATTGTTTTAGTAGCCATGTTTTTAATTTTTATTATTTCAAAAGTTCATCCAATAATGCGTTAATATTAACGGAAGCCACTGCTACCCTGCTGTCCGCTGCGCCATAATAAATATAAAGATCCTCATTAAAAAGTGCTGTTCCGGTTGGGAAAACCACATTGTTTACAGCGCCTTCTTTTTCCCAAGGTTCTGTTGGAGAAAACAAAGGCTGATTTAGTCTTGCTTTAACAATTGTTGGGTTTTTTAAATCCAGCAATGCAGCGGAAGCATGATAAATCAATCCTTTTGGCGTAATTTGGGCAGTATGATAGATGAGCAGCCACCCACTTTCAGTCTCAACAGGCGGACAACCTGCTCCAATATGGGCACTCTCATGTGTTTCCTCGGGAGACAATATCACGTGCTCGTGCAAGTTTGATATATATTTTTTCCAAAATTCGATGGTAAGATCTTCCGGTTTGTTAAAATAAAGCATTTGAATGGATGGGTATAACCTATGTAAAACTGCCAGTTTGCCATTTATTTTTTTTGGAAAAAAGACAAGATCTTTATCCCATACATAAATTTTGCCTTTCATTAACTCAGCAAGTCCATATTTCATAAAAAGACTGTAAAACCTAATATGCGCATCACTAATTTTATCACAGTTCTTCTTCACAAGATCTTCATACTCTTCAAATGTGAATTTTGGTGTAATAATGCCTTTTCTTTTAAAGTTTTTTAAATCTTTAGAAATGGCATAGGCTCCAAATACATTAATGCCGTCAAAAGCAGTATATGACAAATAAAAGGTGTCTCCAATTTTTGTTATTCTTGGATCCTCAACACCCTTAAATTCATAACTTTTCTCTTGGTAAAATACAGGTTCTTCACTTCTTTCAATAACCGTTAAGGGACCTGCCAATTTACAATAGCCAATGGTAGAAAAATTACCTTCACGAACAGCCCTATAAAACATATGAACAGTATTTCCGTCCTGAAAAATTGCCGGATTAAAAACTCCCTCATTTTCAAAACTATGGTCTGTTTTTTCCAGAATAACGCCATGTTTTGTAACAGATATCATAACTTTTATACATTTCCATAAAAATATAAAAATGAAGATTATTACTGGAAACAACTATGAGCATCGTCAATTAAGCCTCTTTTTTATCTTGATATAAATCAATATTGATGCAAAAATAAAGACATAAATAAATTTAGGATTCGATTAATTGAGTACATTTAGCAAAAAATAATAACTTTCAATAATAAATTTCTTAATCATGAAAAACCCATTTATACTTTTGTTTTTATCGGTAATTTTATTGACAAGTTGCAGCAGTACAAGCGGAACCGTTAGAGGAAATGTATGTTATCCTTCGGACTATATTCCGGCTATGAACGTTTATCTGAAAAATAAAAAGACTGATAAAATTTATACTTTAGAGCTTCTGGAAAATCAGAAACCTTTTAAATTTAAAAAAATACCGGAAGGAAATTATATCGCTTTCGCCCACACAATTCAGGAAGTTTCAACTGACCTTAATGATAAAACAACAATTGCAAGCGGTGGCTATACCCATGCGGTTCCTTGTGGACTGACCGTTGAATGTAAAGACCATTCTTTACTTATTTTTAAAGTTGAAAAAGGAAAAACCACAAAAAACATTCAAATTTGTGATTGGTTTGGAGCGATTATGCAAGGAAATTAGATAATTAGCCAATGAGTTAATTAGCCAATGAGCCAATTGTAGATTATGGATTTTGAATTTTGAATTTTAAAACACAAAAAAACAATTAAACTGCTTAAAAAAGTTTTCAGTCTCCAGTCGCAGTTGGCAGTTACTCACAAACAATTTCACGATTAAACAAATCAACAGTTAAACGATTAAACTACTTAATAAAGTTTTCAGTCTTCTATTGCAGCAATAAGCCTCTGTGGTTTGCTATACAATTCGACGCAACAGTCAATCGGTTAAATGATTACACACCTCAACAATTAAACAAATAAATGTGTGAATTTTATAACTTTTATCTAAAGTTATGTAACACATTTGAGTTTTGTTCTACGCAAATTTGTATATCTCTATTTAAAAAGAGAATACATTAATTTAAAATATAAATAATATGAAAATATTAAAATTTATAGCAATAGGAATAGGGCTGTTTTTTGCGAGCGAAATGCAGGCACAAATTTCGGTAAATTTAAACAATGGCACGCCTCCACTTTGGGGCCCTTCAGGTCATTCAAATGTGAGGTATTATTATTTGCCAGATGTTGAATCCTATTATGACGTTCAATCACAAAGATTTATTTATTACTCGGGAAATACTTGGGTTCACAGGAAACATCTTCCAAATCAATATAAAAATTATGATTTATATAATGGCTATAAAGTAGTGATGACAGACTATCGCGGAAACACTCCTTACACTTATTATAAAGAACATAAAAGAAAATATGCCAAAGGATATCACGGTGAGCATCAAAACACAAATGGCAAAAGACCCGGAAACGGAAACCATAAATATAAAGGCAAGTCCAACGGTAAACATAAAGGCAAAAAACATTAGCCGGAACAATATTAAAAATATGCCATGGCAGGTATTGAAAACATGAATCTTAAAACCCCCAAGATTCCTATAAATTAACAGGTTAATTTAAAACAATACCTTAAATGATGGTTAAGACACCATATTAAATAAAGTCTTGGCATAAAATAAATTTGACCCCAAAGCATTATTTTGAAATTTTAGATAATTTTTTGATTAATTGTGACAAAGAGAGATGACGGCGTTTATTTGAATGAAAATCCCGAAACAATAAACGCCAACGTCTCTTAATTAAAAAAGAATATGAGATATTCAATTTAGTTAACAATTATTAACAGGTTAGTTTTTACCTGTTATTTGTATGTTAAAAACATTTAGGAATAAAAAAACATTAATTTATAAGCCGATCAATATGGAAATTTATTTTTTCTATAAATACATTACTGTGCCGTGTTTAGCGTATCTTGTGAAAAAATCTGAAATTTGAAACTATACATTAAATATATGGTGAGCAACCGTTGTAAACTAGCGGTGAAAGATGCTCTGAGAAAGCTTAAACTTCATTTTGTTATGGTTGAATTAGGCGAAGTGGATATTATGGAAAACATAACTGAGGAGCAACGATTTCAGCTAAAACTGGAACTCTTCAACTCCGGGCTGGAATTGATGGATGATAAAAGGGCGATGCTGATTGAAAAAATAAAAAATGTGATTATTGAAATGGTTCATTATTCTGAAGAAACCATCAAAATAAATTTTTCTGATTTTTTAGGCGAAAAATTAGATCATGATTACACCTATCTGGCAAATTTATTTTCAGAAGTACAGGGAACCACCATTGAACAATTTATAATCGTCCATAAAATTGAACGCATCAAAGAATTGATTATTTACGGGGAATTAAATATTACAGAAATTGCATGGAAAATGAACTACAGCAGTGTGGCACATTTATCCAACCAATTTAAAAAAGTTACGGGACTCTCCCCTTCCCATTTTAAACAAATGAAAGTTAAAAGAAGAAGTCCGATTGAAGAAATTGGAAACCAGATTAGCGGTGAGAAAGACTCTTAAACGAGTATGACGCTTAAATTAAAAATTAAAATTATCCACTTTTTAAAGGTATCAAAACATAAATGGAATCCCAAACAATCAAAAATACAAATTACACCAGAAGCTTAATAGAGGCTAGCTTAGATCCATTTATTACCATTAGCCTGGAAGGAAAGATAACCGACGTTAACGCGGCATCCGCAATTGCAACTGGTATCTCAAGAAAAGAACTTATAAATACCAACTTCTCTGATTATTTTACGGATCCCATAAAAGCCCAGGATAGTTATCTTCAGGTTTTTAAAAAAGGTTTTGTGATAGATTATCCGCTAACGATTAAAAATATAAACGGCAATCTGATAGATGTTTTATACAATGCTTCCGTTTACAAGGATGACAAAGGTCAGGTAATTGGCGTTTTTGCGACAGCCAGGAATATTACAGAACTAAAAAAATCTTCACAATATGCCCGTAGTTTGATTGAAGCAAGTTTAGATCCATTTGTTACCATTAGCTTGGAAGGAAAGTTAACCGACGTTAACAAGGCATACCTTAAAGTAACTGGTATTTCAAGAAAAAAACTTATAAATACCAACTTCGCTGATTATTTTACAAATCCAAAAAAAGCCCAGGAAGGTTATCTTCAGGTTTTTGAAAAAGGTTTTTTGGTAGATTATCCGCTAACCTTAAGGCATAAAAACGGGAATTTAACCGATGTATCCTACAATGCGTCCGTTTATAAGGATAATAAAGGTAATGTTCTTGGCGTTTTTGCGGCTGCAAGAGATGTTACTGATCAAAATTGGGCAAAAAATTTAAGAAAAGCCAACATAGAACTGGCTTTTCA